>ERZ772805.1177-NODE-1177-length-23111-cov-18.297320_pt1 | contig 23111 bp, 19 predicted proteins | sample MGYA00511344_ERZ772805 | MGnify/ENA primary metagenome ERZ772805 (study PRJEB29015, sample SAMEA2737730) | human gut metagenome | biome: human gut; feature: human-associated habitat; material: faeces | place: China | collected 2012 ...
ATAGTGCCGTTATTATGAATCACCAGGCCTCTGTATATGGCATGAACGATGTCACTCATTTGGGATTCTTTGATATACCTATGCTTACAAGCATTCCTAATTTAGTATACTTAGCACCTACCAATAATGAAGAGTTGTTGGCTATGACTGAGTATGCCGTGCATCAACATGAGCATCCGGTAGCAATTCGTGTTCCTGTTGGTGACTTTACTAGCACAGGTGTTGCAGATACAACGGATTATAGCCTCTTAAATAAATCTGAAGTGACTCGTCGTGGCGAACACATTGCTTTATTAGGCTTAGGTAATTTCTATCATCTCGCTAATCAAGTAGCTGATGAATTGGCTAAAGTAGGCATTAATGCAACTGTAGTAAATCCTAAATTTGCTTCTGGTCTTGATGAAGAATTATTAGAAGAGTTGAAAGTAAATCATACTGTAGTATTTACTTTAGAAGATGGTGTAGTTGAAGGCGGTTGGGGCCAACGTGTAGCTAGTTTCTATGGTCCATCTAATGTGCGCGTTAAAAACTACGGTATTGCTAAAGAGTTCCACGATCGTTATGATGCAACTGAACTGTTAAGAGAAAATGGCATTTCTTTAGAACAAATTGTGGCTGATGCCAAACAAATTTTATCCGTTTAGTTTGATAAAATATTAAATAAATAATTCTCTCTATAAATGCAGTAGAAATCTAGTGAATTTCCGATTTCTACTGCATTATTTTGATGTTATATTTTATAAAAATATAAAAAATGTTAAAAGATTATAGATTTTTTTCGAATAGGACTATAAAAATTAGATGAAGTATTATATAATATTATCTACAGTATGTATTACAGTAGAACAAGTTTGTTGTTAATGTACAAAAATATCACAGTATTATATAAGTAAGTATTAATGAAAAGGGAGATTCTAAGACGTTGAAAAAAGTATTAACCTTAACATTAGCCGTGGCCATCGTCGCCGGTGGCTATATGTCTGAGGCTAATGGGGCGGGAGAACAGCCTTCTAAGCAGGCACCGTCTATATCTGAGATAAACATATATACGCCTAAAGAACTCAACGCCCGCCAAAAGGATTTGGTCGATATTGGTCGCTATACAGCGTCCGGTGATCAAGGTGCGTTGAAAAGTTCAATCGCCTCTGCTATTGAGCGAGGCACGCTGACGCCGCAAGAGGTGAGTATTGCGATTCGTCAACTTTACTCTGCTGCTGGTTTGAAGCAAATGAATGCAGCTTTAGCTACATTCGATCAATTGCGTGAAGAGCGCCCTGAGTTTGGTGCTGATTACGAAAAAATGGTTCCTAAGCAAACAGGTCTTAGTGCTTTATTGGGGAATGGCACTAATGGGGCTGCTTTAACGAAGCAGAAGCCTGAGGATGCTAAGGAAGGGGTTCAATATAATACGTTCCGTATGAAAAAACCGAAACCACAAAATCGCAATCGTTCTCGCCTAGGTAAATTAGACCGTGAATTGGTCGCTGCCGCAGCTTTAGGTACGCGTGTAGGTAAAAATAATCTATTCGCTGCATCTGAAAAGAGTTTATCTGAGCTTGGCCTCAGCAAATATCAAATTGAAAATCTTGAAACTTTGATTTTCTAATATCATCTAGACCTACTTCTTCGGAGGTAGGTCTTTTTATGTTCTAAATCATATGTAGAAAAGGGAAATATAATTGACGTTTAACGCCCCCTTTTCTATAATTAATAAGATAGGTATATGACCTGTAATAATAGATATAATTAATAATTAATATAGATGTAAGGAGAAAGTATGCGCCTTCGTAGAAAACCGTGGATTGATGAAGCTATCCACGAATATGACTCTCATATTATTTTATCTGGTCAAGAGCAGTATAAGGGTAAATGGCGTGAGTTGTTTGCACATCCTGAACGACCATTATATATGGAGCTTGGTACAGGTAAGGGACGCTTTATTGCGGGCATGTCCGAAGCGTATCCAGATGCTAACTTCGTAGGATTTGAAGTGCAAATTGGGGTAATTTATTACGCAGCACAAAAAATCTTTGAAGCGGAACGAGATAATGCTAAGGTATCTCTCTTTGATATCGCTGGCATTGAAGAGATTGTTGCGCCAGGTGAAGTAGATCGCTTCTATATCAATTTCTGTGATCCATGGCCTAAGGCAAAACATGCTAAGCGTCGCCTCACATATCATACATTCCTCGATCGTTATGCTCGTCTTTTAAAAGACGGTGGTGAGGTTCATTTTAAAACTGATAATGAAGGTTTATTTATGTTCTCTCTTGAAGAATTTAAAGAATGCGGATGGGAACTTAAAAATGTAACCTATGATTTACATAGTACAGACCTTCCAAATGTAAAAACTGAGTATGAAGAAAAGTTTAGTGCTAAAGGTCAACCTATTTTCCGCTTAGAAGCAATTAAGCCAAAAGTACAAAAGGAGGCTTAACATGGAAACACCGAATAAGGGGGATAGTCGGTGGGGCTCACTCTTTAAAAATGATTTACAAGGTATGCTCTTACCTATATTACTCATCACGATTATAGGTAGTGTGAATATTTTTAGTGCCACTTATATTAACTCTATTTACGAAAATACAGGGCTTTTAGGGTACTTTTCAAAACATATAGGGTTCCTATTTCTTTCAATGGCAATAGGTGTTATTTTATATCGGTATGATTATAGACAACTACAAAAGCCACATATGTTGCAACGCATAATGATTGCCACCCTAATAGGCATGGTGTTAGTTCTTGTGGCGGGCTCTGTCATTAATGGTGCGCGTCGGTGGATCGTTATCGGTCCCGTATCGATACAGCCGTCGGAATTCGCCAAGTTAGCTGCCATAATATGGACATCTGCTAAATTGAGTACCATGAGAAAATGGGGTAAATCAAGATATAATAATCCACTCACAAACTTACAAGGTTATGTGAGTGAGCGCGTAGGTTATATGTTGCCAATGTTAGTTTGGCCTATAATCTTTGCAGTGTTAACGATCTTGCAACCAGATATGGGGACAACTGTGCTAATCTTCGGGTTCTCCTTCATATTAATTTATTTAGCAGGTTTTGATGGTCGATTCTTTGGTGGAGCCTTTGCTGTAGCTGGTGTGATAGGCTTTATTGCGGCTCGTATGTCACCGTATCGTTGGGAACGGATTCAGTCTTGGTTCGACCCTTGGCCTCATGCTCAAGATATGGGCTATCAAACGGTGCAAGGCCTTTTGGCCGTAGGTTCTGGCGGTATTCTTGGGGAAGGCTTTATGCAAGGTACATCTAAGTACTTTTACTTGCCAGAAGCACATACAGACTTTGCATTCGCCGTGTGGGCTCAAGAAATGGGCTTTATCGGAGCTGTCTTTGTAGTTCTTCTGGTGGCAGCCTTTACATTCTTTGGATTCCGCATTGCTAATCGATCTCGCGATGAATTTGGCAAATGGTTAGCGATGGGGATAACCTTGCTCATCAGTGGACAAGCGCTATTTAACATTTCCATGGTTTGTGGCATTATGCCTGTAACAGGTGTACCTTTGCCATTTATTAGTTATGGTGGTTCCTCATTGTTGATGAACTTTATGGCTATAGGCTTGTTAGCTAGCGTTGGTCGTCGCAATGTAGAAGGTGTAAAACAAGTTGGTACTGCTGAGGCTTTGCCATCTTTACGTGAGGAAACGCAAAGCCGATTCAAACCGGCTGCTCCGAAGAGTCCTAAAAAAACGGAAATGCCTGGTCCATTCAGACCGAGAGAGACTAAAAAGCCTACTCGTAGACGACCTAGGTCTGAACGTTGATATTTAACTTATGTAGTATAAGGTGAATATATTTAGTGTGGATTTATATAGCATCTCTTAAGAGGTCCTGTATAAATGTAACGTACTTGTATTGTGTGTGAGGAGAAAAAATGAAGGATTATATTGATATCCAAGAACGCCCGTCCTGGGGTCGAATGTTGCCACTTAGTTTCCAACATTTATTTGCTATGTTTGGTTCTACTGTTTTGGTACCATATTTGTTAAAAGTAGATCCGGCAACAGCTTTATTTATGAATGGTATCGGTACATTACTGTATTTATTTGTTTGTAAAGGTAAAATCCCTGCATATCTCGGATCTAGCTTTGCTTTCATTGCTCCTGTAGCGGGCGTATTATCTGCAGGTCTCGGTTATGAGGCCGCAAAGGGGGCCTTCGTTGTATTTGGTCTATCTTTTGTGATTTTATCTATTCTCGTTCGTTATATTGGTACTCGTTGGATTGATAAGTTATTCCCTCCAGCAGCGATGGGGGCTATCGTAGCTATTATCGGTTTGGAATTAGCGCCAGTAGCGATGAGTATGTCTGGCCTTATTGGCAATCAAGATTTAGGCATGAGCCACAGCCAAGCTATTTTTATCTCTATGTTTTCCTTAGTTGTTACCTTGCTTGGTACTGTTGTGTTCCGTGGCTTCTTAGCTGTAATCCCTGTTTTGATTGGCGTTGTTTCCGGCTATATCTTGTCTGCCTTCATGGGCGTTGTTGATTTCTCTGGTGTAGAGGCTGCTCCTTGGTTCTCTTTACCACAGTTCTATGGCATGCCTGTATTTGATATCAATGCCATTATTATGATTATGCCAGCACTCTTTGTAGTATTTGCTGAGCACGTAGGTCATTTAGTTGTAACGAGCAACATTGTATCAAAAGACTTGATGAAAGAACCAGGTTTACAACGCTCCTTGCTAGGTGATGGCCTTGCGAACATCCTTTCTGGTTTCTTTGGTGCTACACCAAATACGACATACGGTGAAAATATCGGTGTCCTTGCTATTACTCGTTGCTTTAGCGTATGGGTAATTGGTGGTGCTGCAGTTCTTGCGATGATTATCTCCTTTGTAGGTAAAGTAGCAGCTCTTATTCATGCTATTCCAGTTCCAGTTATGGGTGGTGTATCCATTCTCTTATTCGGTATCATTGCAGCATCCGGTTTGCGCATGTTAGTAGAACGTAAAGTTGACTATACAAACCCTGTTAACATGATTCTTACATCCGTTATCCTCGTTGTAGGTCTTAGCGGTGCAGAACTTGCTGTAGGTCCTGTTGTATTGAAAGGCATGGGTCTTGCTACTGTAGTAGGCATGGCCATGAGTATTATCTTATTAATCCTTCAAAAAACAGGCGTTGGTAATGATCAATTGAAAAAAACAGAAGTATAATTCAAGTTGCTGTGAGGCTACCATATAAATCGTTGCGTTTATAAGCCCAATTTGTTTTTTACTCCTTATAATAAACGACTACTAGATCAGATGTATATCTGTGAAAGTAGTCGTTTTTAGTTTACCTATTATTAGTAATTATCTTTATAAATTATTTTTAATATTGTATAATGAGTATATAAGTTGTATAAAATTAATTATAGAGAGGAGGGCCTATGGAGTTTTTAATTTGGATGGCTATAGGGATTGTCCTGATGGCGGTAGAACTCGTTGTACCGGGCGGTATTTTAGGGCTCATCGGTTATTGTGCATTTCTTTGGGGCGTTTTTGTAGCTCTTGGAGAAGGAACGGTAGCGCTGTATGCCGTACTAGGATTGACGGCCTTGCTAATTGTCCTTATCATCGTGTTCTTTAATCACTTTGAAAAGACTTGGATAGGCAAATTATTTACCTTAGGGCAACGATCTACGACCAAGGCTGGCTATGTATCTAATGATGTATTAGATGACTTAGTTGGTAAAGAAGGCGTAGCTCATACTACACTGCGCCCTGCAGGTATCGCAAAAATTGATGGTAATTTGGTGGATGTTGTAACCGAAGGGGACTTCATCGATGCCGGTTCACCGATTGTGGTACTGCGTGTTGTAGGCGGCCGCAATATTGTTAGAAAGCGTGATTAAGCTTTCACCATATCGTCGTATATAATGGAGGTTATTATGGATGTAGGTATTTTAGTTTTGATTCCCATTCTACTGATTGGGATTATGGTGTTCTTGTATGTTGTGCCATTAGGCCTTTGGGTATCTGCTCTTGCAGCGGGCGTTAATGTTGGTATCTTTACACTCGTAGGTATGCGCTTGCGTCGTGTAAATCCATCCCAAATCGTAATGCCTTTGATTAAAGCTAATAAAGCAGGCCTTGATGTAAACGTAAATCAGCTAGAAGCGCATTACCTTGCAGGTGGTGACGTTGACCGCGTCGTAGATGCGTTGATCGCCGCTGAGCGCGCATCTATTCCTTTGACATTTGAACGTTCCGCAGCTATCGACCTTGCAGGTCGCGATGTATTGGAAGCGGTTCAAATGTCCGTTAATCCTAAAGTGATTGAAACACCAATCATCTCTGCAGTGGCAAAAAATGGTATCGAGCTCAAGGTTCGTGCTCGTGTAACTGTACGTGCTAATATTGACCGCCTAGTTGGTGGTGCTGGTGAAGCGACAATCATCGCCCGTGTTGGTGAAGGTATTGTAACAACTGTAGGTTCCTCTGAAGAGCACACAGATGTATTGGAAAATCCAGATCATATCTCTCGTACTGTTTTGGGTAAAGGTCTTGATGCGGGTACTGCATTCGAAATCTTGTCCATCGATATCGCTGACGTAGACGTAGGACGTAATATCGGTGCTCAATTGCAAACTGACCAAGCTGAAGCAGATAAGAAAATCGCTCAAGCTCGTGCGGAAGAACGCCGTGCCATGGCTGTTGCTACAGAACAAGAAATGCGTGCGAAAACACAAGATATGCAAGCTAAGGTTGTGGAAGCACAAGCTGAAGTTCCTAAAGCATTGGCAGAAGCTTTCAGAAACGGTAATCTTGGCGTTATGGATTACTACAATATGAACAATATTATTGCAGACACTAAAATGCGTGAAAACTTAGCAGATAGTGAATAGGAGTAGCTATGGACTCTATTTTGTCTTCCGTGCTATCCATCTTTTCGAATAATCCTATATTTGTTCTAGCTATCATCGCGTACATTGCTTTTTCTATTATAAAAAGCAAGAATACTGAAGAGCCTGAAGAGTATGAGGACCATGAAAGTTCAGGTCAGACTTGGGAGGATATGGAGCGTGAATATGGTATCTCCATAGAGAAAAAGCCCGTAGAACCTTCACCTGAGGATTTGTTGTATGATGATGATTTTTATCGTGATATTTTTAAAAATAGACCGATTGAGAATCAGCATCCTGAGGCCCCTTTACGAAAAAAGGGCGGAAGACTGTTTCAATATGATGATACGGAGACATCTGAAAAACATGTTGAAGTGCATCCAAGTAATGATAAAACTCAAACAGTTTTAGCTTCCGAGAATCATTACGATGAAGCGTCTACAACGCAACAAGGTACTCATGGTTCATCCAAGAAAACCTCAATTAAATCAACTAGCTTTAGTACTAATACGACTCGTTCGACTCGAGAATCTGTTACAGGTCCTTCTTTAAATGAGCGATTAGCTGAGTTTAAACGCGATAAAGCATCTAAAGAGGGTCGTGTTCTTCTTGAGAATATAGGCGTTACGACTGCCCCAGCTGTAACCTCAACAGGTAAACGAAAAGCTAATCATGCCTTGAAAGAGGGGATGAAGTGGTCTATCATTTTAGGCAAGCCAAAAGCTCTAGAGCGGAGATATCGCTAATTAGAATGCTAACAATAAGCTCTACTAGAAGGTTGTTAGGCCATAGAATATGAATGGTTTATGCCGGATATTGTGATAGCAACTAAAATTATATCTATCGTATGTGGTGCATATAATTACATATGGAAAGAGGTTCCTATTGGTCACCTATGTGACTATTAGGAACCTTTTTTGTATTGTTTTTTCTTGATGGAGCTTTCACAATAATAGAGAAGGGAGTTCGTCTATAAGGAAAGGTGATATTATGTATCGTAATGTGCGCGTTATACCTAGACAGCTATTGGAACAACTATATGTAGAAAAACAGTGGAGTGTTAGAGAGGTAGCAGAGTATTTTCAGTGTAGTGTAGACACTATTATGCGACGCATGAAGCAGTATGACATTGAGCGAAGACCTTTGAAAAAGGATATCAATATGGTTCATGTACAAGCTCTATACGAAACTGGTAAGTGGTCTCTACACTCGTTAGCAAAGCGTTATGATGTGTCTATTACGACAATGGCAAGCCGTATGAAGGAATATGGACTGGCTTGTCAGCGATCCACGAAGAATGTATCTATCGATCCAGTACGTATTTGTAGGGCTTATAAAAGTGGAAATACTTCGGATTCTATTGCTCGCATGTACGGCATATCCCGATGGAAAGTACATCATGTGTTGAGGCATATGGAAATGTGTACAACACCGAAGGTACAAAATCATGGAAAGGTAGAGGAGATGGCTTACTTATATATTCATCATCATATGAGTACAGATGACATAGGTTTAGCCTATGGTATACGAGGATCTACGGTGGCTATTTATCTACGAGAACAAGGCATAGAAATTCGTACCAATACTTTACAGTTAGATGAAAATAACATAAAAAACCTACGAGCAAAAGGGTATGGTGTTGCTAAAATAGCGCAGATAATGGGATGCTCTGCTTCTGCGGTGAGAAAGCGACTAGCTATGAAAAAATATATCTCTCCTTGATGTAGTGTAGTAGATACTATATACTTAAATTTATACAATGATGGGAGGAATATTATGTTCGAAATTATCTCTGCTTTAATACCGTTTTTCTTACTTGGCATAGTTGCCGCTGGTTTATCCCGTGTATCTGGGGTGGCCTTGTCAATGATTATAGTACCAACTCTATTGATTTGGGGTGCTAATGCCATTGATGTCATCGCTTTCATGTTGCTCTTTGTAGTGTACAACAACTTTACAATGGAGACACAAGACGTTCGTTTAGATTATAAAGATCTTGTATTATTCCCTAAATGGCGCTTATGCATTCCCTTTATTTTGACTATTATTACAGCCTACTTTGCACCAGCTGCGGGCATTGCAGTCTTTATGGCTTGCTTTGTATTAGAACTATTGGCTACCGTGTATAAACGGATTCCTGAAAATAAACATCCTCGTTTACACCGCGTTATCATTACATCAGTTTTAAGTGCTGTTGTAACGGCTGTAGGTGCTTATGCAGGTCCAAAAATTCCTAGCGAATACTATTTCATCTGTGCTGGTTTAGCAATCTTAGTTATTACAGGCTTTGCATGGTATGTAGGTAACCATCGAGATGCTTTTAGAGGTGCGTGGGAAACAATTTGGGCTGACTTTAATCTATTCTTGGGTATGTTTGGTGTGGAAGCATCTTATTATCCAGCAGCGCTAACTCGTTCTATTCCAAATCCAATGGATCGTATGCTACCAATGATTACTGTAGTAGGTGGTTATGCAGGTCTCATGGTGGTGTTTGGGCTGTATAATATCTTCTCCATACCATCCTTGATTACTGCTATTGGTGCGGCTATCGGTATTCGTCTATTTGGTTTGTACGAATTTCCACGTCATGGCAGCTTCTCCTACTTGGCTATTGGCTTTGCTGTAGCTGCTGTTGTGTGCTTGTACCTCGTATCTCCAACACCAGTAGGTTTTGATTATATCAATACATTGGTATCTCAACCTATCGTTCAATAATGGTTGATCTTATAGTCATTGCTATATGTTTTAGTAATATTTTTAATATCTCACGTAGTATGTTATTGAACTTGAATGTGTGATATAGTTCATATATTGTGCTGAAAGTTGAGTCCATACTAGATTGTGAAAGGAGTTGATGCTCTGTGGCAGAAACAATTGAAACGAGACCATTTCCGCCATTCTTACCAAAGAATACGACGGTAATGATGATGGGAACATTCCCACCGACTTCCGAAAAGCGATCTATGGAATTTCATTATCCTAACTTTCAAAATGATATGTGGCGCGTGTATGGCTTAGTATTCTTTGACGACAAGGAACACTTTAGAAAAGGTGAGGAAAAAGCTTTTGATGCGGATAAGATCAAAGCGTTCTTATCTGAAGCGGGGATTGCTTCTTGTCCTACTGTTTTGAAAGCTATACGCGAAAAGGGCAATGCATCGGATGCATTTCTTAAGGTCGTTGAACCTGTACCGCTTGTAGAGGTATTGGACCGAATTCCACACTGTAAACATATTGGTACCACAGGTGGTAAGGCCACAGAAATTTTGTTAAGCCTTTTGCCAGAAAAGGTTAAACTACCTAAAACAGGGGAGACAATTCCCTTTGTGTTTAACGGTCGTGAATTGACGTTAACACGATTGCCATCTACATCTCGTGCATATCCATTAAGCCTTGCCAAAAAGGCTGAAGCCTATAAAAATTTCTTTAAGGCTTGTGGATTACAAACGAAATAATCTTGATAAGTAAACTAATTTAATATGTATAAATAACACCTTTGTTGTTATATTGTATTTTTAATGATGCTATATAAACAGTCAAAGGTGTTTTTATTATCAAAAATTAATGTGAATTAGAAAAATGGATATAACTATATTATGATTGGCTATGTATATATTGCTATAAATAAAATTAATGATGTATATAACATTTTAATTCTTGATTTTTAGAGTGAGAGGTTTATAATTAATCGTTGTTGCAAATGGTTGACAATAGTTTAAGAAAATGGAGTTGATATTATGGATAAGGCTAAAGAGGCCTTATGGACAAGATCCTTTGTCCTTGATACTTTGATTAATTTCTTAGTATTTTTGATTTATTATTTATTAATCGTTATTATTGCGGTAGTAGCAAAGGATAATCTTCATGCCACAGCAAGTCAAGCTGGCTTGGCCGTTGGTATTTATATTATTGGTACTGTTGTTGCTCGTTTGTTAGCAGGGCGGTTTATTAGTATTTTAGGCTGTCGTAAGATGTTGTACTTAGGTTTGTTGATTTACTTGATTTCCACAGCTATGTACTTCTACACACCTAATTTATTGATGCTCGATAGTGTTCGTTTCTTAAATGGTTTTGCTTACGGTATTACATCTACAGCTACAAGTACAATCGTAGCCGCTATTATTCCAATGTCACGTCGTGGTGAAGGGATTAATTACTATGGTTTGTCTACATCTCTTGCCGCTGCAGTAGGTCCGTTCTTAGGTATTTTGATGCTTCATAGCCTTGGCTATGACTTTATCATCGCCTTCTGTGTTGCTCTTATCATCCTTTGTGGTATCGGTTCCGTTATCATGAAATTTAATGAACCTAAGCTCGATATTGATTCTGAAGAACATAAAGGCATTAAAATTTCCGATTATATCGAACCACGTATGAATTCTATTAGTCTTGTTTCTATACTAGTAGGTTTTGCATACTCTGGTGTTATTGGTTTTATGGCAGCTTATACAAAAGATTTAAACCTTATCTTAGCAGGTACATTCTTCTTCGTTGTATATGCTGTAGTTATTACGATAACAAGACCATTACTTGGTATTGTATTTGATATGAAAGGGGAAAACTTCGTTCTTTACCCTTGTTTCATATCTTTAGCACTTGGTATTTTCTTGTTGTCCATCGCTCACTCTACATGGCTTATTCTCTTATCTGCTGTGTTTGTTGGTCTTGGCTACGGTACATTTATGTCGAACGGTCAAGCAGTAACTGTTAAAATCGTTCCTGTTCACCGCATTGGTGTTGCCACATCTACATACTTCATTGCCTTGGATATGGGCTTAGGTTTTGGTCCATATATTTTAGGTGCTATTAAAGAGGTTGTTGGTTATACAAGTATGTTCCATGTTACTGTTGTAGTAGCACTTCTTGCATTCGTTGCTTATTATTTCCTCTATGGCCGTTATGTAGGTACTGAAAAAGATCTTTCTTTGAAAGCTCGCGCTGAAGAAGAACAAATCAGAAATCGTAAACGTAATGGAAAATTAGCATAATATTAGCTATATTTCTTACAATCACATAACATACAAAAAGGACTATACGAGATATCTCGTATAGTCCTTTTGTTGTTAAGGTATCTTAGTATTCCATTATATTCTATACTACTAGTTTAGTATTTAAATATTGTTCAAATACCATCTAGTAGTATAGGTGCATGAGAAGTTACATCGTAACCTATTATTTCTCAATATTAACGATGTTTACGATAATTTCTACGGCTTTTTTCATGTCATCAATACATGCAAATTCATGACGACCATGTAGGTTTTCTACGCCAGTAAAGATATTAGGGGTAGGGATGCCCATGAAGGAAATTTTAGAACCATCTGTACCGCCACGGATAGGGTCGCAAATAGGAGTAATACCTGCTTTTTCCATAGCTGCTTTAGCTACGTTGACACATTCCATGTTGTCTTTGATGATATCGTACATATTGTAATATTGATCTTTTACGGATACTTCACATACTTCGCGGCCATAGATTTCGTTTAATGTTTGACCAGCTTGTAAGAAGAATGCTTTTTTCGCTTCGAATAACTCTTTGTCATGGTCGCGTATGATATAGTTCATTTTACCAGTATCTACTTGAGTTTCCATGCTCATGAGCATAAAGAAACCTTGGCGACCGCATGTGTGTTCTGGAACGGCAGCACCTGGTAATAGAGCATCGAATTGCATTGCTAATTTAGCACAGTTAATCATAATGCCTTTAGCAGTACCTGTATGAACAGATACCCCTTTTAATGTAACTGTACCGCCAGCAGCATTAAATGTTTCGTATTCAAGCTGACCGAGGCTTTCACCATCGATAGTGTAAGCAAAATCAACAGGGAATTGTTTAACATCAAAGTGGTCGGCGCCTGTACCGATTTCTTCATCTGGACCGAAAGCGCACATGATTTTGCCGTGTTTGATTTCTGGATGAGCTACGAGGTAGGCGAGAGCTTCCATGATTTCGCAGATGCCAGCTTTGTCGTCACCGCCTAGTAGTGTGAGACCATCGGTTACCACCAAGGATTTACCAATATAGTTCTTTAAATTAGGGAAATCTGCACGACGTGTGTAGATTTGATGCTCTTCGTTGAGGCAAATATCGCTACCATCATAGTTTTCTACAATGCGAGGTTTAATATTTTCTGCGTTGTAATCAGCTGTATCCATATGAGCGATAAAGCCAATAGCAGGTGCTTTTTCATCTGTATTAGCATTTAATGTGCCAATAACAAAACCATTTTCACGGTTGTAAATAACTTCATCTAAACCGATTGCTTTTAAATCAGGAACAAGTACATTAGTTGCAAAATCTACTTGTGTTTGTGTACTCGGAATAGTAGTACTTTCTTCGTTTGACCGAGTATTTATGCTTGTATAGCGTACAAAACGTTCGACCATTGATTCCATAATGAGCCTCCTCGTAAGTAAACATACGTGTTATACATATTGGTATAAATGCTGTATATAATAAAGATTCTTAATATACTTTCATTGTAGAACAGGGGCGATGAAAATGCAAAATAAATATTTACGGAAGGTGTGATATTTTATTCGCATAATGCATAGAAAATCATTGAACCATATATAGTGCCGTGTTAGTATAAAGGTGAATAGTTATACGTTTGTACATTTTCTGTGAGGAGGTTTTACCATGTCGGACGAAACTCGTTCTATTCCGCCCGTAGAACCCGTATTAGATCCTAAGAAGGATTACGTAGAGATTAACTCATATGTAGTATTCTGGGGCCTATTCTATGCGGCAATTTTCACACTGGCTGTAGGGTATTTATGTTTGAAAATTGGTCAAACAGTAGATGCCTTTGCACCAGTATCTGTACTTGCTATGGGTACAGCAGTTATTTTGAAACGGCAAAATGCTTTTGCCGAAACGGTTCACATTCAGGCTATCGCTAGTTCTAGTACGAACACATTAGCTGGTGCCATGTTCTTCTTACCAGCGCTATACATTTGGAATGTTACAGATGTAACCTTTGTACAAATGGCGATTCCTATTATCCTTGGTGGCGTACTTGGCGTTCTATTATGCGTTATGTTCCGTCGCTACTTTGTTGAGGAAATGCACTATGTGTATCCGTTCCCAAGCGGTCGTGCTGCTGCTGAAGTGCTAATGAGTAATGAAGGTAGCAAAGCGAAACTCATGCTTGGTTCTGGCCTTATCGCTCTTGTATATGACTTTATTCTTAACAGTCTCGGCTGGTGGGAAGAGGTTATCCGTACTACTGCATTTAAATGGGGTACTGCTTTGGCAGATCAAACTAAGTTAAATGCTGCTGTAGATACAGATGCTGCATTGCTTGGCCTTGGTTACTTTACAGGCTTACGGTATGCAGCTATTATCGCAGCTGGTTCCTTCTTCTCTTGGTTCGTATGTATTCCAATCGTATACTATTTAGCTCCGGAACACATCATGCAAATCAATGGGCATGCAGTTCCACTTGCAGAAGCTCCTATTCGTAAAGTATTCTTAGACTATGTTCGCCATATTGGTATCGGTATGCTTGCTATGGCAGGTATCATCGGATTGCTCAATATGTCTAAGGTAGTAGCTAGTGTTGTAAAAAATGCAGTACTTGATATTTTCAGTTCCAAAACCGTAGATGTTAACTTGCTTCGTACACAACGGGACGTTCCTACATCTTGGATTGGCGCTGGCATCTTATTATGTACAGTTCTATTTGCAGCATATTTCCACTTTATGTATGCTGAAAGCTTCTCCCAAACAATCGTAGCATTCTTAATCGTTCTAATTATGTCCTTCTTATTATCTGTAGTAGGTATCAGCTCCATTGCTTATACAGGTACAGAACCAGTATCTGGTATGACAATCTTCATGATTATCATCTCCGCTGTATGCTTAACAGCTGCAGGTATGACTGGTAAAGTAGGTATGATTGCAGTCCTCATGATGGCATCCTTCATCGGTACAACCATCGGTATGGCTGGTAACTTCATGTCTGAACTCAAAGTAGCGCACATGACAGGTGCAACACCTAAGAAAATGGAACAATGGCAAATCGTTGGTACCATTCTTTGTGCCGTACTTTCTGTAGGCGTTATGATCCTCTTGAACGATGCATATGGCTTTGTAGGAGACCATGCATTAAATGCTCCACAAGCTAATGCTATGGCTGCTATCATTGAGCCAATGATGACTGGTGGTAGTGCTCAATGGCCTCTATACATGGCTGGTGCATTATTTGCCATCATCTTATGGATGGTAAAAGTTCCACCATTGGCATTTGCTCTTGGTACATACTTGCCAATGGAAATCAACACACCATTACTTATCGGTGGTTTGATTGCATACTTCGTACAAAATAGTACAAAAGATAAAGAATTGGCAGATCTTCGCTTCTCCAAAGGTAGCACAATTGCATCTGGTCTCGTAGCTGGTGGTGCTATTGGTTCTTTATTCAGTGCCGTACTTCGTATTGCAGGTGTTGATGTATTCGCTCAAGACTGGGTTGAAACACCAGAAGCAACATACCTCAGTATCGTAATGTACTTGTTACTCTGTGTATTCTTGTACAAAGTAGCTATGTACGTAAAAGCTAAAAAAGCTAAATAAAGAATAAAATATATCCTTAAGCATGTGAGTATTTTGTTTGATTAAAAATTGTTAGGAATTCTCCACTCTAGGGATGACCGCCTTTACCAAGTATTATCTGTGCTTGGTGAAGGCGGTCTTTTTATATATCTAAAAAGCTCTTTTGGATATAGCTAAAAACTATGTGGTTTTAAAACCTATTTATATGATTGGATTAATTGACCACAACTATATCGAATGTTATCATAATAGTATAATACCTCTAAAGGTATTATTTTTATTATGTTCATATCATGTAAGTATAGATATATTAGTTGATTAAAAAGACTGCCTATTTTTAAGTAAATAGGTTTAAGTAGGGACAATTATGAAATTTAAGAAAATTGCAGCTCTGTTAGGAGCTTTCACCATTGCTAGCAGCTTGTTTATCGCTGGTTGTGGCAATACAGGTACGAGTCAAAGGACATGGCGCGTCGGTACTGATGCGACCTATGCACCATTTGGATTTAAAGATAAAGATAGCGGTAAATTAGCTGGTTTTGATATTGATATTATCAATGCTATTGCAAAAGAAGAGGGCATTGAAGCAGATATTCAAAACTTGAACTTTGATGCACTGTTACCAGCATTACAAAGTAATACTATCGACATTGCTATTTCAGATATGACCATTTCTGAAGAACGAGCAAAATCTGTAGATTTCAGTAAACCATACTATATTGCAGGTAATGGTCTCGTTGTTAATATAGATAACACAAATATTAATAGCTTTAAGGATCTAGAAGGCAAGCGTATCGGTGTATCTATTGGTTCTACGGGAGCTGAAATTGCTAGTAAGATTCCTAATGCTGATGTGCGCCAGTTCAATATCATCGTTGATGCCTTTTTAGAATTACAAAATAAAGGCGTCGATGTAGTTATTAACGATACACCGGTAAACGAATATTATGTTAATGGAAAGGGTAAAGGTATCGCAAAAGTCACTGGAGAAGACTATGATGCGGCACCACTTGGTATTGCTGTGAAAAAAGGTAATACAGAGATCCTTGCTAAAATTAATGATGGTCTAGCTAAGATTAAAGCAAATGGCAAATATGCTGAGATTTATAAAAAATGGTTTGGTAAAGAGCCACCAGCAGAGGTATTAAAATAGTTTGTAGATAGTACCAAAATGTATTATCTGTTATAATACGTTTTGTAAACCTCGAATGGTATGAGGTAGTATAGAATAGGTGATATGATGGCTAAACGAAGAGCATTTTTAGATATAATTAAACAGAAGGGCGCCCTCGTTTTAGATGGTGGGTTAGGGTCAGAATTAGAACGTTATGGCTGTGATCTTCAACATAAGTTGTGGTCTGCCAAGGTTCTTATGGATCAACCGGATATCATCAAGAAAATACATATTTCCTACTTAGCGGCTGGTGCAGATATTATTCAAAGCTCTGGTTATCAAGCAACTGTAGCAGGCTTTAAAGGATTAGGGCTTGGTACGGAAGAGGCTATAGAACTCGTTAAATTATCTGTTCGTCTAGCAGTACAAGCTCGTAATGAGTTCGTGGAAGCCAAGGCAAGTGGGGCGCTTATACTTAGAGGTATTAAGCTAGGAGAAGAAACAGCAGACGGCGTTAAATATTTTTCCGAAGGTGCATTACCTAAACCATTAGTAGCAGCTTCTGTAGGCCCATACGGAGCTTTTTTAGCGGATGGCTCTGAGTACCGTGGTTATCCTGGCGTACAAACTGAGTATCTCGAGGTGTTCCATATTCCTCGCTTAGCCTTATTCTGTGAAGAAAATCCTGATATACTATCCTTTGAAACAATACCATCTTATGATGAAGCTATTGCTATTGCTCGGGCCATGTCTGATCCATATACATCAAGAGGGATTCCTGGATGGATTGCCTTCTCTTGTAAGGATGAACATCATGTCTCTAGTGGGGAAACAATCATTAAATGCGCGGAAATGATCGATAAGGTTCGTCCTATAACCGGTATTGGTATCAATTGTACTAAACCTGAATATGTAGAGTCCTTGGTTAAGGATATTCGTACAGTCACTGATAAACCAATTGCTGTATATCCAAATCTTGGTGAAAGCTATGATAGTGAAACTAAGACTTGGTATGGTGACCCCGGATCCTTTGTTGATTACGTAGATGCATGGCGCGAGGCCGGTGCTAATATTATAGGTGGATGCTGTCGAACGACACCTGAAATCATCGGTGATATTGCTAAAAAAATTCATAAATAACTAGTAAGTAAATAGAAAGGCTATTCCTTTAGATAGGAATAGCCTTTTTAGATTTTAGTAAAAGATTATTAGCTTGTGGTATGTGATATAGAAATGGAAATAGTAATGTAAATATAATAAAAGAGGTGATATATTAGTATTACCTCTCCTTTTGGAATAATAAAAAAGCAGTGCCTAAGCACTGCTTTTACTATGGCGGAGAGACAGGGATTTGAACCCTGGGTACGGGATAACCGCACACATGATTTCCAATCATGCTCCTTCAGCCGCTCGGACACCTCTCCATGTATTCTGTTATGTAACAGGTACTTGTATAGTATATTAGATAGGAGTTTAGATGTCAAGAAAATTTTTGGCTGAGTATAGTATTTTCAGATAGCTATTTATTTTGTTTATAGATATCTCCCTCTACATTACTTTCAATACATGTCCATTCTGATTTATCTAGACTATTAGGAAATTCATTAGTATCTGTTAATAAATAGATGGAGGTATTGGAGGGTAATTCATTGGCATAAGCTAAGGGCATGATTTTTTTGGCATCCCATGATAAACTCATAGGGTTTATAGAATTGTCTGGTGTTGCTTCCAATTTATAAATTGTATGATTGCTATAGTACGTAGTTGATACACGATAATTATGTCGTGCACTGATAATCATTGCATCATTGGAAATAGTTTTATGTATGTATTGACTTGTAATAACAGATGATGTGTGATTCATTAGTGGCATTGCTACTGTATAGGTTAAAATACTATATAATATTACGGTTAATATTGCTGCTTTCCGAATTAAACGATAATGTGGTTTACATACTATCGCAATAAGTATTGTCATAGGTGCAAGAGCTGGGAAGGTATATGTTGTATACTTAGTAGCCATACAAGTAAAGAATATAAGTACAGTTAAGGACCATACACCTAAAAAGGTGGTGAAGGGGGTTATATGATTGTGTTTTTGTAAGCTCTTTCTTTGTGTATAAAGCTTATAGGATACAATAAAAGACCATGGGAATAGGGCGATGAGTGTTACAATAATGTAGTAATACCATACATTGAATTGGGGATGTTCTGACACAGTGGCACGTAACCAGTTATGGACTCCCAAAAATACATTGATAAAATCACTACCATGCATTGTATACATATAGATATACCAACTCCCACCTATGAAAGTAAGTAGTAATAAGCCTACTGGTATTTTAAGATGTAATAATTCTTTGAGATTATGTGATACAGCTAAATATATGAGGATGATGAGTCCTGGCAATAAAAATCCAATAGGACCTTTTGTTAATACTGCTAGAGCGGCTCCTATATAAGCTATATAATAGTACGTAGCATATTTTTGATGTAACATATGCTTTCGGTACCCAATATAAAAACTCATCAAGGTAATATTGATGAATAATACTAGCGTCATATCGGTAATGACAGCTTTGGAGATAATCCAGAATTCCGCACAGGTAGCATATAAAATGGCGGCGATAACAGCCGTCTTTTTTCCTCGTATCTGATGTACAAAGCTATAGAGTAATCCAATATTCATTACTCCTAATAAGGCGGAGAAAAAGCGTGCTCCAAAATTAGAAATGTCGAATAGTTTGTAACTTATGATAAGCTCTACATAATAAAAGATAGGTTTATCATACCAATAGTGGTTAAAAATCTGAGGAGAAAAATAGTTTTGATTCAATAACATTTCTTTTGCTGTTAAAGCATAATTGGACTCTACAGGATCCGTAATGGCAAGGTCCGCATTTCCTAGAAGATATAGTATTCCTGAGATTATTAGGATTATTGTTATATGAAAGTATTTAGCATGGATCCATTTACTACAAATTTGTGGCATATTTATTAGTCCTTTTTAGTTTGAAAGTCAAATTATTTTGTAAAACGCTTAGTTAAGGGGCGTTGAGACTCTATAATGAGACCGCTGGATCGTCTAAATATAGTGCTAAGTTGTCTTTGCATATGTTTTAAATTACTGATATATGGTGTAATTCTTTGCTTGAGTAACTTATTATATAAAAGAAATAACACATAGGTAATAATAAAACCACCGATAATATCTATAGGGTAATGATGACCTACAAATATTTTGGCAAAGCCTGTAAGAAGTGTTAGGGCAATTAAAATGGAGCCTAATCTTTTATATACAGCAAATAGAGATAGAGCTATAGCGCTCATTCCCATAGCATGTGTACTTGGAAAGCTTGGATCTGCATTGTGTGCTAATAATAGATTAACTGTATGGGATACGAATGGTCGTGGCTCTACATAGAAAAAACCGATTACTTGATGTATAGCAAGCGTAATTCCTAATAGTAAGATTGTATGTATGCTATTCATAGTAAGCTCTTTATCTTTTGTATAAAGGCCAAGCCCTAATAGGGTCGCTACTAGTATAGCCATGATTGGTGCACTAAATTTTACTATATAAATCATGAATTGATCTAAAATTGGGCTTATACCTGCTAGATTATTAATGACTTGAAACAATTCGTAGTTCATAATTCCTCCTAATGTTGAGTATGGTTTTCTTAATGCATACATCATATCGGAGAAATCTTACGAAAATCTTACGACCTTATAACAATATTAGAAAGGTGTAAAGATAGTATAGGATAATGTTATTTTTATGCTTATAATGGAGCTATTAAAGGAGGTTTTTATGAATACATGGTTTCAAAACCTAAAAGTACAATATAAATTATTGCTCAGTAATTTATTAATGATAGTGATACCACTTATTACACTATTCCTACTGGTTGGTGGCATTTGGAGTTTGTTGCGGTTTTCTAACCCTATAGAGCAGCGCTCTTGGATGATGTTAGCACCTAGTACAATACAATCTCAAATCCTTCAATTCGAACTAGAGCAAATAAATAAAAAGTTATTATCTAAAGACACGACAGTGTTTAGCTTACGTAATAATACATCTGTTATAGAAGCTCAAGGCGTTGATGTTGTTATTATGAAAGATGATACAGTACTATATATGACACCCGACAGTGATGGTGACCATATAGTGTCTACTATCAAAAAAATAGGGTTGATTACAGATAATGATAGTAGATACTATGAATGGGATGGTGATCGGTTGACATATGTTAATCGTTATGATGACGGTATGTTAGTCATTGGAGCGGGACACATCCCCTTTATGGCAAAATCGATGGGACATGAAACAGATGAGAAGGTACTGGTAGAGTTTCTGTTTGGCCTAGCTCTTGCTTTAGTAGTGGCATCGGCTGTATTTGGCGGTATTTATATTGCCAATCGCTTGTCTAAGCAAATTTTATTACCTTTACAATATCTTCAAAGGGCTGCTATAGATATTAAGAAAGGGGTTACACCTAGTCTTATTAAAGTGACCTATCATGATGAGTTAGGAGAAACTTGTGAAGCTTTTAATAATATGCAAAGATCCTTAGCCAGAGAAAAGCAATTGCGTGAAGAGTATGAAGAGAAACGGAGGCAAATGATTGCAGGTATTTGCCATGATATCGCAACACCGCTTACATCTGTTAAGGGCTATGCAAGTGGTATTTTAGATGGAGTTGCACGAACTCCAGAAAAGCAAACTCATTATGTACAAATGATATATACTATGGCTGGTAATATTGAGAAATTAGTGTCTATGCTGTCTGATTTTTCAAAGCTTGAGCTTGGGCAGATTGTGTATGATTATAGACCAGTTAGTTTGAATCAAGTTATTTCTGAATATATAGAAAGACATAAAGGAGATTTTGAAGATAAAGGAATTATACTGGTAGAGTCTTATGGTGAATCTGATCGATTTGTTAGAGCTGATGAAAAACAATTTGTACGGATACTAGATAATATATTTTCTAATAGTTGGAAATATAGGAGTACAGAGCCACTTAAGATCAATGTTAGCACTGTCTATCAGGATCATAGAGTTCGGCTTACCATTACCGATAATGGAATGGGTGTGCCAGAATCATCATTAAATCAATTATTTGACATATTTTTCCGCACCGATGAGGCCCGTAGTGAAGTGGCTAACGGGAATGGGATAGGTCTTGCCATTGTAAAACAAATTGTAATGGATATGGATGGACAAATTTGGGCCGAACAGGGGTTGAATGGTTCCGGCCTATCGATTATTATGGAATTTCCAATTATGACAGAGTTGGAGGACGCATGAAAAAAATCTTAATCATAGAAGATGATAAAGGGATTTCCGAGTTGGAAAGGGATTATTTAGAGATTGAAGGGTTTGAAGTTGAGATTGCCACTGATGGGGTAATGGGGGTAGAAAAAGCTATACAAAATGATTATAACTGTATCATTTTAGATATAATGCTACCTAAAAAGGACGGATTCTCCATATGTAAAGATATTCGTATGAAGAAGGAAGTACCGATTATAATGGTTAGTGCTAAACGTGAAGATATAGATAAAATTAGAGGTTTAGGATTAGGAGCAGATGATTATTTAATCAAGCCGTTTAGTCCTGTAGAACTTGTAGCGCGTGTGAAATCTCATATTCAACGTTTTGAAAGAATACTTGCATCTACTGTCCCACCTATGGTAGTTGAAGAACCTAAAATTACGGCGGGGCATCTTGAAATTAATTTGGCATCTCATATGGTGCTACTCCATGATGAGGTTGTACCATTAACACCAAGAGAGTATGAGATTCTAGTCCTTTTAGCCAAACATCCAAGCCGCGTATTTACTAAAGATGAGATTTTTGAAAAGCTGTGGGAAGCAGATTCTTTTGGTGAAACATCTACGGTCATGGTTCATGTGAATCGATTACGTATGAAGGTGGATAAGAAGTATGATGGTGAAGAATATATAGATACCGTATGGGGTGTAGGGTATCGATTCCACCAATGGGAAAATTATAAAATAATTAAATAGAAAAAAAGCTAGAGGCTCATAGATTTTTTATCTACGAGCCTCTAGCTTTTTTATTCAATTATAATACTTCTTTGATTTCAGCTGCATCGATGGATGCTTTGATATCGTCTGCCATTTTTTCGATTTTTGGAAGATCTTCTGGTTTTAAAGAGGATTTGATATCAAGTGGTTCGGATACAATTTCAATGTCTTTGAAGTCATTTTCAAAGTGAGCAACCATTGTTTTCATTGCAGCAGATGCCCAAGAGTGGTTACCGATGATAGATACCTTATGGTTTTGGAAGTTAAGAGCTTTCAATTCATGAATGAAGTTTTCCATAGTAAGGTATAGGTTCAAATTGTATGTAGGTGCGATTGTTACCAAGTTAGTATATTTCCAAGCATCAGAGATGATGTAGGATGCATTAGTTTTGGAAACATCGTAGATTTTGATATCTGTAACACCACGTTTGGATAATTGTTTAGCTAATTGTTGTGCAATGTCACGAGTGTTACCATACATGGAACCGAAGGCGATAACAACACCTTTTTTCTCAGCTGTGTAGCTGGACCAGTGCA
>ERZ772805.1179-NODE-1179-length-23082-cov-10.330829_pt1 | contig 23082 bp, 26 predicted proteins | sample MGYA00511344_ERZ772805 | MGnify/ENA primary metagenome ERZ772805 (study PRJEB29015, sample SAMEA2737730) | human gut metagenome | biome: human gut; feature: human-associated habitat; material: faeces | place: China | collected 2012 ...
GAGCACGCATTGCCGCAAGGGAAGACTGCGGATCATACGGGGTACCCCAGCAGATATTGAATACCATATCAAAGTTTCCTGCCTTCATGTTGTCACGGTAGGACTGTTCTTCTTCTCCGTGAATATTTAAGGAGATTCCGATCTTCTGGTACTCGCTCTGAAGATATTCCGCGATTGCTTTCTCTGTCACACTGTCGCTGTTGTAGAGAAGATCAATGTTTAATTTCTGACCGTCTTTCTCGCGGATCTTATCTGCGCCGACAACCCAGCCAGCTTCATCCAGCATGCTCTGCGCCTGCTCCACATCATATGCATACGGTTCAAGATCGATATCACAGTACGGAACCGTCTTTGCGAACAGTGTATCGGCCGGCTGTTCCAGTCCATAGAAAATTCCATCTGAGATCGCCTGCTTATTTGTCGCGTGCTGAAGGGCCTGGCGGACTTCCTTGTCAGCAAGAACCTCTTTTGTTGTATTTAATACGATCTGACGGGTAGAGGTCGGATCTGACAGGGAAACTGTAAATTTATCATTTCCTGTATACTGGTTGATCGCATCTGCATCGATCATGTTTTTACCAAAGATCATGTCGATCTCGCCCTTTTCCAGCGCAAGGATTCTTGTCTGGTTATCCGGGATCACTTTAACCGTGATCTTTTTGATCTTCGGCTGTTCTCCCCAGTAATTTTCGTTTGCCTCAAATACAGCATATTCATCTGTCACGAAGTCAGTCAGGACATATGGACCGGTACCGATATATGCATTCACGCCGTCCTTTGTGCTTCCGTCCTTCATCGCCTTCGGAGAGATCATGGCAAACGGTCTTGTCACGCCAAGTTCTGTTAAAAGCGGGTAATACGGCTCGGATAATTCGATCACAAATGTCTTATCATCCGGTGCAGAAACACCGACGAGAAGATTCATCATCTCCAGCCATGTATGGCGGTCTTTGTTTTCAATGATCGCATCAAAATTTGCCTTGATCGCGTTCGCATCGCACACTTCTCCATCTGAGAATTTCACTCCGTCACGGATATGGAAGGTGTAGGTCTTTCCATCTTCACTGATATCCCAGGATTCTGCAAGGCAGCCCTCATATCCATCCGCTGTGATATTGACAAGTGTCTCATACAGCATCTCCTGTGCATACATTTCTCCCGCATAAAGATGCGGATTTAAATCGCGGATATCGCGGTAATTAACGAATACAAGTTCTTCTTTCTTCTCTGAATTTCCGGTTTCTGCCGCTGCACCCGTCTCTGTCCCGGACGCTTCTGCTGCTTTTTCCGTAGTTCCTGCTCCGCCGCATCCTGCAAGGGATACTGCCATAAGACCTGCAAGGCACAGGCTGATTGCTCTCTTTTTCATAATGTCCTCCTGAATTAAGTATCTGTCTGTATCTGTTCCTGTTTTTATCATTGCCAGGAATCTCTGTGTCTGCTTATCGCAGGAAATACTATATCATAGTTAGTCTAAGCTTACTAATGCCGATTCAGGGAGAGCCGGTTATAACAAAAGCGTATAGCGGGAGTAAAAGAGTCCGATTGGATTCATGTTTTATCTGCCATCTATACGCTTTTCATATATTTCTGATGATTCTGCAATTTTCCGGTCCTGAACAGGCGGATTGTACGCAGCAGTCTCTTTCTGCCGGATTCTTCCACCTACTCTATAAATATGCCGTCAGACGTTCCAGATACTGTTCCGCTTCCGGTGACAGGGATGCATTTTCCGCTGTCACATATCCAAATGCCAGAAACGGTTCGCACGTTTCGATCTTCAATGCTTTGATCCCATATTTCTGATATCCCCCCGGCACGATATCGATCCCAAGACAGCAGACATCCGAGTGCAGGAGCAGGTTGTTGATCATATAATCACTGTTTGTATAAAACCTGTCATTCATATGCTGTTCCGAGACAAATGCGCCGACACTGATCCGCTCGATATGATGTTCCATCGCGAAAAAGTCCTCTGTCTCCGTCACAAATTTCATCCCTTTCAATTCAGAAAATCGAATGGATTCCCGGTTATACAGCGGATGATTTTCCCCAACATAAACACAGATCCCGCGGAGCGCCAGCTTGTGAAATTCCAGTTTTTTATGCCACATGATATGCTGAAAACATGGCATCTGTGCTTCCGCAAAATACACGATCCCAAGTTCAGAAATCCTCGACGCCACATTGTCCGTGATCTCCTCCACGGTTCCTTCCCGGTATTCGTATTTCAACTGTTCTCCGCAGTTTTGATACAGCTGCACCATAAGCTTTGTGAGTAATCCGCTCCTGTATCCGGATACGGAAAATCTTCGCCCGTTTGGACGTTCCGACATGGAACGGATGACATTGGAATGTTTTAAAATGCTCATGGCATGACCATAGAGTTCTTCCCCCTGCTGTGTCATTCTGATCCCTTTGTTGCTTCGCTCCAGCAATGTAACATGCAGTTCTTTTTCCAGGCTGTTTAAAACCCGGCTTACATTCGGCTGTGTTGTATATAACTTTTCCGCTGCCCGGTTCAGACTTCCGTATTCCACCGCTGCCGCAAAGTATTCCAGCTGTTTGATCTCCATTTATATTTATTCTCCCTTTTCATTTTCCGAAACTATGACGAAAGCCATCTGCGCGTTATGTTAGCATAGACTAACCATTCTGGCAAGCATTTTCTTCCGTACTTCCGGGAAAATGTTTTCCGTAAAGATTCTCTTGTCAATTCAGGGGATTCTGATAAAATAAATCATAATATTACCGTATGACCATACGACAGAGGAGTGACATCCATGGTTACATTAAACGATTACCTGTATTCCGGCGATACGATGTTCCGGATCCTGAAAAATTACAGCCACGACCTCAAAGAAGAGGCAAAAAAGACAAACAACGAGATCGACCTGATCCACGCGAACTTCCTGATCCAGATCCGGGAGCTTCTTGAACACAATGATTTCCTTACCGCCCAGTCCCAGAAGATCCGGGAATTTTATATCCATATGGCGACGGAATATCCGCTTCTCGCCTTCAACTTTAAGGGCCGGATCAAGTCCCTGATCCGCTCGGAGGCAAAATTCAACGGCTACATCGTCGAATACATCTACGACTGCTATACAGAAAAGAAAACATATCCGACAATCTCGGAATTAAAACAGCGGCTGAGCTGTTTCCGCGACCTCATCGCCTACCGGATCGTGACTTCTCTGCCGAAATGTTACCTGAAGCCCGGTGAGTCCCAGGAGGAAGCCGACTTAAAATATCTCTATCAGATCGCCAACGAACTTCCGGGATTCCTCGAGGAACGCGGATTTACGGCAGAACCAGCCTATGGGATCAAGGAGACTACCTCTCCACTCTTAAACGACGAAGTCCGTCCGTATTACCGGGACTATGTCTGCGGAAACACGTCCGACGACTACCAGTCACTCCACATCACCTTTTACGACAACAGCTCCCACAGCTACATGGAAGTCCAGCTGCGCACCAAGCACATGGACGACATCGCCGAGATCGGAGTTGCCAACCACTTGAGCTATGAGAAACGTCAGGAAGGCGAACGTGCAAGACGTGATGAGATCCCGGAGGGAGAATGCGTCTATTTTGACGAAGCCTACGAGCGCTGCCGACGCCTTGTCGATCTGGACCTCGCATCCCTCGACGTCAACATGTTCTCCGCCATCAACAATGATCTCGTAAACGATGGCTGCGGCCTCTACCGCGGCCGCTTGATCCTGCCGTATGAGCATCTGTCGAGACATCAGAATGAGCTGGTGGACTGATCTCTTCGTATTTGAATTGTTTCTATACTCCTGTGGGAGTACATGAAGATCCTGTCTCTTTTATTGGGCAGGATCTTTTTCGTTGTTTGCCGATATTTCACTTTCTGAACTATCCTTGACTTTCCATTTCCCCCATCGTAATATATTTAGGTTCCGAAGTAATGTTGTGATATACAGGAAAGGAGCTCCCCATGGACATCGGAAAAATCATCAACCATCTTTCCAGCCGCCTCAAATCCCGCTCCCAGGTCGTCCACACCAGTCTTGGAATCGGAAACGCGCAGGGAAAGATCTTAAATTTTATTCTTGTGGAATCCACACTGCATCCGGTCTACCAGAAAGATATCGAGCGGGAATTTTCCCTCCGCCCGTCGACCGTCACGGAGATGTTAAAGTCACTGGAATCCCGAGACCTCATCGTCCGGATCCCGGATGAGAACGACGGGCGCTTCAAACGGATCGCATTTACAGAAAAAGCCGCCGCCGTGAAGGACGCCTTAAATCAGGAGATCCATGAGACGGAGGCACTTCTTTTACGGGGGATTTCCGAACAGGAATTGATGGAATTTACACGAATAACAGAAAAAATGCTGCAAAATCTTGACTCTGAAGAGAAATCGTCCTCCCCACAATAATGCTCCAGTGCTCCAGAAACCCAACTGAGTCCGATTATTTATACCGCACCGGTTGGAAGCGCTTTTAAAATACATTTCTAAGAGGAGAAACAATCATCATGAACGATAACGAACTCATGAAAACCATGCCCGTCCCGCAGGCTGTCGCCAAAATGGCGATCCCGAGCATCATCAGCAGCCTGGTCACCGTCGTCTACAACATGGCGGACACCTTCTTCGTCGGGCAGACCGGCGATCCGCTGCAGGTCGCTGCCGTCAGCCTGACGAACCCGATCTTTATCTTGTTTATGGCCTTTGCCAACATGTTCGGCATGGGCGGAAGCGCCGCGGCTTCCATCGCGATGGGCGAAAACAATAAAAAGCGGATGAAACAGGTCTCCGCCTTCATTACATACGCTTCGCTCGGCGTCGGCATTGTCTTTGCCGCCCTGCTGGTCCTGTTCATGCAGCCGATCCTCGGGATCTTCGGCGCGAATGCGGAAACTTATGCTCTCGCAAAAGGATATGTCTTCCACATTTCCTACGGCGCACCGTTCATCATCTGGTCCGCAGCCGCAAGCTTCGTGGTCCGCTCCGAAGGTTCGAGCCGCGAGGCGATGATCGGCAGCATGATCGGAACTGTCGCCAACATCGTCCTTGACCCGATCATGATCAGCGGGCTTCATATGGGCGCCGCCGGTGCCGCCATCGCAACGACGATCGGAAACGTCATGGCCAGTGCCTACTATCTCTGGTATTTTGTGAAGAAGAGCCCGAACTTCTCCATCCTGCCAAAGGACTTCAGCCTTGAAAACCGCCTCGCGGCAACGATCTGCTCCTGCGGACTCCCGACCGCGATCTTCTCCATGCTGATGAGTCTCTCCACGATCATCTTAAACCAGATCCTCGTGGCATATGGGAACGCTCCTGTGGCCGCTATCGGCATTGTATTCAAGGCAAACATGTTTATCACCTTCCTGCAGATGGGCCTCGCAAATGGCGTACAGCCGCTCTTAGGCTACAATTTCGGCTCCGGTGATACAAAACGCTTCCATGCGGTCGAATCCTACACAAAGAAATGCTGCCTGATCGTCGGCATCCTGGCAACGGCCCTGTTCTTTTTCTTCCGCCGCCCGATCATCCAGATGTTCATCAACGATGAAGAAGTCATCCAGTGCGGTGTCAGGATGCTCGTCGCCTACATGCTCTCCGGCCCGGTCATCGGCATCCTCTTTGTCAACATGAACTGCATGCAGTCCGCCGGAAAGGCGCTCCCGGCAACGATCCTCTCGATTCTCCGCCAGGGCGTCCTCCTGATCCCGATCCTGTATCTCTTAAACGGTCTCTTCGGCTTAAACGGCGTTATCTTCGGCCAGGCGCTGACCGATTATATCGCAGTGGTTCTGTCGATCGGTCTGTGGCGGGGGCTGGCGAAAAAAATGTATCAATAAGCTCCTGCCTTTCATTGAAAAAAGAAAGCCGCATGCTTCCTTTCAAAAGGTTCCATGCGGCTTTCTGCATCCGTTGTTTGTGGCTATTAGACCCATTCCTGGATCTGCTTCTGTTTTTGCACCTATACCATATTCCCCATCTCACCAAACTTCGTCCGCTCCATCTTCTCCCGAAGCTCATCCCGGATCTTCGCAAAGTCCGCACGGACGAGTTGTTTCTCTTTCACCAGGCATTCTCCCGCAACAAATACATCCCTTACATTCGCCGCAGACGCGCTGTAAACGATCGCGGAATACGGATCATAGACCGGGAACATGTTCGGGGAGTCGGTCTCGATCAGGACGAGGTCCGCTTCTTTTCCAGGTTCGATAGAGCCGGTCACATCACCGAGTCCGAGTGCTCTCGCGCCCTCGATCGTCGCCATGGACACGACTTCCTTGGCCGGAAGCGCACTGCGGTCGTGGAGCGTTGTTTTCTGGAAATTCTCGCACATCCGCATCTGGATAAACAGATCCAACGTATTTCCGCTTGCCGGTCCGTCTGTTCCGAAACCGACGGAAATGCCGTGTTTATGCATCAGGGAAACCGGCGCAACGCCCTTTCCGGCCTTCGTATTCGAGGCGATGCAGTGCGCAACGGATGCTCCGTGCTTCGCCAGGATCTCCACATCTCGCTCCGTCGCGTGGATCGTGTGCGCCGTCAGCGTATTCGGGCCGAGAACCCCGATGTGCTCCAGGAACTCGACCGGCGTCATGCCGTACTGTTCCCTGATCTGCGTCATCTCGTAATCCATCTCCGCCGTGTGGAGTGTGAACACGCTTCCCGCTTTGACATCCTCCTCATAGACCCGCTTTAACGTCTCCGGACTGCACGTCGTCGTCCCGTGCGGCGTGAGTGTTCCGGAAACACGCGGATGGTCCTTGTACGCTGCGATCAGTGCAAGCCCGCGCTCGATCGCCTTGTCGGTATTCTCACTGTCGCAGGAATCCGTTTCCATCACCGTCTCCCCAGCAATTCCGCGGATCCCCATCTCATCCATGACCTTCGCAACGACTTCCTCGAAATAATACATGTCGAGCACGGTCGTAATACCGGAAAGAAGCATCTCTGCCACCGCGTAGCGGCTTGAGAGAGCCGCCATCTCCGCGTCCATCGCCTGATTCTCCATCGGGAGCAGGAACACGCGCAGACGGTCCTTGCAGTCGTCCCCGAGCCCGCGGAACGGGACCATGCCGAGATGGCTGTGGGTGTTGACGAGTCCCGGGATCACGATCGCACGTTTTGCATCGATCTCCTCAAACTCTTCACCCGCCTTGAAATTCCCCTGAGCCGTCATCTCCTGAAGTTTCTTCTCAAGTTCATCCTCCGGTCCTGCTGCCAGGATCTTCGTCCCTTCAAATATCACATAACCATGGTTCCAGACATCGCCCGCCGGATTCATGGTCACGACAATGCCGTTTTTAATGATCTTCTTCATCGTTCTATCTTCATCCTTCACCATTTCGATCTATATCTTTTTCGCCTCCAGACCCGTTTTTCAGATATCCTGAAACCCATCCGGCATCCGGCCGATCTGCCAAAAAACAGCAGACATCCCTGTTTTTTTGCTCTTCGCGATTATTTTCCGTACCTCTCAACAAGCGGCACCCGCTCCTGCCCCGGCACGGTTAAAAGCCCATGATCCGTGAGCTTCAGTTTCGGTGACACCGGAAGGCAGAGCGTCGACATGGACATGATGACATTGTTGTTCTCATATCCGAGACCTTCCATCGCCGCGCGGACCTCCTTTAACTCCTGCCCGAGGACCTCGACCGGCTGGTCCGACACGATGCCGCCGATCGTGAGTCTTGCCTCCGCCAGGGACTTTCCTCCGGCGTACACGACATATGCCCCCTGGAGCTCCAGAACGCGTCTCTGCGCCAGTTTCATGTCTTCCTCATCTGTTCCCAGTACAAACAGGTTGTGGCTGTCATGGGACCATGTAGTGGCCACAGCGCCCGGTTGCGTCAGCACTCCTTCGACAAGTCCGTACCCGATATTTCCATTTTTTCCATAGCGCTCAAACACGACCGCAAGCGAAAGTCCTGCGGACTTCCAGTCGAGTACGCCGTCCTTCACTGCGACTTTCCGTTTCACAGGAGTTGTCGCTGTTCCAAACGTGCCGATCTTCATGACGTTAACCTCGGCCCACGCTGCATCCGGGTCTTCTGCCTTTAAAACGAAGTCGGAAAGCTCCGCCGGACGGCACTTCACAGTGTGGTAAAAGCTCTCCGGGAAACTGCACGCTGCAGCTGCCGGCACAGCACCGTTTTTTCCCACCTGCGCGGTACTCATCTCCGCTGCCTCTGCTCCGCAGTCAGCCGCGCCAGCACGCTCTTTCCCAGCACCGCACGCCGCATCCCCGTCACATTTACAGTACACGCACTCGCCCCTCTTATAAACAACCACCGGCTCGATCCCATCCAGACTGTCCAGAAGCATGAAATCTGCGATCTTCCCAGGCGCGATCATTCCCCTGTCATCCAGGTGCATTCTCCGCGCAGGTGTCCATGTCGCGCAGTAGATCGCCTTCTCCATCGGCATCCCCGCCTTCACAGCCGTCTCGATGATCTTGTTGAGTTGTCCGAGAAGAAGCTTGTCCGGCATCGTGTCGTCCGTCACCAGCGCCACATTTTCATACAGCGCATTGTCGCACACGGTCTTCACGACCTCCGGCGTCAGGGATTTGAACTGCAGCTCCAGGAACATGCCAAGCTCCGACTTCTCCAGGACCGACTGCGGCGTCTGCTGCGTGTGGTCCGCATCGACTCCCTCATAAATGAATCTGTTGAGATCCGCCCCGGTAAGTCCCGGGCAGTGGCCTTCGATCCTCAAGTTTCTCCCTGCATTTCTGCACGCCCGGATCATGTCTCTCGTCCGGCTTTCGCCCTCCGCGGAGAGATCCTTATAGTTCATGATCTCGCCGAGGCAGAGAACCCCGTCCTCCGCCGCCATCTCCGAAACTTCCGTCACGCCTAAAGACGCACCGGAGGTCTCCAGCTTCTCGTTCGTCGCCGGAACACTCGACGGGATCGCCCAGAAAATATCCTGCTTCGTCTTCTGAGCCATAAACGCCCGGATGCCGTCCATGCCGAACACGTTAGCCATCTCGTGGGCATCGGCAACCACCGTTGTTACTCCATACGGAAGCGTGATCCTGGAAAATTCGCCCGGATACGTCATCGAACTCTCGATATGCATATGGATGTCCACAAGCCCCGGCAGCATGTATCTGCCTTTGCCGTCTCTCTCTTCAACTCCCGGATATGAAATTGCAGGGGAAATGCAATAAAACTTTTCCCCTGCAACTGCCACATCCCGTTTTTCAAAACACTGTCTGAAGGTCTGATAGACCATGACATTTTTCAGAATGAAATCGGGTCTCATATAAAATTCCTCGTTATTAGTTATTGATCGTTCTGTTCCACTGGTCGATCCAGTTATTTAAGATCGGGTTTACAAAAGCATAGTCAACAACCTTAACTTTTGCAGCCTTGTCTCCGTAGGTCATATCTTTGGACTCTTCCTCAGTGAATGTAACATCCATGTTGGTCGGAGCTTCGTTTAATGCCTTACCTGTCTTTGTCTGGAGTTCTTCGCTGATGCGGTAGTTGATGTACTCGTAAGCAAGTTCCTTGTTCGCACAGTTCTTTGTTACGTTGATGGTGTTGAAGTTTGCGTAAGCTCCGTCCGGTGTTACATAAACAAGTGTCGGGTTTGCTGCTACGATCGTCGGAACACCGAAGTCGCCGACAACAGCTGCTGCAACCTCACCGGAAGTAAACATGTTGATCAGGTCGGAAGACTTTGTGTATGTCTTAACAAGGTTCGGCTTTAAGTCAGCAAGTGCCTTGAAAGCTGCCTCGCCGTTATCAGTTGTCACATCAACGCCTGCATGGTCACTTGCAACATAAACCATAGCCGGTCCGAATGTTGTTGTGATCTCCGGAATGGAAACCTTGCCTGCAAGACGCTCATCCCAAAGGTCGTCAAAGCTTGTGATATCAAAGCCTGTAAGCTCCGGGTTGTAGATGATACCGATGCTGTTGATGGTATACGGAACACCCTGTCCTGCCTCTGCAATCTCCTTTGCAGCCGGAATTAACTTCTCAGCGTTCGGGATCTTGCTTAAGTCGATCGTATCGAAAAGTCCCTCGTCAGTGCCCTTCGCTGTCATAGCCTGGGAGAGTTCGATCACATCGATGGTGGAGTTCGGGTCTGCCGCTAATTTTGTGTAACGGTCGTTTGTACCGCCTGTCTCAGTAACGATCTCACAGTTGAACTCGTTCTCAAACGGTGTGTAAACTTCCTCTTCGGAAATGTCTTCGCTGAGGCCGTATGTGGATAATACGAGCTTCTGTGCGTCTCCGGAAGCTGCCTTTGTCTCTTCTGCGGAAGCTGCGGCCTCAGAACCTGCTGCCTGGCTTCCTGCTGCTGTGGTCTCTGTTGTGGATGCGCCGCCGCAGGCGGTAAGCATCATTGCTGCGCAAAGTACAACTGCTGCTGTTTTCTTCATGATTTTTTTCTCCTCTTTCTCTCTTTTTGAGATAATATTTCTTCGCGTTGACAGGATCTCTGCCCGCGCGATGGTTCACTAAGTTAAATTTTTATTTTCTCACCAGGATCAGCTTGTCCTTCGGGAGATACAGGCGGATCTTTTCGCCCTCTTTGTAAACATGATCGGTACCCATATTGACCTTTAAGACTCCGGCTGAAGTCTCGACCTCGTACTGGTAGCTCTTTCCGAGGAAGGTGCGGACGCCGATCGTTCCGCTTAAAACATTCTCTGTCTGGATCTCATCCGCCAGGCAGATATCGTCCGGCCGGATCGTTCCTGCAAAGTTTTCACAGTCAAGATCCATGGAAGTTAAGAACTCACTTCCGTCCGGCGCTGTGTAGACGCCGTCCTGCTTTTTCGCAAGCTCCAGGAAGTTCTCGAAACCGATGAATCTTGCGACGAACTCGGTCGCCGGTCTCTTGTAGATGTTCTCCGGTGTGTCGAACTGCTCGATGACACCGCCGTTCATAACGGCTACCTTGTCGGAGATGGAGAAGCATTCCTCCTGATCATGTGTAACAAATAATGTTGTGATTCCAAGGCGCTTCTGAAGTCTCTTGATCTCCACACGCATGGAAAGTCTTAATTTCGCGTCAAGATTGGATAACGGCTCATCTAAGAGCAGTAGCTTTGGCTCGATGACAAGTGCTCTCGCGAGGGCAACTCGCTGGCGCTGTCCGCCGGACATCTGCTTCGGGAAACGGTCGGCAAGCTCTGTCAGGCCGCAGACCTCAAGGATCTCCCTGACCTTCTTGTCGATCACATCCTTGTCCATCTTTCTTGTTCTGAGCCCGAACGCTACATTGTCATAAACGCTTAAGTGCGGGAACAGGGCGTAGCTCTGGAATACCAGACCGAACTGACGCTTATGGACCGGGACCTTTGTCATGTCCTCACCATCTAATGTGAAGGTTCCGCCCTGCGGGTCGATAAAGCCTGCAACGACGCGGAGTGTCGTGGACTTACCGCATCCGCTGGGTCCTAAGAGGGATACGAGCTCGCCCTCCTCGACTTCCAGATTCAGCCCTTTTAAGATCTGTTTCTTTTTATCGTAACTAACATCGATTCCATTTAAACTCATAAAAGCCATGGTCATATTCTCCTTATTTTGCCAGGGCTGCGATACCCAGTGTGCGGTCTACGATCACCATGATGATCACGGTAGCTGCCATTAAAAGTACGGAAACCGCCGATACGGTCGGATCATAATTGTATTCAATATAGTTCATCAGTGTCGACGGGAATGTCGATACGCCCGGTCCGGATAAGAACATGGAAACCGGAATGTTGTTGAAGGAATTGATGAACGCCAGCATGAACGCGGAGGAAATTCCGGAAGTCACGTTCGGGAGAACGACTTTGAAAAACGCCGCTCCCTTCGGGCATCCAAGACTCCACGCCGCCTCCTCGATGGAAAAATCGAACTGTTCCATGGAGGAACCGACAACACGGATCACATACGGAAGTGTGACCATGAAATGTCCTGCTAAAAGTCCTGCAAATACCGGGATCCGGAGTGTCAGGATCAGGCACTGGTACATGATAAAGCCGATTACGATTCCCGGAACGATGGTCGGGGAAAGGAAGATGGACTTTAATAACTGCTTTCCTTTTAAACCGGATCTCGCCAGCGCATAAGCTGCCGGGATTCCGACCAGAAGAGAGATGCATGTCGCGAGGAGCGCGACCTCAAGGCTGGTCAGGAATGATCTGCGGAAAGACTTTAACGCGAACACGTTCGCAAACCATTTCGTCGAGAAGGACTCGATCGGGAATGTGATGGCGCTTCCGCCGCCGAATGCTGTTACGGTGATGATCAGTAACGGGATCATCAAAAATGCAAATACGATCGCTGCCCATATGGTCAGCACTTTATTTTTACGCATAATCTTCACCTCTGCGGTCCAGCCGTGCGGCCAGAGCGTTAAATCCTTTGATCACAACCAGGGTTACAACGATCATGATGAGGGCGATCACGGACGCGCCGGTCCAGTCACTGACGGACATCGCTCTCTGGTAGATCAATGTCGCCATAACCATGTTGCTGTTGCCTCCTAATAACTGCGGCGTCGTGTAAGCTGTCAGGGTTCCGGTAAATACCAGAATACCGCCGACGATGATTCCAGGAAGACTCATCGGGAAAATGACTTTCATGAACGCTTCCGTCCTTGAAGCTCCGAGGCTCTGTGCCGCCTCCATCATGTCATCGTCAATATTTTCCATAACACCGGCAACTGTCACGATCATTAACGGCAGGAACAGGTAAACAGAACCAATGATGATGGAAAAATCAGTGTAGAGAAGCTTCATCGGCTTCTCGATCAGTCCCATAGCGATCATTGCCTTGTTGATGATCCCGTTGCTTCCGAGAATATTGATCCATGCAAAGCTTCGGATAACGGAGTTCGTCATCATCGGGAAGATCGACGCAGAGAGAAGAAGACCTCTCCATTTCTTATCGCAGCGGCTGATGAAATACGCCGTCGGGATACCGCCCACCATACAGACAAAGGTGGTGATGACCGCGATCTTCACGGTTCTCAAAAAGATCTTTCTGTAATACTCGTCCTTAAAAAAGTCCACGTATGCGCTGAACGGGTAATCTCCCGTAAACACGCTTGGAACCAGAACGCGAAGCAGCGGGATCATCAGGAAGAGAAATAAGATCACCAGTCCCGGAACCAGCATGCACCATGCACTGCTCTTTTTCATTGGTTTGCCCCTTTCTTAACTGTGCGTAATAAATTTTAATTAGCGTTTCTTATAAATATTTGTTTTTTCATCAATTACACTTATATTTTACATTCATTATAAAAAGTGATATACTATACGTCAAATACATATTATCTATAATTTTTATGCAGTAAAGCTATGAGGAGGCCCTGTATGGAATTAAAAGAAGCCCGCTATATCCTGGCGATCGCCCGCCACCAGAGCATCGGCAAAGCCGCCGAATCCCTTTATATCTCCCAGCCGTCCCTGAGCAAGTACTTAAAGAACCTGGAAGAACGTCTCGGCGCTCCGCTGTTCAGCCGCCACGAAAACCGCTACTACCCGACCTACATGGGTGAACGCTACCTTCACTACGCCGAACAGATCGTTGCCTGCGGTGATGAGTGGATGCAGGAATACGACGATATCGCTCACCGCCAGCGCGGCCGTTTAAACATCGCCGTGCCGATCATGATGGGCAGCACTCTGATCGAGCCAATGTTGGCGCCGTTTCATAAACGATACCCCTATGTGACCTTAAATATCATGGAAGCTGTAAATTTCATTGCGGAGAACAGTCTGGAGACCTCATCCATCGACCTGACCCTTTACAATATCCATGAATTTCCCGAGACCATGGATTACCAGATCCTGCGCTCTGAGGAGATCGTTCTGGTCCTGCATGAAAACCATCCTCTCGCCGCAAAAGCCATCACCCGCCCTGGCTTCCGCTACCCGTGGCTGGATCTTTCCCTATTAAAAGAGGAAAACTTCATTCTCCTCTACCCGGACCAGAACACCGGCGGCATCGCTCTGGATCTCTTTCAAGAGTACAACATCAATCCACCGGTCTCTCTCCACACGAGAAACTCCTCCATGTCGATCCATCTGGCTATGGACGGCGTCGGCGCTGCCTTCGCCCCGGAGAGCTATTTCCACCATGAAAACCAGTACACCGGAAACCGCGCCCTCTGCTTTTCCGTCGGCCATAAACCGGCTCTCACAACTACCATCGCCGCCTATCGGAAAAACCGGTATCTGCCGCAGCATGCGAGGGATTTTTTGGAAATGATCCGGGAATATTGCCGTGAGAAATAAAACGTTCTCCCAGAAGCTTATATCTATCTGCAAAGTGCGCCGTCTGGCGCACCTCGTAAAAGAAGCCGGACACTCTCTTTCAGTATCCGGCTTCTTGCTGCGAATCTTCTGGCATCTTTAGCTCTGGTAAACAAGCAGACGGTTCATTCCCTCCTGCCACGGGTATTCGAATTCCAAATATATGATCTCTTTCCCAAAACGTGCAAATTTTTCTTTCCAATAGTTTGTAGTTGCCTGTCTTAATCTCATAATATGATCTTTTTCATAAATATTATTACCCGCATTTTTATATTCAAAGTTTTCAAGCTCTTCTTTTGAATAGTACGGATTCATCTTAATAAACCAATATCCGCCGGGCTTCAGCACCCGTTCCAGATCATCGATCACGGTTGTTGATATGTCCTTCGGCATTACATCCAGAACATTGGACAGGATCACTCCATCAAACGACATGGGTTCCACCTTTAAATCCAGATTTCTCAGATCCACCGGTATACATTCCTCAAAAACCCGGGTTCACATTTCTATTTCCTGCTCATATGCTTTCTTCAAAGCTGATCATCTCCAATATGAATTTTATCTCTTCGTTGTTTGGCAGTTTAAAATCTCTCTAAGATTTCTTTATCTATACTCGACAACATCTCTTAATGCTTTTCGTGGCCTTTTCGGCGGAGCTTCATTTGCAGCTCCAACAGCAACAATTCCTGTCAGCTGGTTGTCTGTTCCGATAAATTCTATCAGCTCATTATAGGCAAAGCAGGTATTGGCAATCCATAATGTACCTAATCCATATCCGGTCGCTGTCAATATCATATTCTCAACAGCCGCACCGATCGACAGCGAATCGCAAATTTCTACGATCCGTTTTTCTCTCTCGATGCTTGCAAATGGTGTATATTGATTTGTATTAAGCACTGCTATAAGGCACGGCGCCTCCTGCATGATTCTGACTGTATTTTCAGCATCGGGGATTGCAAATGCCCATTCCGGCATAAGTTCATGTGTGATTTTTTCTGAATTTATACCCTGGCGCATAACCTCAACCAGTTTATCTTTCTCTTCTCCCTGATATACGATAAATTTCCATGGCTGCCGGTTTTTGGCTGATGGCGCAAGAGTAGCACTATATATGATCTCTTCGATCAGCTTCCTGTCAATCTCATCGGATCTATATTTTCTTATACTTCTTCTGTTCTCAATTTCTCGTATCATAGTCTTCTCCGTAAATTTTAATTTCAATGTTTTTTCCAGTCAATACATTTCTGACCACCGGACATCGTGTACCACTTACTTTCTTTCCAATCCACCTCACTCTTCATCTACGGTCACCCCGGTTTCCTTTTTGTTCGACGTAAACAAATAAAACATAGCACAAAATACAAATGCAAATACAACGCCGAAAACATTCTGAATCACTCTCTGCAATATTCTCCCATGTATTATATCATGTATTATACATTATATCATTGCAGATAATATATGGTGTACGAATTTTCACGCGCTCTTTATAAAAGCGCTTCTGGATTTTTTTCTATGATCACTGCCCGTTCCGTATTCTCGCTGCGTTCATTCCACGAATCATTTTGTGTTTCTTTTCAGGTCGTCACCCGGTTTTCGGCATCAAAAAAACGCCATACTCATCACCATTCCGGCAATGAGCAGACGTTTTATATTTTGTCCGTATTCTTTTGCAAAAGAGAAACAAATGAAATGTAAGTTTGTAGCGCATGTCGCATCTGTCTATGATAATATTAGCACAGGTCAATTCTGAAAAAAAGAGGCAGAATGGTAGCAAAAGGATAGTAATTGGTAACAAAATGGGAGTAATACGGAAACATGCTGCACATTCCCCTATCCTCTCAGATTTAAAAACCATCTATCAGGCTGCTTTAGACCGTGTGACAGAAAAATGGAGTCCGAAATATCCGAATTTCATGAAACGCTGGAAGGACAACAGGGATGCTGTTTCTCCAATTTTTAAGTTTTCAACCACTGTCCGGAAGGTCATTTATACAACAAATGCGATAGAATCACTGAACTCCACATACCGGAAACTGAATCGTCAGAGAAGCGTATTTCCAAGTGATACAGCGCTGTTAAAAGCCTTATATCTGGCCACTTTCGAGGCTACTAAGAAATGGACAACTACCATCCGGGACTGGGGCCAGGTCTATGGGGAGTTGAGTATCATGTACGAAGGACGACTTCCAGAATAAGTAAAAACATAATCTAAGACAGGCGGCCAGCCGCCTGCTCTTGACATGCCTAGCAGTAACTGTTATATATAAAACAAGGGTGAAAAGCCTGATTTGTAAGCTTCTCACCCTTCATTATCATAGAAGAATCTAATTTACAGAGATTTTCTCATAGTCTCTCCGCAGACTCTACACATATAACCATAATCTGTTCATCTTGATCTTCTATCTCATCATTATGATGTTCTATAAATTCATCAAGTTTGTGTATAAATTTCAGATGTTGAACTTTCCGTGTAAATAACTTCTTATAATTAATAGATTCCATATACTGCTCTTCATCAGTAAAGTGTTTTACTGTATAATCACGAAGATTTTCCAATATTATGTCAATTCTATCATATTTATTCCAATATTATATTCTGGTTTCATTTCATACATCCATTAGTCCTGCTTTCATTTTTATTCAGCCTTTGAAAACTGGTCTTTGCCTACAGAACATAACGGACATTCAAAATCTCCCGGAACATCCTCCCACTTTGTACCAGGTGCAATACCACCTTCTGGATATCCCTTCTCCTCATCGTATTCCCATCCGCAAACATCACATACATATTTCATTTGTTGTTCCTCCTTGTAAATACATTAATACACAGCCTATATTACGGTTATATTTGTGTTGTTCTTAAATCTTAATATGTATAAATGCTTTTAGCATTTCCATAATCCATGCAGGTTACAATATGCATATACTTCTTCTACCTGTTCACCATCGCAAAGACAAAAATCTGCTACCGGCTCCTGCCCTGGATTTAACTGTTTTCTGTATATTCCCTGATTGGTATTTAATGTAATCCACTCAATGAAATGTTCTTCAAGCATTGGATGTTTTGTCTCTCCGACCACGACATGAACATAATTGCCTTCCACTGTATATACAGGCACGTGCTTCTCAACAGCCGCATCTGTCACTCCGGCTTTTAATTCCTGCATAGGTTCTCCGCAACAAATTACAGGAACACCTTTATCCTTTACCTTTTCAACAATGTTTCCACAATGCTTACATATATAATACTTTACTTCCATGCTTTTATCTCCTTCCATGTGTATAATTTATAGTTCAATTGTCTCTATAATCTTTTTCAAAGAATCTGCAGATTTCTTAAGCTTTAATGCTTCCTCACCACTTAAATTAATAGGTATATTAGACTCAATACCATCAACACCTACAATAACTGGCATACTTAACGATACTCCGTCAATATCATATACGCCATGAATCATGTGCGATACCGGAAGTATTGATTTTTCATTTCTCATAATCACTTCACAGATTCTTTTTACAGACATTGCCATTCCATAATATGTAACTTCATTTGCCGTAACGTGTATTCTCATTTCGTATACGGCATTTCTTACAAGATCTTTTTAAATGGTATTTCTCCTACTTGTCATTCGTGCTCCTTATTAGTATTAGTTCTTAATAAGGATTATATACCACTATTATCCTGTTGTCAACAAAAATAGTAATAATTATCATTATTACAAAAGATGCCAAACTGAGCATCTTTTATCTGAATAACTATTGTATTTTGCGTTCAAAAACATATTCTGAATCTGATGATAAATCAGACCTAAAGGAATATCCAAATCTGTCAAATTTCTGAATTTCCACCAGATTTTCAATGTTATTTTCTGCCATGAATCTGACCATTTCACCACGAGCCATCTTGGCATAGGTACCTTTTGTTACCAATTTATCTCCGGATAACTCACAAAATACAATCGTAATATATCTGTCCTGTGGTGTCAGATACTTTTCTATACATTTTGAGTATTCTTTTGATGCAAGATTAATGATAATCCTACTGTCATCGATTACTGAGCGGTATAACAATTCTCCCCAGTACTCATACAGATTTTTTGCATCTCCAATTCCAACCTTTGCCTGCATTTCAAGACGATAAGGAGTCACACCATCCATTGGTTTTAAAATGCCATAAAACGCAGACAAGATTCTTAAATGATTTTGCAAATACTCAAACTGCTGGATTTCAAACACAGATGGTGCCATATATTGAAATGCAATCCCTTCATATGCTAAAACAGCCGGAGTAAGCCTGTTATAAAGATCCATATTTTCCAATCTGTTAAAGTTCTGCTCTGCAATCTTGTCATTACATTTCCAGATAGCTTTCAGTTCCTCTTTTGATTTGCTTTTCATCCAGCCCAATATCTCTGCTGTCTTATCAATAAAGGCAGGCAGTTCAACCGGTGCTATGTTATCAGTATCTGCAATCATCTTTTTTGCAGGTGACAATATAATCTTCATCAATTTAATTCCTTAAGCATGTTTTCAGGATCATCTGCCGCCTTTACTTTATCATTGGCTTTGATAATAATCCCTTGCTCATCAATAAGATACGTAGTTCTTACTACACCCATAGAAACCTTTCCGTAATTTTTCTTTTCTTTCCAGACATCATATACTTCGATCACCTTACGCTCTGGATCTGCCAAAAGTGTAAATGCCAATCCATATTTTTCTTCAAATTTCTTGTGAGAGGCTACAGAATCCTTGCTCACTCCAAGAACAACTGCTCCTTTCTCGGTGAATTGAGGATAACGCTCGGAAAAACCACATGCCTGCTTTGTACAGCCTGCCGTGTTATCCTTTGGGTAAAAATATAAAATTACCTTTTTTCCTGCATAATCACTTAATTTATGCATTTCCCCATTCTGATCCGGCAATTCAAAATCCGGTGCTTTGGTTCCTATTTCTAACATTTACTATTCCTCCGCTTCTGTATTTTCCACCTGTTTTCTTGTTCTCTTATTACCTGAAATCATTTTATGTCCAGTGTATATGGACATAATCATACATATAAGAGTGCTGCACGCAAAATACCTATGACTTGATTTAGATCCTTTATATCCAGTATAAAAAGTTCCAATCATAGTAATTAACGCTCCGAATGACCAATACTTATGTGCTTTCATTCTATACCTCCAAATTGATTAAGCTGTTTCCAAAATAAATATCTCTGGATCATTAACAATATTATACCTTCCGTTCATCACTTTCTACAAGCAAGAAAAGCTAAATACTCAATCCATATAGAGATCGATATCGCATTCACAGGTTTTAATTGCCATATTGAAAATGTAATCTGCCATCTTATCAAATAATACAAAAGGATGTATCACGATAATTCTTCCATTACCTTGACGCATCCTTTCGTATGATTATTTTTTTCTATTCTTCTTAATGACAGCTATGGCTTCCACATCCATGCTCGCCACATGTATGTCCCTCTCCGTGGCTGTGCTCATGGTGAGAACACTTCACATCTGGATTATAATCAAGTGTATCATTGATAAAAGCTTCTACTGCTTTATCCGCATCTCCTGAAACTCCGCCGAAAAGCTTAATACCAGCTGCCGCTAACGCTGTCTGTGCACCTCCTCCGATTCCGCCGCAGATCAAAACATCGGCATTTAATGCATTAAGAACTCCTGCCAATGCACCATGTCCGCTTCCATTCGTATCTACTACTTCTGAATGTACCACTTTTCCTTCCTCTACATCGTAGATCTTAAATGTCTCTGTGTGTCCAAAGTGCTGGAAAATCTGTCCATCTTCATATGTTACTGCTATTCTCATGATACCTTCTCCTTTTTCCACTGCATATTTTTGATATATCTCCTGCTTATAACATCCTCCAAGGTTGCAGTTACTGCTCTGACCATCACAGATTCTAAAATCCCCACCTTCTATTCTGAGCGGATGTCCGTCAATTAGAGCATCTGCTATTTTCTTCCTGGCAATCTCGTAAATTCGTTGAACGGTTGTTCTTGCGATCTGCATAGATTCTGCACACTGTTCCTGACTATAACCTTTCTTGTCCAAAAGACGAATTGTCTCGTACTCATCTACCGTCAGAACAATGGGTACTTTTTTCTCAGTATCATCTGCCGGAAAGAATTCTAAAACATTCGGGAAATGGCAGACTTTCCTGCATTTTACTGGTCTCGGCATAAACTGCTCCTTTCTCGCTTTTCTTATATATTAGCTCTATAAAAGGCATATGTCAATAACGTTTTTTGACATATGCCTTTTACAATCAGCTACTGTTCCTGCAGTGTATGTCCATCCCACGGAACACGGAAGGTCCAGAATAGTTTGATGGCTTCATGCAAGGACGATGCTCCGGCACTAACTAAATAATCAGGGTTCCGTGTCCCTACTGTCCGGAAATAGGAAACCGCAAATCCGCTTTTAAGGGAACCAGCATTCCGGTGGTGGAAACCTTTATAATAAATGCTCCGGTCTTCTTTGTAATAACTGGATTTACCATAGCAAATTGAAATGGGCCTGCTGCCACCACAATGATATTTTTCTTTACACCAATCATATTGGCTGCCATTCCAACACAATGATCCAGATTTGCCCTTAATGTATCAAGCAGATCTGTAATTACCTGTTGGTCTGCCTCCGTTGCATCTGTAGATTTCTGAGCGAGAAACAATGGGTCCCGCATAATTTTTTTCACCATATTCTTATCCTCTAATTCCAGTTTTTCCAAACATCCGGCAGATAACCCAGGGGTGATTGCTTACCATTTCTAACCACTGGTGTCTTAATCACCTGTGGATTTTCAAGAACCTTATCAAACTTATCATCCGCTGCATATTGCGAAGCTAAACGGCCGGATTTGCGGAGCAAAACGGTCGCATTCCATTTCTGCAGTTGGATTACAAGTTTTGTGTAAACGTTAAAAATCGATATAAGATTTGTGAATAGTTGTAAATAGGCAGAGCCGATTTTCCGGATTCTGCCCATATCTGCATTATTTTCTTGGACACATCCTTCCAGATGTGATATTCTAGTTACAGAGATGGAGGATTTCCATGGGCAGAAAACTATTCACAGAGAGACAACACAATTACTTCGCCAAACCCCTTACATCTACAGTGTTACTGAGACAAGGATCACTCTTACCAAAGAGTTCAAGGAGCTCTTCATGACCGTATACAAAGCCGGTGAATCTCCAAGAAAGATTCTGGAAGATCATGGTTTTGACATAAGCATCATCGGCGAGCGGCGCATATAGAACATTTCCCAGCATATCCGTATAGAATACAAAAAGTATGGGGAATTCCATGAAGGTTATGGTCCTCGGAGCGAATCAGCCAGCCCTGATGCGCTCTCAGATGCTGCCAAGCCGGTATGCCTGCCATTACTGCTTCTTCGCTAAAAATCCGCCTGACCGTTGCCCAGATTGTGGCGCACAGACCTATAAAGAGAAACCAGCAGTACGGCCGGCGAGTAACAAAGAGATAAATGAACTTCTCAGAATACAGGCGGAAGATAAAGAGAATAGCACTCTCCTATCAGGAGAAAATATATAGAAAAAGGGAGGATACACAAAATGAAAGCACATAAATATTGGTCACTCGGAGCACTTGCCTGCATGGCAGGATGTTTCTACACGGGCTACAAGAAACTGATGCAGGCTCACAAGTATTTCGCTTGCGGCTCTCTGATCTGCATGGGCATGGCAATCTACTCCGGTCACAAAATTGCGCCGAAGAAGAAAAAAGCTGAAAAGCCTGAAAAATAAGAACACACGCGAGACCGTTTCAAGTTTTGTGTAAACGTTAAAAACTGATATAAGATTTGTGAATAGTTACAAATGGGCAGAGCCGATTTTCCGGATTCTGCCCATATCTGCATTATACAGTAGTTTTTAGGCATGTCAATAAAACCTGCCTAAAATTGACTGCTTTACAGGTTCCGCCCTGCCAGACGTTCTTCAAAATAAATTTCAAGCTGGGAATGGATCTGTCCCCAGTCCTGCCTGTGACCGGTCCATTTTTTCGTGATATCCATGGTTGCCAAATACAGCATTTTCAAAAGGCTGTCATCCGACGGAAAAACCGTTTTGCTTTTGGTCACTTTCCGGAGCTGACGGTTGAAGCCTTCAATGGCATTTGTGGTGTAAATCAGGCGTCTTACTGCCTCTGGATATTTGAAATAAGTGGACAGGGTTGCCCAGTTATCATTCCAGGATTTATAGATTTTCGGGTACTTGGAATCCCATTTATCTTTGAACAATTCTAACTCATTTAAAGCTGTTTCTTCCGTTGGAGCTGCATATACAAGCTTCAGATCAGCCATCAGTTTTTTGATGTCTTTGTATGAAACAAACTTCGTTGAATTACGGATCTGATGGATGATACACTGCTGAATCTCTGTTTTTGGATAAACAGCCTCGATTGCCTGTGGAAATCCATTTAAACCATCAACGCATGCGATCAGGATATCCTCAACGCCTCTGTTTTTTAATCCATTCATGATAGAAAGCCAGAACTTCGCACTTTCGTTCTCTCCAACATACATTCCAAGGACATCTTTTTTTCCGCTCATGTCGATACCAAGAGCAATGTAAACCGCACGTTTTACGATACGTCCTTCGCTGCGGACATGATAGTGGATCGCATCCATAAATACTACAGCATACACTTCTTCCAGAGGACGTTCCTGCCATTCTTTTACAATCGGCAGGATTTTGTCTGTGATCCGGCTGATTGTGCTGTCAGAAATATCAATATCGTATAATTCACGCATGTGGGATTCA
>ERZ772805.1203-NODE-1203-length-22668-cov-3.282802_pt1 | contig 22668 bp, 15 predicted proteins | sample MGYA00511344_ERZ772805 | MGnify/ENA primary metagenome ERZ772805 (study PRJEB29015, sample SAMEA2737730) | human gut metagenome | biome: human gut; feature: human-associated habitat; material: faeces | place: China | collected 2012 ...
CCTGCCGCTGTGACTGCGGCGAGCAGTTAGAAAGTGCCATGCGCATGATTGCCAAGGAAGGCAGAGGAATTCTTCTTTATATGAGACAGGAAGGCAGAGGAATCGGCCTTTTGAACAAATTGAAAGCTTATGAACTGCAGGAGCAGGGATATGATACGGTAGAGGCAAATGTAAAATTGGGATTTGCTCCGGACTTAAGAGAGTATGGAATCGGTGCCCAGATTTTATATGATTTGGGCGTAAAAAAACTTCGTCTTTTGACGAATAACCCGACTAAAATTGCAGGACTTGCCGGCTATGGAATTGAAATTGTGGAGCGTGTTCCGATTGAAATTGCACCAAAGCCGGAGGATTATAAGTACCTTGTGACAAAGCAGGAAAAAATGCAGCATATGACGCACTATGATGTAACACGTGCGAAAAAAGATAAATAAAAGAAAGTGAGGAAATGAAAATGAAAACATTAGAAGGAAACGTAATTGGAAAAGGACTCAAAGTTGGTATTGTGGCAGCAAGATTTAACGAGTTTATTGTAAACAAACTGATTGGCGGTGCAGAGGATGCCTTAGTACGTCATGGCGTGGATACAAAGGATGTGGAACTTGCTTATGTGCCTGGCGCATTTGAGATTCCGATTGTTGCACAGAAGATGGCAGCAAGTGGAAAGTATGATGCGGTAATCTGCCTTGGTGCCGTAATCAAAGGTTCAACTTCTCATTATGATTATGTCTGCGCAGAGGTAAGCAAAGGTGTTGCAACCGTTGGTTTAAATACCGGAGTACCTACTCTGTTTGGTGTATTGACAACAGATAATATTGAGCAGGCAATTGAGCGTGCCGGTACAAAAGCAGGAAATAAAGGATATGATGTTGCATGTTCTGCCATTGAGATGGTAAACTTAATGAAAGAGTTATAAAAAGAAATAGCAAAAGGGGGCAGCAGGGGTGATGGATTTTCATCAGATTAAGTCGAACATGGAGAAGGTAATCGTTGGAAAATCAGAGACGATTGATTTGGTTCTTACGGCACTTTTAGCAGGCGGTCATATTCTGCTTGAGGATGTGCCGGGAACCGGAAAGACGATGCTTGCAAAAGCGTTAGCAGCATCACTTTCACTGGATTTTCAGAGAATCCAGTTTACACCGGATTTACTTCCGGGGGATGTAACGGGAATTAATTATTACAATCAGAAGGCCGGTGAATTTGTCTTCCGCAGAGGACCTGTATTTTCCAACATTTTGCTGGCAGATGAGATTAACCGCGCGACGCCGCGTACGCAATCAAGTCTGTTAGAGAGTATGGAGGAGCATCAGGCAACGATTGACGGTGTCACCATGGAATTACCGGACCCGTTTTTTGTAATTGCGACGCAGAACCCGGTAGAATCTTCCGGTACATTTCCACTTCCGGAAGCACAGCTTGACCGTTTTATCATGCAGATTCCGATGGGATATCCAAACCGCGAAGGAGAGCGTGAAATTCTGCATCGTTTTGCAGCAGATAATCCGCTTTTGACACTTGAGTCTGTCTGCACAAAAGAAGAATTGGCGGCGATGCAAAAGCAGTGCGAAGAGGTTTATGCGGCACCCGTGATTGAGGATTATATTTTAGACCTTGTGGAAGCTACCCGCAAGCATAATAACATTGCACTCGGCGTCAGTCCGCGTGGAGCACTTGTATTTTTGCGTGCAGCAAAATGTTATTCGGCATTAAAGGGCGAGCATTTTGTGACACCGGAGACAGTGAAGTATCTGGCGCCATTTGTACTTTCACACCGGCTGATTTTGGAAGACGTGTATAGCACAAATAAAAAAGCGTCCGATTACATTGAGGAAATTACGCATTTTGTAACAGCACCGACGGAGGATTTTGCTAAGTGATAATCATGTTATTTCTTGCCCTTGTGCTGTTTATCGTTTATTTCATTCATACGTTTCATTACAGCAGACATTGGATGGAAAACTTTGAAGTGACACTTGCCTTTTCGGAGGAACAGGCAGGAGAGGGCGATACGTTGTTTTTATATGAAACAGCAGTGAATAAGAAAAAAATGGGTCTGCCGATTATGTGTGTGAAGTATTTAGCCTCCCGCTTTTTGCAGTTTGAGGGGGCGGAGAGCGGAACGGTTTCAGACCATTTTTACCGGAATGATGTCATGAGTGTGGATGGCTTTGAGAAAGTGCGCCGAAAATTAAAGTTTACCTGCAAAAAACGTGGGTTTTATCAGATTCAGGAGGCAGAACTAGTCAGTTATGATTTGTTCTGCCGTCATACGTTTGTCCAAAAAATTCCGGTGGAAGTTTCGGTTTTGGTATACCCGTCCCGTATGAATATTCGAAAATTGATGCCGGTATTCCGGCACATGACAGGTTCGTGTAAAACGAATGTGCCACTGTTTGAAGACCCGTTCTTAAGTGGTGGTGTCCGAGAGTATACGCCGGAAGATTCGATGCGTAAAATTCACTGGAAAGCGTCGGCGAGAATGGGGAATTGGCAGGTAAAAACAGCGGAATATACGGCTTCTACTCCTGTCGTAATCCTGCTCAATCTGGAATCGCCCGGTGTTTTTGTCTCTGTTGATTTGATGGAAGAGAGTATTCGTCTTGCGTATTCCTTTGTTTATTATTTAAGTAAAGAAGGTGTAGAAACAAAGTTAGTTATTTCCGGTGATGAGAAATATTCCATGGAAGGAACCGGAAGAACCCAGATTGCGGCGGCACGCCGTGCTCTGGCATTGATTTCTTATGAGCACCCGCTTAGCAAAGGGGAAGATTTTGTGATAAGAGAGTGCGAAAAAATCCGCAGGGAGCAGCATGTGATTCTCATTTCTGCGGCAGGAAAAAAGCCAATGCAAAAGGCGGTTTCCGATATGCTGCACCGGAACGAATCTTTGACGTGGATTGCTCCAACTTTTTCGGAGTATGGAGAGGATAATGAATTTCGGGAGATACCTCCGTCAATTGCAAAATGTCTTGTGAAATGGAGGGGTATGTAGTGAAAATCCGCAGGCGGTGCCGTTTTTTGGCATTTCTTTATTACGAGCTGTTAATTCTTGGAGTGGTTACCTCTTTGGTTCACTGGTTTGATGCCGGCGATGTGTATTCTTATGGGCGTTTTGTCTTTTTTGTTTTTGTGCCAATATTATTTTACCGGCATTTTTATCAGAAAGAAAAGCGAGAGGAAAGAAAAGTTGCGTCCTGTCATGTGGGGGCACTTGTGTTAGCCGGTCTTTTTATGATGCCGGGCACTATTTTAGAGGCAGCCGATGATAGTTTCTGGCTGTGCAGTATTTTCTATCTGGCGGCGATTGTTGTTGGATTTGCCGGTGAATACTGGCGTGGGCAGTATCTTGTAGTAGGTTGCAATCCAAGTGTTTCCGAGGAGACGAAACGCCGCATAAATGTGAATCGCAAAAAGGACTGGATTCCTTTCTATGCCACGGGAATTCTTACGGTTTTGCTTTTATTTGTGACGGCAGGATATAAACCGGAGTGGAATTTTGAAAAGGATTTAAAAGAAAAGGCTGCGGTAGAGGAAACAAAAGAGAAGGAAGAGCCGGCAGTGGGACCGGAAAGCCAGTCAAGAGAGACTGTGGTACGGCAGCAGCAGGAAGAGCAAAAGGGTAATTTCTGGCTTACACTACTGCGGTATACTGTATTGATTGTACTGATTGTGACGGTAGTTATTCTGGCTGGTTATGGTATTTTTAAATTGATTTGTTATCTGGTATTTCACCGCAAAAAGCCTTCCTATGAATTTGTGGAACAGGTGACCATTACAAAAGAGAATGAGGAACATATACGGCTTGTACCGGTGGTAAAACGGGAAAAGAAGTTCCCGGCAGGTAACGATGGATTTGTCCGAAAGGCGTTTTACAAACAGATTCAAGCCGGTGCACAAAAGAATTCGGTTCCATGCTCACAGACGCCGCAGGAACTAAAGGAGACTTATTTATCTGGGGAAAAGGCGGATGAATATTTGACTCAATTATATGAAAAGGCAAGATATGCGAAAGAGTCGGTTGAGACAGAAGAAATTCGCAAATTACATGAATTGGAGGAACAGAAATGGAAGAAAAATGGAAAAAAGTAAATCCGGTGCTTTCGTTGGATTATCCGGATCCGGATGTAATTCGGGTGGACGACACATATTATATGGTAAGTACCACGATGCATTTTATGCCGGGATGTGTGATTCTGCGATCCTATAATCTGGCGGACTGGGAAATTTATTCTTATGTGTATGAGACACTTGAACCTACGGATCAAGAGTGCTTAAAGAATGGGAAAAATGCTTATGGACAAGGAATGTGGGCTGCCACACTCCGCTATGAAAAAGGTATGTTTTATTTGCTCTTTGTTGCCAATGACACGGGAAAAACGTATTTGTTCCGCGCATCGGACTTAAAAGGTCCGTGGCAGAAAAATGAAATCGAGGGCTTTTACCATGACTGCTCGCTTTTGTTTGATGAGGGAAGCGCTTTCCTTGCCTACGGAAACCGCCAGATTTATGTGATGGAATTGAATGAAGAAATGACGGCGCCCACAGAGTTTACATAAACTTTTGGTTGAGGACCCGGATGAAGTGTATCTTGGTTACGAGGGAACCCATTGGTACAAAATTAATGGGAAATATTATTTGTTTTTTATCCATTACCGCAAGGGGGACAATACGAGACGTTCGCAGGTTTGCTATGTAAGCGATTCGCTCGCAGGTCCTTATACCGGTGGAGAGGTGCTTGATACCGACGGCGGTTACTGCAATCAGGGAGTTGCCCAGGGAGGAATTGTGAGTACGACAAGTGGAAAATGGTATGCCATGCTGTTCCGTGACAGTGGTGCCGTGGGAAGACTGCCGGTTCTTGTTCCGGTTCATTTTGAAAATGATTTTCCAGTATTTGGCGTAGATGGAGATGTAGAAGACAAACTACTTTTAGAGGATACAAAACCGGCTCACAAATATGCACCTTTATATGGAGATGAAGATTTTTCTTCTCTTCATAATTACTGGCAGTGGAATCATGTGCCGGATGACAGCAGGTGGAAACTTTTGGACCACCGGTTGATTTTGCAGACCGGAAAAATATGCAATAATGTGACACAGGCACCAAATACGCTGACTCAGAGGATGCCGTATCCGGGAGGTGTTGTAACAGTAACCGTAGATGGTTCGGCGTTATCCGATGGCGATATAGCGGGACTTTGTATGCTGCAAAGCGATTATGCATTAGCCGGAATTACGAAAGAAAATGGAAACTATTTTCTTGTGAAACTGGCGAAAGCTGGTGTGGCAGATGGAGAGATGAACCCGAAAGAAGATGACAGTCTGCCGGCTGTGCAGGAGAAAATTCTGCTTTCTTCTGCCAAAGTTACACTTCGGGCGAGAATTGATTTTACAAGGATGAAAGATACGGCGGTGTTTGAGTGGAAGCAGAATGGTAATTGGCAGACTCTTGCAGAGCCATTTTCTCTGTATTTTAAACTGGATCATTTTTGCGGTGTGCGTCCGGGGCTTTTTTGCTATGCAACGAAAGAGTTGGGAGGCCAGGCAGCATTTTCAGATTTCACGATGAGAAAGGAAGAGACTGATGAATAAAAAAGAGGGCATTAAGTTATGTGAATCCGAGCTTAAGGTGATGGAACTTCTGTGGGAGGAGGGTGAACTCCGCGCGGGTGAAATTGTTCCGATTTTGTCAGCGCGCGTTGGCTGGAACCGCAATACGACTTATACAATTATTAAAAAGTGTGTGGAAAAGGGGGCCATAAGGCGGATTGAACCAAAGTTTGTCTGCCAGCCCCTTGTGACGAAGGAACAGACGCAGGTTTATGAAATAAATGCTTTGGCAGAGCGGCTGTTTGATGGAAGTTTGGAAAAACTGCGGAAGGTTGTGGAGGAGATCATGTAAGGCGGAGTTTGTAAAGTGGATTATTGAAACATTACTTGATATGTGTTAATATATGACATATACCACATGGCAAATTTTGTAAATGTAATTTGCCAATTCGTTATAACGATAGAACATAAATCAAACGAAGCAAAAAAGGAGGAATCTTTGTGAAAAGAAGAAAAACAAAACGCCTGCTGGCAGGATTACTTGCACTGGTAATGGTGCTATCCCTGTGCGAGATTACGCTGGGACAATCCACACCGGCTAGGGCAGCAGTTAGTTTACAAAACCCAACTACCGATGGAAACGGCGTAACAACATGGGATTGTATCTATTTTGGAAACTACTATCAAAGTAACAGTTCAACAAAAGAACCAATTAAATGGCGAGTTCTTTCCGTGGATGGAAATGATGCCTTTTTGCTGGCAGACCAAAACTTGGATGCTAAACCGTATAATGAGGAAGCTACGGATGTGACATGGGCAACGTGTACTCTTCGTACTTGGTTGAATGGAACATTTTTAAATATGGCATTTACATCGGCAGAACAGGCAGCAATAAAGAATACAACCGTTGTGAACGAGGATAATCCATACTATGGAACAGAAGGTGGAGTAAATACCACAGATAAAGTGTATCTTTTGTCCATTGCAGAAGCATGTAATACGGCTTATGGATTTAATGGCGAGTTTAGAACCGTAAGTGAAACAAGAGAAGCCAAAAATACAGCATATGCAAAAGAGTGCGGAGCGTGGACGTCCACGAGTACGGAGTACGAGGGGAACGGCGATTGGTGGCTGCGGTCGCCGGGCGACGATAGTATTGATGCGTCCGATGTGGATGGCTATGGCTACGGCCATGTCTATGGTATGAATGGCTACATTGATAGGGGTGCGGTTCGGCCCGCTTTGCATTTAAATCTTTCCTCTTCTACTCTTTGGAGTTATGCAGGAAAAGTTACCTCGGAAGGGGGAGGTGGTTCATCGCAGGCGACACCAACACCTACGCCGACATCAAAACCTACTCCAACGTCTGTTATCAGCACTGAAGACAAAAAATACATTACCAATATTGAAAAGTCATTGCCTAATTTTTCAAACCTTGGCTCAGCTGAATTAAAAGGACCGGAAATCAGTATTGGGAACAATACATTCAATATTTTTAAACAAAAGATGTCGATGGATTTATCCTTTTTCGATGCTGCTAACATGACAGTGAATATTGATGCCAAGAACAAGACGGCGGAAGTATTATTAGGAATTAAGTCGAATAATAGTGCTACTGTGAAAAAAGACCCGAATGACACCTATTGGCGTGAATCGTATCAGGAAGTAAAATCACTGGTTAAATCTTGTGGTGGGAAAGTTAATACGACGAAATTATGGAATCAGTTTTCCAAACTTCGAGGAAAGTTAAAGAAAGTAAACGGATGTGCGGCATTTCATGTGAATGGCAATGCGGTAGGTTATGTAAAGCTAAAATTAGATGATAATGGCAGTGTAATCGGCTTTGAAGAAGGTGGCATGACAGCGGCACTGGAAGCCGGCGGAAGCGTAAAAGTGCCGCTTTGGTGGATTGTGTATTCGGAATTTGGTGTTTCCGGAAGCGTCGATGGAAAAATCTGCCTTACGATGAATCCGCAAAAAGTCATTACACCAAGTGGAGAGTTAAATCTTGCAATCAAGCCGCATATTGCCTTGGGCGCGGACGCTGTAGTCATTGATATAAAAGGCGGTATTGAGGGAGAAATTGGTGGAAAAGCCTCTTTCCCATGGAGGAGTTTTTCGAATTCCGTGTCGGCTTATCTGACCGGTAAACTTTATATTCAGGCAGATACGATAGTGCCGGGATTGTCAGGGTATAAAGACTGGAAGTTTTCCCGATTGGAGTTGTATCCAAACTTAGGTAAGACGACAAAAAGTATCGGCAAAATGACGTATAAGAGAAGTGCGCCTGTGACAAAAAAAGAGATTCAATCGGTTAAAAAGAGTCAGAATCTGCTGGATTCGGCACAGGAATCGCTTGTTTATGAAAATGCAAAGCCGGCGATAACGACGTTTGCGGATGGAACGGCACTTATGACGTATTTGGATGATACCGAGGAAAATTCCGGTGGTCAGACAACACTGATGTACCGTTTGTATCAGAATGGTGCATGGAGTGATGGCAAACCGGTTGACAAGACGGGACGGTTGGATACGGCAGCACAGATGTTTTCTCACAATGGATTTACTTATGTGATGTACGAAAACAGCGATGTGGCAATTACGGAAGATATGTCCGAGGAGAAAATCCTGCAGCACATGGCATTAAAAGTTGCAAGATATGATGAAGAAAGTCAAACTTTCGATAAGGTTGTTACATTGCGAAAAGCAGGAAAAAATTGGAGTTATAAATACCAGTTTGCATCAGACGGAACAGATTTGTATGCCGTTTGGGGTGAAAATTCTTCTGGTGATGCATTGTTAGAAGAAGGCAAGACAAAGATTTATCGAAGTAAATTGACTGAGGACAGTTGGGTCGCTCCGGAAGAATTATACCGTACCAATGATACAATCAGTGACTTTGCGTATGGTTATGTTGGAGACAAATTTTCACTGGCTATGGTTCAGGGGGAGACCCTTTTGGTAAATGGTGAAACAATCGCAACTGCGGATACCGGAATGCAGGCAGTAAAATGCATCGATGGAAAGATTTACTTTATTCAGGACGGAACGCTTATGCGCTATGACGGTGGGGAGACACAAGATTTGCACATCGCATGTGGTTCATCTTACGATGTGTATGAAGATGCTGTTTATTGGATTGGGCAGGATAATTTTAATAGCGAAATTTATAAACAAAAGATAGGAGAGGAATCCATTGCTGCTGCACTTACCGAAGATGGGGGCTATGTCAGTGGTTTTGCGCTGTTAGAAAATAGTGAAGAACCGGGAGTTGTTTATACGGAGCAGGAAGTGGATACTTCAAAAGAAAATCCATATGGTGCGACGGTATTAAAATATAAATATGAGACCAAACGGAGTCAGGCGGAGGTTACCAATATTGCTTATGATGTTCTAAGTTTTGGTACGGATAAAGAAAATCCGATTTTGCTTACTGTATCAAACACCGGTACAACCGATTTGAATCATGTGAAAATTACAGTAAAAGATGCTTCCGGTAATGTGTTGTATGAGGGGTCGTTCGTCGACAAACTAGCTGCTGGTATGCAGAGTGAACAGGAGATACTGATTTCTGTTCCGGCAGACTTTACTACTTCGGATATTACGGCTTCCGTTACATCGGATGAAACATTTGAACAGCAGTTGACAGCGAAGCAAACGATTGAAACGACAACAAGTGATCTTGCTGTTACAGCGAAAAATAAGGATTTAATAACAGTAACCAATAATGGTGGTAACGAGGCAGAAAATGTATCTTTTGTTGTTAAAGATGGTGGGGAAAACGGTAATGTAATACATACAGAAACATTGAAAACATTATCATCGGGACAATCGAAAGATATTTCACTTGTGGAGATATGGAACAAAGCTACAAGAAATGATATATCCGGAACGAAGATATTGTATTTGGAGGTAGAACAGGAAGAAACGGAATATGAGCTTTGGAATAATAGCATTGTGCTGGAAAAGGAAGTGGCACCTGATACCACACCAACACCAACCATATCACCAACGCCAACACCGACGGTAACGCCAACTGCTGTGCCAACGAAACAACCGACGGCGACGCCAACAGTCAAGCCGACTGCTGTTCCAACTGCAATTCCAACTTTAAAGCCGACCATAGCACCAACGGTAACACCAGCTAATCTGCCAACAAAACAACCGACGATAACGCCGTCAATTACACTGGGTAACAAAAGTGTGACTGATAAGGTATCAAATAAGAAAACATTGCCAAAAGTAAATTTGCGAATGTTAAAAAATAAAAAAGGCAAGAAATTAGTTGTTAGGTGGAATACGGTCAAAGGTGCCAAAGGCTACCAGCTTCAGTATGCCCTAAACAAAAAGTTCAAAAAGAAAAAGAGCGTACAGACAAAGAAAACCAAGTACATCATTAAGAAACTGAAAAAGAAGAAAACGTATTACATTCGTGTTCGTGCCTATAAAATGAATGGCAAGAAAAAGGTGTACGGTAAGTGGAGTATGGTGAAAAAAGTTAAGATAAAGAAGTAATATAAGACGGGTTTTGAAAAAAACTTTGAGCGTAGAACGCCCCTCCTATTGGGGGTGTCGTTTTACGCTCTTTTTATATGCTGGAATTTGGCTTGTTTGGCACGATTTAGGCCTCTTTTTAAGGGGCGTAAGTCGCTTGACGATTGTAAGTAAATATATTGACTTTATAATGCAACTGTGCTAGTATATATACAAACAAGGGTGGGGCGAAGATGTTCTCCTTGTAGTGATAAAAAAATTGACTAATTAAGGAGGATATTATTTGGGAGCAAAAGATTTAGCAGAGAAAAATTTACTACAATACAAAGATGTATTTTCAGACATTGTAAATGTAAACTTATTTGGTGGCAGATGTTATGTGTCAGCGAAAGAGTTGTCGCGGGAACCCGGCGAGTTGATTACGAAAGCCGTATCAGATGATAAACTTCGGCAGTTACAGATGGATGTGCCGATGAAGTGTAAGAAGCACAATAGAAGTTTTTTCTTATGTCTGGAAAATCAGAGTGACAAAAATAATATTATGCCGGTGCGCGATATGGGATACCAGCACGCCAAATATATGGAGCAGATAAAGGAAGCGAAAGAAAGTAATCGAAAAACCGGCAATTATCCAAATCCGATGACAAAAGAACTTAACGATTCACAGAAGTTAAGCCCGGTCATCACTCTGGTTTTGAATTACAGTCAGAAAGAATGGGAAAAACCAAGATGTCTGAATGATATGCTGGAGTTTCCGGAAGATATTGGTGAAGAACTTACAAAATGGATTCCTGAGCATCCCATTTGTATTATTAACCTTGCCAGTCAGCCGGAAACGACAATTCGCCAGTATCAATCGGATTTTAAATACATAGTCCGTTACCTGTCCTGCGGAAATGACAGAAGAAAACTGGATGAATATTTCCAAACAACGGAGTTTCAATTAGACCACCCGGAAGCATTTTTAGATTGGCTGTCTGCGGTGACAAACGACAGGAGATATCGGAAAGCAAAAGAACTAATCCAGGAAACAGAAGGAAAAGGAGGAAGAATCAATATGTGTGTATTGTTAGATATGTATGAGGAACGAGGAATAGAGAAAGGGATAGCACAGGGAGAGGCACGAGGAATAGAAAAAGGCATTGCCCAAGGTCTGGAGCAGGGTGAAGCACGTGGAATAGTGAAAGGCATTTCACAAGGAATCCAAGAAATCAACACATTATATCACTGTTTGTTGGCAGATAATCGAATGGAAGATATACAAAAAGCAATCATAGATACAGAATACCAGAAAGAATTGTTGCGGGAGTATGGGATTGGAGAGTAATAATGTCAATAACATAAGTAGATACCGGATAAAATAATCAAAGGACTAATTCTTAGCTGTTTATTTTATCCGGTATTTTTGTGTGAAAATTATTTTCTTTCAAAAAATGGCAGAAAATGAAAGAAACTGATTGACAATGACGGAAAATGACGCTATAATACAGATAAAGAAAACAAAAAAGTTCATTTCGTGCAAAAGTAGTCAAAAAATGAAATGGAGTGATGAGATGCTGACAGAAGAAAGACTTCAGGAAATCGAGCGTATTGTGAAGGAAAAAGGGAGTGCTTCGATTCCGGAATTGATGGAACGGATGGGAATATCAGAATCCACAGCCAGACGGGATTTGACTCTGCTTGATAAGCAGGGAAGGCTCCAAAAAGTTCGTGGCGGTGCGATGATAATCAGTGATGTTTATAGTACCAAAGAAGATACTGTACTCCAAAAAAAAGACCGGAATTTAGAGGAAAAAGTGGAAATTGCAAAGTATGCGGCATCGCTTATTGAGCCAAACGATTTTGTGTATCTGGATGCCGGAACGACAACAGAACTTATGATTGATTATCTGACAGAAAAGGATATCACATTTGTGACAAATGCAGTTTCACATGCTAGGAAACTTTCGATGGCGGGATATACAACGTATATTCTTGGCGGAGAGTTTAAGGCAACGACAGAGGCAATTGTTGGTGATGAAGCAATTGAAAGTCTACAAAAATATAATTTTACAAAAGGCTTTTGGGGAACAAATGGTGTACATCAGAAATTAGGTTTTAGTACACCGGATGTCAAAGAGGCAAAAGTAAAAGAAGTTGCTATGAAACATTGTGCCAAACGTTATGTGCTTTGTGATTCAAGTAAGTTTTCGCAGATTTCCTGTGTAAAATTTGGAGAGTTTGCAAAAACTTGTATCATAACGACACAGATTTTGGATGAGAGTTATAGACAATGTGACAATATCATTGAAGTAAAGTGAGGTGACAAAGAATGATTTACACGGTAACATTTAATCCTTCCTTAGACTACACCATTCATGTGGAGAATTTTGAACTCGGCAAAGTAAACCGCACGGTGCAGGAAGATATTTATGCCGGAGGAAAAGGAATTAATGTATCTATGGTGCTCAAAAACCTGGGATATGAAACGACGGCGTTTGGTTTCCTTTCCGGATTTACCGGACAGGAGATTGAGCGGCTTCTGAAAGAAAAGGGAATCTCAACCGAATTTATTCATATTGAAAATGGAACTTCGAGAATTAACCTTAAGATTCGTTCCGATGTGGAAAGTGAAATCAATGGAATGGGACCGGTGATTCGGAAGGAAGATTTGGAATTGTTGTATGAGCAGCTGGATACATTGAAAGACGACGATGTGCTTGTTCTTGCGGGAAGCATACCTTCCGGAATGCCGCAGTCGATTTACAGAGATATCATGTCAAGGCTTCAGAGCAAGCGGATTAAAATTGCTGTGGATGCGACAAAGGATCTTTTGATGAATGTGCTTGCGTATCATCCATTCGTGATAAAGCCAAATAATCACGAACTTTCGGAAATTTTTGATGTTACGATTGACAGTAAAGAAAAAGCGGTTGTATATGCAAAGGAATTGCAGAAAAAGGGAGCACAGAATGTCATTGTTTCCATGGCTGGGGAAGGCGCTGTATTTGTTGGCAGTGATGGCAGCGTATTTACCAGTGAGGCACCGCATGGTGTTGTGAAAAATTCAGTGGGAGCAGGAGATTCGATGGTAGCCGGGTTTCTTGCCGGGTATTTAGCCAAAGGCGATTATGCGGAAGCCTTTAAAATGGGACTTTGCACGGGAAGCGCAAGCGCATTTTCAGACCAGTTGGCAACGAGAGAAGAAGTGGAGCAGGTACGACGTTCACATATATTTGATTTTTAAGAAAGGAGAATTAGTATGAAAATTATTGATTTATTAGATGACAGAAGCATTTTGCTGGATGGTAGAGTGGCAGACAAAAAGGCAGCACTTGACCAAATGGTGGAACTGATGGATGCGAGCGGAAAGTTGAGGGACAAAGAGACGTATCGTCAGGGTGTGTATGCAAGAGAACAGGAAGGAAGCACTGGTATTGGTGAGGGAATTGCTATTCCGCATTGCAAATCGGATGCGGTTATCAAACCGGGACTTGCAGCTATGGTTGTAAAAGATGGGGTTGAATTTGAATCGTTAGATGGACAACCGGCACATTTGTTTTTCCTGATTGCGGCACCAAACACAGAAGATAATGTGCACTTGGATGTGCTGAGTCGTTTGTCAGTTCTTCTGATGGATGAAGATTTTACCAATAAACTTCGTCAGGCAACGAGTGTTTCTGAATTTAAACAGATTATTGAAGAGGCAGAAAAAGGTTCGGAAAATGAGAATGATACTGTTGTAGAACAGTCGAATTCCGAACACTATATTGTGGCAGTGACCGGATGTCCTACGGGAATTGCACACACCTATATGGCGGCAGAGGCACTTGAGAAAAAGGCGAAAGAATTAGGTTACTCGATTAAGGTAGAGACAAGAGGAGCCGGCGGTGCAAAAAATGTATTGACGACAGATGAAATTGAGCGTGCCGATGGTATTATCGTAGCGGCAGACACGCAGGTGCCGATGGATCGTTTTCAGGGAAAACCAACCGTTGTTACTAAGGTTGCCGATGGAATTAATAAACCGGAAGAATTGCTTCGTGAAATCGTAGACGGAAAAGCACCGTTATATGAGGGCGGCGGAGAAACTGCTCCGAAAGAAGAAGCAGCGGAAAAAGAGGGTATTGGACATGCGACCTATAAGCATCTGATGAGTGGTGTTTCACACATGCTTCCATTTGTAATTGGTGGCGGTATTATGATAGCTATTGCATTTTTGATTGATACACTTTGTGGCTATGGTGGTACCGGTGGTGGAAATTTTGGCACATGTACACCATTATCCGCATTGTTTAAGTATATTGGCGATTTTTCCATGGGACTTATGGTTCCGGTATTGGCCGGATATATTGCCTATTCAATTGCAGACAGACCGGGACTTGCTGTTGGTTTTACCGGTGGTTTGTTAGCAGCAAATGGAAATGCAGTCCTGGCGAAATATGTATTTGCCAATGAAAGTCTTGGTGGATTTTCAAAATTCATTTCAAATTTTGCTTTTGTTGGAGAAAATGGTGGGAATACCGTATCCGGATTCCTTGGTGGTATTGCAGCCGGCTTTGTGGCAGGATTTATCGTTTTAGGACTAAAGAAATTGTGCAGTAAATTGCCGGATTCCTTGGAAGGAATTAAACCGACACTGATTTATCCGCTCGTTGGTATTTTCCTGATTGGTATATTGATGACAATGGTATTTAATCCACTGATTGGTTTGATTAATACAGGACTTAGCAATATGCTGACAAGCATTTCCGATGCCGGTATGATTACAGTTCTTGGTTTGATTCTTGGTGCTATGATGGCGATTGATATGGGAGGTCCGATTAACAAGGCAGCTTATGTATTTGGCTCCGGTATGTTAGCAACCGCATCGCAGATGATGGCACAGGGAGCACAGGCTTCTGACCCGGCAGTTCAGGCATGTTATATGGCAATGGCTTCCATCATGGTAGGTGGTATGGTTCCACCGGTTGGTATTGCAGCAGCCTGCAAATTGTTCCCTCGGAAATTTACAAAAGCAGAGCAGGGTTCCGCCGTTTCCAACATTGTAATGGGATGCTCGTTTATTACCGAAGGCGCAATTCCATTTGCAGCATCTGACCCACTGCATGTCATTCCGTGTACAATGGCTGGTGCCGGTGTGGCAGGTTTGTTATCCGCCCTCTTTGGATGTACCTTAATGGCTCCGCATGGTGGTGTGTTCGTATTCGCTACCGTTGGACAGCCGTTATTATATATTGTCGCATGGCTGGTTGGTTCCGCTGTGACGGCAGTGATGTTAGGATTTATCAAAAAGGATGCGAAAGCATAAGTAAAAGGAGGAAATGAAGATGAAAGAGTTTAAGTATGTAATTAAAGATGAGCAGGGGATTCACGCAAGACCGGCAGGAATGTTTGTAAAAGAGGCAGCAGCCTTTTCAAGCAAAGTAACAATTAGTAAAGATGGCAAAGAAGTGGATGCCAAAAGAATCCTTGGTGTTATGGGACTTGGCGTAAAGAAAGACCAGGAAATTGTACTGAGAGCAGATGGTGATGATGAAGACGCAGCAATTGAAAAATTGAGCGCATTTTTACAGGAAAATCTGTAATGTGTTAAGGTAATTGTTAGATACCTTAGATTGGAGGTACTATGATTGTATTGGATGGAAAAAGTGTTTTTGGTGGAATCGCAATCGGAAAAATCGCCCTTTTTGAAAAGGGCGATGACCCGGTAAAACGTAAGACAATTGAAGATACAAATGAGGAAATCAAACGCTTTGAGAATGCAAAAGAAAAAGCAAAAGAGGAATTAAAGGCACTGTATGAGAAGGCACTCCTAGAAGTAGGAGAAGCCAACGCCATGATTTTTGATGTACATCAGATGATGTTGGATGATTTGGATTATATCGAATCTATCCGCAATATGATTGAGACACAAAAGGTAAATGCAGAGTTCGCAGTGGCAACGACAGGAGACAATTTTGCTGCGATGTTTTCCGGTATGGATGACGCTTACATGAAAGAGCGTGCAGCGGATGTAAAAGATATTTCCAATCGTGTGATTCGTGTTTTAATGGGAAAGCAGAGCGGTGGAATAACCGGAAATGAGCCGGTGATTCTTGTGGCAGAGGATTTGGCACCAAGTGAGACGGTACAGCTTGATAAAAGTCTTGTCCTTTCGTTTGTTACAAAACACGGTTCGACCAATTCCCACACAGCAATTCTAGCCCGTACAATGAATATTCCGGCATTAATCGGCGTGGATTTTCCGGGAGATATTTCCGGTAAAATGGCAATTGTTGATGGATTTGACGGAAAGGTTTACATTGAACCGGATGAAGAAACACTTGAACGCTATCAGAAACAGAAGGAAGAAGAAGAAAAGAAACAGAAACTTCTTCTGGAACTGAAAGGCAAAGAGACTATTACAAAGGGTGGAAAGAAAATCAATCTGTATGCCAACATTGGCGGTGTATCGGATGTTGCCGAGGTGCTGGCAAACGATGCCAATGGAATTGGTTTGTTCCGCAGTGAGTTTTTGTATCTGCAAAGCGAGACATTTCCAACGGAAGAAGAGCAGTTTCGGGCTTATAAGACAGTTGTAGAAACGATGGCCGGTAAAAAAGTAATCGTAAGAACATTGGATATTGGGGCGGACAAACAGGTAGATTATTTCGGTTTAGACAAAGAAGACAATCCGGCACTTGGATATCGTGCGATCCGTATCTGCTTAAAGCAACCGGATATTTTCCGCACACAGCTTCGTGCCATTTACCGTGCGAGCCACTATGGTACATTATCGATTATGTTTCCGATGATTATTTCAGTCGATGAAGTGCGAGTGATTAAACGAATTGTAAATGAAGTCAAGAGCGAACTTGATGAGCAGGAAATTCCGTATGGAACAGTAGAACTGGGAATCATGATTGAGACGCCGGCAGCGGTAATGATTAGCGATTTACTTGCTAAAGAAGTTGATTTTTTCAGCATTGGAACCAATGATCTGACTCAGTATACGTTAGCAATTGACAGGCAGAATCCGAAATTGGACGACTTTTATAATTCTCACCATGAAGCAGTTCTCCGCATGATCCGTATGGTCGTTGAAAATGGACATAAAGAGGGATGCTGGGTTGGTATTTGCGGAGAACTTGGAGCAGACACGTCCTTGACAGAAACATTTGTTTCAATGGGAATTGATGAGTTGTCCGTGAGTCCGTCGATGGTTTTAAAAGTTAGAGAAGCAGTCAGAAATATTGAAGATTAAAGAGAAAAAAGCCAATAAAAAAGTGCACGTTTTATTGTACACCTGTCTGTGATATCATCCTCTCATAAAATATGTGAGAGGATGATTGTTATGTTGAATGAATTTCATGATATGTTGATTTTAGCCTGTGGCTTTAGTGTGATTTTGGCGTATTTAATCTTTCTTCATTAATGAGGAAGAATACCAAGTGGATGTGCCTGAAGGACTTTTGTCTCATAGCCGTTTTTACTGTTTGTCAGCAAGTCAGAACGAGGTGTAACACGGCCTTTCTGAGTGAGCACGACGATTGTAGAACCACCGTACTCAAAGAATCCTTTTTCTTCTCCACGGGTTACGACTGTGCTTTGTTTGTGGTTTGAAATTTTGCCTACGGTATTCGAATAGTGAGTTTGAGCATAATTTCGATAATATACCGGTAAAATATCGGGATAGTCAGGCTCAACGTATTTTCTGGGACGTTTCTGATACGAATAATGATCAGGGAGAGCGTGTAAAGCCGAATAATTTCAGATAATCAAAACCTGTAAAATAAATTATATCATGAACATTAAAAAGTTATTTATTACGCTTTTTGTTATTTTGGGCGTAGGCAGTGCGGTTGCGCAACAGCCATATAGTCCGTGTTGGCATCCGGACAATATTAAGAACTGGAAGCCTTCGGATGACCAAGATGCGAAATTTAATAGGAGTAGAGTTCCTCTTCAACCACGTTTTTGGGATAATACGGTGAAAGCGAACTCTTCTCAATTTGCAGATTCCCGTGTGGCGGCTTGTTTGACAATGAATCCTGAATGCAGTCTTACTCCTTCTCAGGATGCGGACAATATTCTCGGATATAATCCTACTTATTGGCAATATATGGATTTGCTGATTTGGTGGGGTGGATCTGCAGGAGAAGGCATTATTATACCTCCTTCGGCCCCGGTAGTGGATGTAGCGCACATGAATGGAGTAAAAGTTCTGGGTCAGTTGTTTTTCCCACCTAGGGCTTTTTCTGGAGATCCGGCATGGTTGCGTCAGATGTTGACTAAAGAAGGCGGAGAATACCCATATGCCCGTAAGTTGTATGAGATAGCCGATTATTATGGCTTTGACGGTTGGTTTATCAATGAAGAGCTTCATGGTGCCTTGCCGGGAGACTGGATGGGATTCATCGAGACCTTTAATAAGTGCAAGAAAGCGGGAGGAAAGGAATATATGGAGATACAATGGTATAATAACGATATTGTTGTAGGAGATTATATGGATATGGTGAAAATGGACGGGGTATCTTATTTTTTGGATTATGGAAGCAATACCGTGTCGAATATTCAGTCTCAAATGCAGGCGGTAAAGAATGCAGGTATGGCAGATATCGCATTTTCTAAACTGTATTTCGGAATCGAATCTGCAATAAACGGTTTTACCGGAAATGCGGATAAATTTTCAAATCTATTTACTTCTACCGGACATCGGGGATCGCCCAATATCTTTAACCCGGAGGAGGGAATTTGGAAAAAAGTCGTGGATGAGTTTCGAAAAAATCCCGTGAACGGCAGTGCTGAACAATATAAGAAAATGCAGGAGGTATTTCAAAACGAGTCTCGCTTTTGGACAAATGCGAAAGGGGATCCTTCCGATAATTCGGCTTGGGGATCTTCTACATGGCCAGGCTTGGCGAATACGATATTGGAGCGTTCGGTTATTCAGACCAAACCCTTTGTAACGACATTTGGTGCAGGTTTAGGGAAAAAACGTTTTGTAAACGGAGAAGAGAAGGGAAATCATGACTGGTATCATCGTGGAATGCAGACAATTATGCCTACTTGGCGCTGGTGGTTTGATAATAAAACTCTTTCGGCTGATATCTATCTTGATGATGCTTATAATATGGGGACGTCGGTCAAGGTATCGGGGACGTTGAGTGCTGATGCTGACCATATCATGCGTCTTTATAAGACTCGTTTGGCAATTGTTTCGGGAGATAAGATTCAATTGGTATATAAAGGTTCGGGAGCGGTTATAGATGCCAAGTTGGGTATTTCTGAGAATGCTAATGAATTTGCTACCGTTACATTAAATACTGTCTCGACGAATAACGGATGGACAGTAGCTGAGGGAGATTTGTCTTCTTTGAATGGGAAAACGGTTTCTATTATTGCATTGAATTTCCGTTCTTCTTCGAATCTGTCTTCTTATGAAGTTTTGTTGGGTCAATTGGCTGTTTATCCGCAAGGGTATCATCCGGAATTGGCTCGTGTTGAAAATCTTAAGATTGAGAATAAGTTGGCTGCCAATAGCGGAGATATACGTGTAGTATGGGATGCTCCGAAATCTGAAGATATTGATCACTATAATGTCTATCTGCAAAGAAACGGTGTGAAATCATTGGTGGGACAAACTCGTGATGAAGGATTCTATATTCCTAAATTCAACCGTAGTAGCGATTCGGAGACAGGAGTTACGGTATCTGTGACGGCAGTAGTTAAAGATATGCGTGAAGGAGCGGAAGTCTCGGCATCGGTGAATTATCGTGATCTTGCTGCTCCCGAAGTTGTTCTCTCGGCTTCACAAACGTTGATTCCTGTAAACGGAACGGTAACTTTGTATGCAAAAACGGAAGATAATCCGACTGGATATGAGTGGATTCTTCCCCCTTCGGCTCGTAAAACCGGAAATGGCGGACAGATTTCTGTTCAATTTACTCAGGCAGGAGTATTCGATATAGGAGTGAAAGTGACGAACAAAGCCGGGACTACTGAAATAACCGAAAAAGCGTTTGTTGAAGTCGCAAATAATGCCGATGATCTCAAAGTGGTGAGCGTTGATAAGCAGATTCACTCGGTAAGTGGACAATTGGCGGGAGAAGAGGCATATCATTTGATTGATGGTGTAACTGAAAATTTCTCGGATGTGCATCAGAAATGGTGCATCGGTGGTAAGAAAGAACATTGGGTGGTTGTCGATTTGCAAGAATCTTATAAGTTATATAAGTTCCGTATTATAGACTGTAAACAGGGAGAACCGGAGTTTGATAATATCTCCATGTATAAAATATATGCCAGCAATGATGCTGTAGATTGGACATTGATTGCCGATGAACGAAGTAATCCGGCTACGGAAAAAACAATTTGGGTAAAACCAACGATAGCCCGTTATGTTAAGTTTGTCCCTTATTCTACAGAACCGGTTACTATTCGTATATGGGAATTTGAAGCCTATGGTGTTGCAACGAAGTTGACTTTGGATAAGTCTGAGAATTTGTTATTGGGGCTGGGTGAATCTGCGGAGAAAGAATTCTCTTATGGATTCGGTGGTACGGAAAAAGAGGAAAACTTTAACATTGAAGTAAAAACAGATCGTCCTGATTTATTGGAGATTAAAAACATAAGACATGATGAGGTAAAGAATAAAATTTCTTTCGACATGCTCTCTCTTGAGATAGGAACGGCAGAAGTGGAAGTTTCTATCAAGAACGGTGATTGGGTGAAATCTTCTGTTTTTGAAGTTAAGATCGAAGACCTTAGCTTGATAAATATTGCAAGAGGAGCTCTACCGTCAATCGTAATGAAAGACGCCATGAGTGCAATACCTAACGAACCAAACTTGAAACCGGAAAATGCATTGACTGATGGTAATCGCTCGACTTTTTGGGCCGGGTGGAAGACTTTTTCGGTAAAAATCGATTTGGGGAAAATTTACGATGCAAGGGTTATTAAGTTTATGTTTGAGCCGGCGGATTATAATGTTGTAATCGTTGTTATTTCCCGAGTGAAGTGAAAGTATATACTGCTCAAACCGATGAAGAGAGTGCTTATGCTTCAGTTGCATGGTTTGAAAATAAGAATCTTCAGGAGATAAATGAAGTCGTGCTTCCCGTTGATGGTCGTCAGGTCCGTTATGTGCGTTTGGAGGTAACAGGATATGATGAGAGAAGAGTATTCTTGCAGGAGATAGAGGTCCTTGCTAAAACAGATAAAGAAAATCCTTTGCTTATTGGCAATGTGAACGGTGTGAAAATCGAGGTGGGGAAATCTGTGAAAAAGAAGATACCGGTAGATCTTGGCGACATGTCGGTAGAAGATAATCTTGAGGTCGTTTCTCGGTTAAAAAGTGTATCGGGAAGTAATGTTGCAATAGTTAATGCCAGTTATGATGAAGATGCTCGAAAGATATTGCTGGATATTGAGGGTAAAACACCTGGTGATGCTGATTTGGTAGTTGCATTGAAGAATGGAGATTGGCAGGTTTGTACCAATCTTTCGGTTGTCGTATTTTCTGGAGGCAATTTAGCTTTAGGTAAGCCAATTACGGAATCGCATGTAAGTGCGACTGGTACTCCGCTTTCTGGAGGCGGAAAGGCAGATGTTAAGACACTTGTCGATGGTATTAAACCGATTAAGGATGATGGAAGTGCCGATTTTAATAATCTTTGGTGTGGACCGTTGTGGCAGAATAATACAAAATCTACAGTGGTGATTGATTTGGAGAGTGAAGCCTCGATATCTGATATAAAAGTATTTGGCGCCGTGCTTTGGAGTACAGTGTCTGTTCCTGGGGAAGTTAAGATTTTTATAGGTTCTGAAGATTCTGAATCGTCTTATCAAGAAGTTTATACATGGAAGCGCTCGTCAGAATATGAAACACCTAACAAGTATCGTCACATGGAGTTTGACTATCACTTGCCTTCTCCGATGACGGGACGTTATGTTAAGTTGCAGTTAACACAAAATAATGAGAATGGTATGGCTGTTGCATTGAGAGAGATCGAAGTGTACGGAGAATCATCGTCCGATGGAGAGACTCCTTCTAATACTTTATCTGTTTCACCGATCGAAGCCGTGACATTGAATGGTGGAGGATCAAAGACTTTGGAAACTTCCTATAGTTTGGGTGGCGCTTCTCAAAAAGAGAATTTTGACATTTCTGTATCTGCTCAAGATGGAAATATAGTAAAGGTTTCCAAAGTAATGTATGATGAGGTACAACAAAAAATAACTTTTGAACTGAGAGGCCTGAAGAAAGGAACTACCGGAGTTCGTATCGTTTTTGAAAACGGGAAATGGAGTACGTCATCTGATGTGAATGTTTCGGTTCTTTCCGATGATCCGCTTCTCGGAATTGAAAATGTGAAAACTGTTGCTTGCAAAGTTTATCCTAATCCGGTGAGAAAAGGAGGAGTTTTGGTTATTGAGGCAGAACAAATACGTATGGTAAAAATTCTGACTTTGCAAGGAAGTTTGTTGCGAGAAGTAGCGGTAGAAAGTGACCGGTGCGAATTGAATATGGGATACCTGTCTTCTGGTGTATATTTGCTGATTATTGATACGGAAAACGACATGAAAGTACAGAAAGTGACTGTCAAGTAATGTCGGTTGCAAATTGATGCAGGACGCCGACCAGCCCGTGGACTTTGG
>ERZ772805.1214-NODE-1214-length-22477-cov-3.312193_pt1 | contig 22477 bp, 19 predicted proteins | sample MGYA00511344_ERZ772805 | MGnify/ENA primary metagenome ERZ772805 (study PRJEB29015, sample SAMEA2737730) | human gut metagenome | biome: human gut; feature: human-associated habitat; material: faeces | place: China | collected 2012 ...
TGCATTTTTCACGGTGGTGGCATTGGCAGTCAGCGCGGTGGACAGCTTGTTGTTGAGCATATCGCTGGTGAAGTAGTTGATACCGCCTGCGGTCTTGTGAGCGTCTGCGGCAGTCAGGCCGATGGCAGACAGTACGGCATTGGAGCGTTCAGAGCTGTCGAAGCCATACAGCGCATCCACCTGCCGCTGACCGTCCAGCACTTCATTGTTCATGGCGATGTCGGCAACACGGAGGTAGGTGAACTCCACGCCCTGAATGGCGTATTTGCTCAGCTTGTCGATAACCGTGTCGTCATGCAGGCCGGTAGAAACGTAGGACTCAGCATCCCACGCGCCGTCGCTGTTGGCCGTGGTGATGTCGTACTTGTAGATGGAAAGGGAGGCGTTCTTTGCGGGGTCGATGGTAGGTTCTGCGAACGCTGTGGTGATGAGGCTCAGAGCCATGATAGCGGCCAAGAGCATGGCCCATACGCGATGGATCTTTTTCATTTGGTTTTCTCCTTCATTTCGATTTTTTTGCAAAAACAAACACCCGCCATGAGAGCGAGTGTTGCGAACAGAATATAGGTTGTAAATCCCGTGCCGCCCGTGAACGGCAGGGCAAATCCCGCATTGTTGCAGGCAGTGATGGTGACATCTCGGTTGCTGCTGTCCAGCGTTCCCGTGAACAGCGGCTCGGTCAGCAGCGTGTAGCCTGCTGGGGCCTTGGTCTCCGTCACACGGTACTGTGCACCGGTTTGGAGGTCGCTCCACTTGGCAATGCCGGTTTTGTCTGTGGTCACTCTGCCCACCTCCGTCCACGTCTGACCGTCTGCGGAAGTTTCCAACAGCAGCTCCGCACCGGCAAGCGGTGTGCCCGTCGCATCCACCTTGCGGACGGTGATGCTGCCCTTAGCGGGTGCGTTCTCGCGAGTGACCTTGATATTGAGGTTTGCTGTGGTCAGGCTGAAATCGTATTTGGTCTCGTCTATCACATAGCCGTCCACGGTGCCGATCTCCTGATAGACGTATTTGCCAAGTCGCAGGCCGGAAAACGTCACCTTGCCGGTGACATCGGTCGTGCCATCCGCGATCTTGTTGCCATCGGCGGCGAAAAGACGATACACCACACCGGCCAGCGGCTGTTTGGTTTCTGCGTCCACCTTCAAGACCTCAATGCTGCCTTTGACCGGTATATTCTCGCGAGTGACCTTCAGCACCTGCCCGTTTTGGTTCAGCACAGCGGAGTACGCCGTGGTATCCAAAACATATCCGTCCGGTGCTTTGAATTCCTTGTAGGTATAGCTACCCAACCGCAGGTTGGAGAAGGTCAGCTTACCATTGACGTCTGTGTTGCCCTCCGCGACCTGTTTACCAGAAGTATCATACAGTCGGAAGCCCGCGCCTTGCAGCGGTGTCTTGTGATCAGCGTCCACCTTGACGATCTCGATGCTGGCCTTGGCAGGTGTGTTGGTTCTCTTTTGCGTAATGTTCAGTGCCGTGGCCGTAATGGCGATCTGATACTTGGTGTTGTCCACCACATAGCCAGAGGGCGCGCTGATCTCCTGATAGCTGTACTTGCCCTGTGGAAGATCCTTGAACACTGCCTTACCGTCTGCACCGGTGGTCATGTCAGCCACCTTTTTACCATTGGCATCAAATAGCCGATAGGTCACGCCTGCCAGTGCCTTGCCGGTTTCCGCGTCCACCTTATTGATGGTCAGGCTGCCTTTCTCCTCCACAATTTTGACCTTAAAATGAATGTACGCCCACACGGGGTCGGGAAGTGAGGTCAACGCGGCGCAAGCCTGATAATTGCTGCCATTGCTGGGCTCCAGCAGCACAGCCTCCGTACCCTCCACATCCAGTGCGTAGCCGTAGTCGCTGCTGATATAGCCGTTCAGCTGCGCCGCTGCGTCCTTTGTGGCCGTCACGGTCAGTACATTACGCCGCTGGCTGACGGTTACGCCGCTGATATTGGTCCGGAAGTAGTACTGCGACAGCACACCATTGGTATCGGTGGCTGTACCCACATACTGACTGCCGTCCCATGTCAGCGTAATGGCATTGGCGTCCGAAAGCTGATTGCGGTACTTCACAGCAAAGCTGGGGATCACGCCATGACCCATAATGCGGTCAATAAGGATGTCATACGCCTCCTGCACGCCGTCACCAGCGTAGTGGAACAGGTTGGCGCAGGTGGTATCATACAGGGTGTACGGATAGGTCGTACCGCGGTAGCCGCACACGAACTCCCAAATCACCGCCTGTGTCGCCAGCTGCGCGCAGTCGGGATGGATGCCATAAAAATCATAGTTGCCGCCGTAGCCGTAGGAGAGCGCCAGCGTCACAGCGTACCGCTGATTCCAGCTCAGGCTGCTCCAACTGGTGGAGGAGTAGCTCAGATCGCCGCTGGCAGAGCGAACGGATGGCTCCATGCAATAGGCAGGCACCGTTACGCCCGTATCATCTCTGGTAAAGTATTTCAGCTTTGTACTGGTAAATGCGCCCCACTGCGGTACGGGCGTTTTGTCCTCATGGTAGCGGTACTCGTTACCGCCGCTGATCGTGCCTGTGACCGTGGCAGCGTGGGCGGTCACGATGGACAGTCCCATGATTGCTACTAAAAGACATACCAGCGTCAACAGCTTAGGAATTGTTTTCTTCATGCTCGTCCTTTCTCCCAACGCAAAAGACCGGCAGCTCACGCTGTCGGTCTTTCGGTCGGGTATTCAGTTGGTTTATCCGTACAGCACCACCACGATGTATTCGTCCGATGCCGCATCGTAGCGAACGGTGCAGTTGAACCGCGCATACGCGCTGACCGTTTCCGCGCCGTCCATGGCGGCGAGACAGGCGAAGGTGGCATCCACGTTGCCCTTTACGGCGGCTGTCAGTGCCGCCTGTCCGCCATTCTCCGCCAGCCATGCCACGCTGTCCGCCGTGCCGGGGAAGTAGCTGGAGTCGGCGGTGGTCATGCTGGTGTCGATGGTCACGCCGTACTGCGCTCTTGCGTACTCGTTGCCCGCCCGGACAGCCTCCGCGATGGAGTAGATGTTCCCGCTGGCGGCAGGCTTCGGCGTGGGCGCAGGTTCGGGCGTAGGCGCAGGCGCAGGTTCCTCCTCCTGCTTCTCTGCCGGTTTCTGTGCAGGTGCCGGTGTGGGTGCGGGAGCAGGTTTATCCTCCGGCACAGGCGCGGGTGTTGCCGGCTCTTTCGGTGCAGCAGGCGGTGCCGTTTCAGCGGGTGCAGGCTGCTTTTCTGCGGCGTTATCCGCATTCTCCGCACCCGCCCGCTCAGGAGCGACGCTGCTCTCGGATGTATCGCCTCCATCTTCTGTTTGCGGCAGCAGAGATTCGGTCACCGTGCGCTCCTCTTCGTTCTGCTCGGCCTGACTTGCTGCATAGGCAGAGACCTTGGTGTTGGGCTCAGACGAATCCGAGACCGGTGCCGGCTGGACTGCGCAGCCTAACAGACACACGGCACTCAAAATAAGTGAAACTAAACGCATTCTTTTTCTCCTCATGGGCGTTCTCTCCTTTACGTAAATATCGCAGCACTGTTTAATGTGCTTTGAAGATATTTACGACTGGAGCCTCGCCTTTTTCAACACTATGTACTGTTGTTTGGGTTTTGCGGTGATTGCATTTGCCGCTCGGGCGCGAAACGCTGCTCTGCCTACCACATATAAAACACCCTCTTCCTGTATGCGAAAGACCGCCGAGTTACCACCCGGCGGTCTTTACAATTTTGACTGTACCAAGTATAGCACATGGTGATTTACGGCGAAATCGCAAAACAGTGCCAATCCATTGCCATACCCTGCCGATACCGTGTCAGATCAGACATGCTGCTTGATAATTCGGGTGATGATCCCCAGTGCAACGCCATGTTCCTCATCCAGGTGGGTAACGGCAAAGCTGACATCATCCTTTCGTCCGGGTCTGCGCCGATCATAGCAGGAATGTGCTATGGCATTGGCACCGTTGCTGAGGCGGATATACACAACGCCCTTATGGATATGGGTGACCTTCCCGGCATATTTGCCCTGAATACGGCATTTCTGGAGATTGTCATTCTTGCTGTTGCCGGATACGCTTTTGATGTCGGCTTTAATTCTGATGTGCTCCGGCTCTGTGCGGTCAATCTCCAGCACGCGTACCAGAGTCTTGTCGCCCACAGCATAGCGGTCATGAGCATCGCCGATCCAGTCCCACGAAAGGTCGCGAGCCAGAATGGATGTCTCCACGCCAAACACTTCGACCCGGACGACTTGCTCCGCCACGGCGATCACACGGGCTTCTACCACGCGTCCGTCATAGATACGATACTGTCCGTCACTGTCCTTACCGAAATAGTAGATCTGCTGCTTCTTCAGCATGGCGTCCTTTCGGCTGGCAACAACGGTTCGGCTTTTGGCGTCGATGCCCTTGACCATAAGATCCACCTCTGCGCCCAGCATCTTATTGAGGATCTTCTGGTGTCGGAGGATCATCTCATTATAGTCAGCACCGTACATATCTGCCGGGAAGTCCAGCACCATCTCCTTCAAGGGGATCACAATGCGGAATCCCTTGTAGTCCACAATGGCAATGGTTTTCCCCGCCTCCGTTCTTTCAATGCCGCACAGCATACCGGAGAGCATGCGCCGGGTGCGGTAGGCATTGTGGATCTCGTGCCAGATAATGTCCTCCATCTGAGCCTGCGTTTCCGCTTCGCCCCGGGCGTCCAATGTCAAAATATCTCTCTGTTGGACAGCGGCAGGGGCAGGTTCAGCAGAGGCGGCAGCATCCTCAGTAGGCGGCGTAGCCTGCTTCTCCACCTCTACCGTCTTTTTTGCAGCGGCTCGTTTGCGGACAGTGCGCTTCGGCTTTTCAGAGGGCTGGGGATCCTCCGGCACAGTCACCACTTCCGCAGGCTCGGCGAGAACACTCTCTGTAGGTACAGTATCCTCCACAACAGGATCGGCTGCGGTTTCCGGCAAACACTCTTCTGTCACCGGCTGTTCTGCCGCATTCTCGGGGACGATGGGAAGTGCCGGTGCTTCCGGCATCACGGCAAGTTCTTCTGTTTTCTTTCTCGGCATATTACTTTCCTCCTTAGCTCACATTTTGGTTGACATGATGGAATCCTTATCGGTTTTTACAAACTCACTGCGCCTGCTCGGCACTTTCTTTGACTTAATAGGCTGCTCTGTTTGTTTCGGCGCGGGCGAAAACACAGGGCTTTTATGCCATTCCGGGATATGGGCGGAGGCCTTGCAGTCCCGCAGCTTCTTTGCCTCGTAGTGATTGGTATAGTCGTACTTATCTACCTGCAGCACCTTGTTGCCGCGTGCGATGACCAGCGCGCGGTTTACCGGCAGGCGCAGCACCTCATCCATAGTCAGTAGCTTGCGCTTGCCCACACCGCTGGTTTCGCGGAACTCCGGCGTGTAGTTGCTGATACGCCATGTACCCAACTGCTTGGCCTTGCTGGAGACATGGACGCTGACCTCCCCGGTGCGGTCACTGAGGAATTTGGCAGTCAGCTCATCGGTGCAGCCCAGTGCAAGCTGATAGTCACAGCAGCCCAATATCTCCTGCCATTGGTTGTAGGGGTACCGATTCTGTAAGCCCGCCAGATTCTGAAACACGCAGCTCATGCTGACGCCCCGTGAGCGGATTACACTGATCTTCCGGCTCAAGTCTGGAATAACACCACAGGCTGTCAGCTCCTCACCCAGCACATGGACGGGGACTGGCAGCCTGCGGTCGGCACAGTTTTTATCCGCGTAACGGATCAGCTTGATAAACGCGAAGGACAGAAACAGGGACGTAAGGAAATCAAAGGTGCTGTCCTGATCGGATGTGATACAGAAATAGGCACAGGGCTGCTTGCCCGGCAGCTCCATGTCAATTTCATCATGGCTGGTGATCTGGCAGATGGGCCGATTCTGAAACACCTGCAAGCGGCTGCCCAGCCCGATGATAACGCCGCTGCGCACCGTATCTGAGGATTGGCTGAACAGCGCATAGGGTGCTCTGGCAGGATGGCTGGCAGGCAGCATGGAAAAACGGTTGTCCAGCTCCTTCTCCGCGTTCAGCACCAACAGCTTGTAGACCTCGCCGATATTCCGGCTCTCCAATGGATAGCCCAGTGCCACATATAGCACCAACGCTTTCAGCAGGTTCATCTCGGCAGCGTTCCAGAAATGGTCGCCCTTTTCGCTGCCGGTATTTCTGATGATAATGTCGCAGAAGATCTGCGCCATCAGCTCATCACCCTCAATCTCCGCCAGGCAGTTCCATGAATCGGAGTTCTCCGGCTGGATCAGGTTGAACACCTTTACCACGTAGCCCTTGCTGCGCAGATATTCGCTGGTCTTTTCGTAAAGCTCCGATTTCGGGTCGGTGATGATCAGTGACTCCTTGTGGCCGTTGTGGGCCTCGGACGCGCTTTGCAAAATGCGATTGATGCAGTAGGCTCGCGTTTTCATGGAGCCGCTGGCGCCGAACACGGCGATATTGCCGTTAAGCCGGGAGTTCTCGGGAATACACACCACCTGATTGTCCAGCTTGCCCAGTATGACGCCGCTGTGTTTGCGGATATCGGACACCAGATCAAGGACACCCTTCATCTCCGCTTTCTCCATGAAACCAGCCGTTCCGTAGGTGCCTTTGTTGGAGTAGGTCAGGTTGCGCTCCGCGTCATACTCCCCAACATCGGAATAGCCCATGCGCATCACCATGACGATCAGCAGGCCCAGCAGCAACAGGCAAAGCCCTACGCCGATGAGCCCGCTCTTACTGAACAGTGCTTCGCAGCAGGCGGAGAAGGACAGCACCGGCGCGGCCGGGGAGCTTCCGTCGCCCGGCGTTCCGCCCGCGTCCTTCCACTGTTGATAGTTCCGGGCGAATTGCGATAGATAGCCGCCGCCAAACAGCAGCCCTGATAGAAATAGCGGGAGGGCGAATAGCAGAGTTCGCAGTTTCTTTTTTTCTACGGGAAAAACCTCCTCTCGAACGCAGCAAAGTCAATGGCCTGCACAACAGCCCTGTCGCCGCAGTAGCGGCGCAGCACTTCGGCCTGATGGTCGAAGCAGATCAGGATGCCATAGCGGTCTTGAAGTCGCAGTGCCGTATCGAACCGCCTGATCCGCGGCAGGTCACAGTCATAGGCAAACAGCACCGGCGCACCGTCCGGCGTCATGGCGTCATTCTCCACTGTTTCACTCAGCTGCCGGGGCTCCAGATCAAGGAGCAGCAGCTCGCGCAGATCATTGTCCAACTCTTCATCACAGAGGAGGCGCAGCAGCACCTCTCCATGATGGTCGTTGGTCAGGAAGCAGAACCGTTCATAGCTGCCATCCAGAACGAAATAGTTCTTGCCGCCCTGATCAGTCAGCAGCTCATAGGCCAGTTCCATGCTATCACCCAGCAGGAGACCCCGCACCGCATCCGGGTGATACTGGTGCGGCATTCGTTCACGGCACAGCACCGTCTGCATGAGTGCCTTTGTCCGCATCTCAGCTTTATAGCTCCATTTCATCAGCGCGTTACCCATGTTGTAAACCACGTGGATATGCTGCGGTGTCAGCAAAACGCCCACGGACCGGGCACCACGGATTTTAACAAAGGTTGTCCCCATCTCCTTGATCTCACGGGATGAGTAGAAGGCAGGGGTGCAGATGCTACCAGTCGCTGTTTCACCGGGACGGAATACGCCTAGCTTTTCATCGCGGAAGATACTAACGTTGGCGTTACGCATGGTGATCAATGTCTGAGAGACACGGTGGAGTCGAAGCCTCTGCTCCGGCTCACTCCTGATGTGGTTGGTGGCACAGGCTCCGGACAGGTAGAAAGAAAACCTCTCCGGGTTGTGCTCCAGCAGCAGCTTTTTCGCCGCGGCGGTGAGCCGGTATCCACGCAGTCCGTTCTTATAGTAGGACAGCAAAAGCCGCTGACGCTTCAGCGACTTGACCACGTTCTCTTTGTAGCTGGTGCCACCGGCGAGCCTGCTCAGTTGGCTGGCCGGCAGCTCACCGGACAGGGCGACCAGCGCCAATAGCTGATAGGCTTGTGATAGGCTACCGGGAGCTTTCTGTGGTAGGGTACTCATACTGACCACCTCCTTCTGGTGTGCAGTACCCAGACTGCCATGACCACGGTATTTTTCGCCCGCACCGGCCATGTGAAAATGCCCGGAAATACAGGCTTTGCCGTACCATCGTCATGTGTACTGTTTTTGACACGGTCGAAACACTATAAATCGGATATAGATCTGAGCCGATTCTCGCGGTCCGAAAGCCAGCCCTGAAAACGCTCCTTATCCATCACCGACACGCGGGTACAGTCACCGTCGCCAATCTCCGTCGTGTTATAGGCATCGCACAGCAGACCTGTATCATCCTCCATAACGAAAGTGGCAATCACATCCAAAAGCTGCTTGAGCTCCAGATTGTCATAGTCACGCACCCGGTTCGGGGACAGCTCGCGGCTGTAGATATGAGAAAAGCAGACAACACAGTGCCGGAACTTGGGCAGCGTGTGTGTCTGCGCATACTTACTAAGCGTGTAGTAGATGGGGTCTGTCAGATACTCGCAGCTATGCTTCTTGCTCTTCTTAGGCAGTAGGCAGGGGAGCGTGATTTCCAGTATGCCATCTTTCTCTATAACAGAGATGCCCTGCATGACACCAGCCGATGTCAGATACTCGGCTTTTCGGATGGTGGTCGTCTCATAGATCAGGTGCCGCAGCCGGCAGGCAATGACCTCCCCCCGCAGTGCGGCCTCTGTGGACAGCATTTCATAGTTATCTGAATGCCGCTGGATATTCGTGTTGTCCATAGCGTAGAGCGTGTTGGACAGGCGGATGATCTCATTCAAAATGCTCTCTATCCGCTGCGAGAGGGTGGCTCTGTCCACAAGGTTCCTCCTTCCTGAAGTACTGTACGCAGCCCTGCTCATCCACCATGCAGTAGGCGGCGATATGAGGGATGTGCAGGTGCTGCATTTGGTCTTCTTCCTCAATGATAACGAGCCGTTGCCCGGAATCATCTTCCGCGGCCAGCGCGTGCTGCAGCAACGCTTCCTTACCCGGGCCTACATAGACGACCTCATATACCTCGCCATCGGCGAAGAATACCAGCTTTGCCGGCATATTGTCAGGGCTGTGATACTCCACCTTTTCGATAAAGTCCAGCAGCACCCATAGTGCCGCTGTCAGTTCTCTGTCCTCGCGGCAGTCAGGGACATCTCCGTAGCAATCCCGGCCGGTGTTATAAAATATCCGCTGCTGCTTGACCAGATAGCGCAGCAGGTTTTCAATCACGCCCTCCTTGCCCGGATACAGGCGTAGAAGCTGGTCACGGCGTATGCAGTGATAGACGGTTATGTTCCGCAGCAGCTCTGCGGCCTCCTGTCCATAGATCTGTTCTCTGTTTCTCATAGGCGGCATCACCTCCGTAATGCGTATTAACTCCGTATTAAATGCGTATTGATTTTGTAATGCGTGTTATCTCCGTATAAACGCCGTATTAGGCTTCCGGTCGCTTCATGCGGCGCAGCAGGTCAAGCAGCTCACGGCGGTCTGTGGTGATAAGGTCGCGTTCCAGCGGACTGGCCTTGAACTCTACCGTGATATTGTTGTTATTGCTGCTGATCAGGCCGTTACCCCGCTCAAAGTGGGTGATCTCCATGACCTCCGCTTCGGAGAGATGCAATACCTGCTGAACGCGCTGGGCCTCTTCATCCTCCAGATTCAGTATGACTTTCGTGCGGCAGTTGTTGATAATCCCCTTGCCGTACTTGCCGTTGTCCAGGGAGAAGAAGTCGTTCAGATCCTGTGTCGCACAAATGCCGCTGCCGGAATAGGCGCGGATGGTCTTGAAGATCTCCAGCACCATTTCAGCCGCAAGACGGTTGCCGACGCCGAAGGTGCCGGAGCCGCCGCCAATGAGCTGCCAGCATTCGTCGATGAAGATGGCCTTTTCCTCCGTGCGGTTGGCTTTGGCTTTATCCCACACGAAATCCAGAGCTACGAACATGCCGATAGGCAGCAGATCACCGCTGAGTTCCGAGATGTCCAGCACTGTGAATTTGTTGTCCAGATTCACATTGGTCTGCTGGTTGAAGGTGCTGGCCGAGCCGTGTACAAAGCGGTTGATGATGTTGGAAAGGCGTTTGGTATCGCTTTCCTCCTTCAGAACGTCGTAGAGGTCTCCCAACACCGGCATCTGGCGGTAAACGTCGAGGTCATCCGGATCACGGAGAGAGGCATTGTCGTGGGTAATGCCTTTCCGCGCATAGGTGCGGATCAGGGCGTCATCCAGCAGCTGCTTTTCCTCATAGGACATATCCGGGATCAGCAGGGCAAAGAAGATATGAAGCCGCTGAATTTTTGCTGCCAGCTCAGAGCGTTCGATACCGGGGCCATCCAGCGTTTCCTCCACGGACTTGTCTACCTTGCGAATCTCCAGGACATTGATGCAGCTTTTGGATGCGGGGGAGATACTGATATATTCGCCGCCCGTGTTGACGCAGGCACGGTGGAACTCGTGGCCCTTCAGGGGTGCCAGCATGAAAACCTGTATGCCCTTACGCCGCATACGGAGGGCCATCAGCAGGATCAGGAAGGTCTTGCCCGCGCCGCTGGTGCCGCATACGGCAATGTTGGCGTTCTTATAGACCTTGGAGTCAAAGATGTCGATGATGACCGGAGAGTTGTTGTACTTGTTCAGGCCGAACAGGATGCCGTTTTCATCACTCAGCTCATAGGATGTGAAGGGGTAGCAGCTTGCCACGCCGGTGGTCAGCGCATTACGCTTGGAGCGTTCAAAGAGGTGCTTCTCCATGCTGACCAGCGGCAGCGACGATAGAAACGCCTGCTCCTCATGAAAGGCGCAGCTGCACACGTCCATATCTCGGGACACGAGCAGTTTTTTCAGTTCATTGACTTTCCATTCCAGTTCATCCACTGTGGGAGCTGTCACTGCGATCAGTAGGTTCAGGTAATAAAAGTCCTCGTTGTTGCTCAGCCCTTCCTTCAGGAAGTAGCCGCTTCGGATAGCACCATCCAGATTATCAAAGTCCGTGTTGGTATCGCTGGCGTCCTTGATCTTACTGCGATTGATACGAAGCTGCTGTCCCAGCCGCTGCACCATGCGGGCTTTCGGCTGGCGGCTAATGAACATATCCAGGTCAATGCCATCCCCGGCGTTGACAATGAGAGACAGCCAGCCGGCCGGCACCTGCGCCTTATAGCCAGTGGAGGGCACCAGCAGATAGGCATAGTAGAGTCCGTCAATACAGATATGCCGCCCGTTGGTGAAGTCGATGCTGTCAGGGGCGAAAAACTCCGTACAGGGAATGGCGTCGATCTCAGATTCCAGTCCCTTCTCCTGATACTGGGCAACGATCCGGCGAACTCGATCCGGCAGCGACGTGGTGGTGTTGCGGCACAGCAAATGGTAGAGGGTATCGACCGTAAATTCATCATCGTTTTCCGGGATCAACACCTCATTGCCGCATTGCTTGAGATAATTGACTGCGGTTCGGGCTGCCGTTTGCAGGGAGGCAATGGCCTCCACTTCCTCGTTATCCCTTTTCCGGCCTGCCCATGCCTCATATTCAAACACCATGAAGAACCGGCGCGAGGTAGCTTCCCGTGCACCGATCCGGTCAATGAGCGTCAGGTAGTCCTGCTGCAGCAGGCGACAGTTTTCATCGGTTTCCTGCGCCATCTCCTGCTGCACGATCTCTCTGTGCCGGTTCAGGTCGGCACGCTTGGCAATGACCTTGATCTGCATTTTGACCGGGCTGATCTTGAGAAACGAGATGAACGAGTAGATGATGTTCCGCTGCTCTCTGGCACTGCGCAGCAGGAAGTTGATGGGCACGACCTCAACGATCTTCAGGTAGCGGTGATCCCGTGTGTAGATGATGCCATTTTCAATTTTCTCCACGGGTAGGTATTCCGCCACAGGATTGATGTACTTGGGTGCGGCGTCACCACTCTTAGCTTTATGCTTCTTCCGTTTCTTTCGCTTGCCCTGTTCTTCTTCGTTGCGTGTAATAACGCGGCGGTTATGGAGATATTTCAGGACAAGAAAGATGAACGAGGAGAGGCTTTCGCCGTTGATGCCAACCAGTGCGATGATGCCAAGCGGCAGTGCAGTCAGGCAAAGAATGATGATCTTGGCAGTCAGCGTCAGTGCGGACACCGAAAACACCGGCAGGCCGATAGCCAGCACGATAGCCAGCGCCTCGGCTGTATTGCGGAGCTTCAGTAGTCCGCCGAAAAAAGTCCCGCCTTCAATAAAATTGGGCGGGATGATATAGGTGTCATATTCATTTGGTTTACTCACATTTAGTTCTCCTTCCTACCCTATGATCCAGAAAGGCCCACCAGCACTGGCACGGCCGCTGGCTTCATTCAGGATGATAGCCAGATCCCATGCCTGTTGGCTTCGGGTATAGTTGGCAGGGTCGGCCACCAGTATCTTTCCGTTCTCCACACCGCGCAGCACGATGAAGTGTCCTGAGCTGGTGAAATGACCTTTCAGCATGATTGCCACCACCAGCTTGCCTTGAGAGAGCGCATCCACAATGCGCTGCCCTTCTGTTTTCCCGCAGCCCTGTACCGGAAGCCCCCACGCTTTGGCAGCACCGGGGATCAGCGAATGGTAGGAACCGCTTCTACTGCACCAGTAACCGTTTTCATAGGCCCAACGTGCCATCTCAACGGGATCGACCGTCTCGTTGGTCAGAGAAGATACCACCATTGCCATACAGGTAGGCCCGCAGCCGTAGGTGCCGATGTCGTCGGTGCCGTAGGGCATGCTCGCGTACCGCTTATCCAACTGATTATAGTAGACCACCTGCGTCGCACCATCCGAGAAACGAATGTCGCCCAAAGATACAAGGCCGGCGGACTCGGCGGGCAGCAAGCCCTGCATCATACCATCGCCCAGGAATACGCTCAGGTTCTGGGTGTAGTTTTCCGCCAATCCCTTTTGTTCGTCCGACAGAGCGAATATCTTATCCTCAAAATAGGCCTCTCCGTTGTAGACGATGGTATATATCTTCCATATCTCTGTTACTTCCGTTTCCGTCACCGTGACCTTACCGGTTTTGGGATCTGTATTCGTTTCCGTTACCGTAGTCGTGCGAGACTCCTCCGTGCTCGTGAAGGTATAGAGGGCGTCCTTGGCCTTACGGATTACGTCCTCCATATCCTTGAGGGAGATAGATGCGTAGTCCTGATTTTTGGCGGCACAGTACATGGCAATGAAGCGGTTGGCATTGTAGGCCGGGGAGCTTTCGTATGGATTGATGATCTCCTTCTGGTCGGCACCGGAAGCGGTAAAATCCGTGTCAATACGGGTGCGAACATCCTCCTGCCCTTCCTCCAGCAAGTCGCTGATCGCCTGCGAGATCTGATTGATGTTCTCCACAACGGCGGCGTTGTCGTTGAGGATCGGTGTGTCTGGACTTCCTTCAACCCCTGCCTTGGTCAACCCGCCGAAGATCAGGGAAGGCAGCAGCATGATGAACAGGACGGGAAGCACCAGCAACCCGGCAATGATGGCAGCAACCGCCTTGCGATGTGTCCAGAGTGCCGCTGCCGCCGCACCGTAAGGGCCTGCGGCAGCAGCGCCTTTTGCCGCGCCGCTTACCATTTTTCCTGTCTTGATGGCGCCGCGCACAGCACCGCCAGCGTGTGCGCTGATCTCAGCGGCTTCGTTCAGACCGCTGCGTTCTTGCTGGGTCATATCAGGTCTTGTCCTTTCTGCGAGGCGGGTCAGGCAGACGCCGGATCAGGCTCTCACGATAGGAAATGCCGCCATCCGGATTCTGATAAGGCTTTTTCTCCACTACGTCCTGTGCGTACTGCCTATACCATTTTGCGCCATCCACAGTGGTGACGGTGGTGTATTCCCGTTTTGGCTCCATATACTGTTCAGTGCTGTACATGGCAAAGGCGCGGCCGTCAGGTTCTTCCTCAGAGGTCTCCGTGCCGGTGATATGCCCACCGCCAATCTCCACATTGGAGAAGGTCGGAATATCCGCCGCGCCTTCACCAAGAGCCGTATAGCCCATATAGGACATGAGAGCGTCCGCCGCCATATTGCCGGACATGACATCCCCAGATCCCGCGCCGCCGGTGGCAATACGGCTGATAACGTTATTGGCAATATCGCCGCCCTTGGTCATAGAGGCACGGAACGCCATGCCGCCAACGCCGCCGCTGTCTGTGCCGGTGGCGTTTCGGTATGCGCCGTTATAGAAGCTGCGATTGGCAACACCGGCCAGACCGCCTTGCAGGAAGGTATTGCTGTCACCTCCACTGCCGCTGGTGCTTCCGGCTCGCCCTGCATTACCGCCTCGACCGCGTCCGGCGACGCCACGGGCGGCAGCGATGCTCCGCGCGGCCAGCATCGCTTCTGCCAGCATAGAGCCACCTGTATGGCCCACATTGATGCCAAGGCCCTGCATGAAGCTGTCGATTTTCTGTGAGATCTTCAAAAATGCCACTGCGCACAGAAACCAGATGAACAGGTTTCCGGCCACGCCTTCTTTACCGGAAGCTGAGACCTGAGACTGCACATCTGATTCCGTCAGAGCAAAGGCCGGGAATGTGAGCGCACATATAACCAGTACGGACAACACGATTCCTGTGGTGTATTTCGTTTTTTGATTCATGATCGTCTCCTATAGGGATAAGGGGTTTGCCAGGAAGGTTCCCACCATGGTGATGAACAGGCGTAGGCACCATGCGTTCATCAGCAGTAGAAATATCTGGCCGCCGAACATCCGGCACCACGCCTTGAAGATGTTGGAGGTGGCCTTCGCCGCGCCCGTAGCAAAAGCCACCGGCGCCGTGAATACCAGAACGCCCAGCAGCACATAACGCTCCGCCGCCTCAAATAGCAGCTTGATATAGTTCCACGCCAAAATGAGCACGAGAATCAGGGCGATTAGAGCCACCGCGCCGTTGGCGCAGACCCCAAGGATGGTAAGTATGACCGAATTGAAGTCGGCAAAGTTCAGTGTGGGCAGTTCAGACGACATGATCCACGCGTAGGGTGTCCCGCCGATTTTCAGTATCAGCTCCACGATTTCATCTGCGAAATAGGCCAGCAGGATAAATAGCACGGAGCGGATCGTCAGTTTTACCGGGTCTTCTGCCTCTACGCCTGCTATAAGGCCGTAGTTCTTGAATAGCTGCCAGATCAGGTTCAGCAGGATCATGCCGATAGCCAGTGCCACGAAGATGTTGTACATCGTCTCTGCGGCGGGGAAGTAGCGCAGGAAGGTGGTCATGTCGCAGCCCAGAGCCCCCAGAACGGAGGTGTTGATAAGGTCAAGACCGTACATGACCTGCTCCGCGATCCATTCTACAATGCCATCTAATATGCCCATAGCACCTCTCCTTTCTCAGCCGGGCAGCTTGGCGTTATCCGTTCCATCTGCCATCCGCGAAGAAGGGCGTCACATAGGACATGATGAAGCCCAGACCGTTAAGGATCGCCCATGTGATGATGATACGCTTGAGCCATGCGCGGCTCTCGTCCACAGTGCGGCCGCTGCGGGAGAAGTTCATCATCAGCAGTGCCACCGACGCGGTGACAATGGCGGCAATGGTGGAGATAAGAAGAATCTGATTATAGACATCCTTCATGATCTCATTGGCCTTCTCCCAGACGGTGGCTGCAAAGACCGGCTGGCAAAGCATTGCGGCCATGGTCACGCCCGCGAAAGCCGCGTATAGTGCCATGCCGGGACTTGCCCTGTGGAGATGTGTCTTGGTCAGGTCATGTTTTTTCACTCGTGATACCTCCTGTGATAGAAAAGATGTGGAGGGGCCGCTCCCTGAAAGCCGTCCCTCTCGGGCTGCCCAAATACCCGGAAATAAAATAACACCACCCCGTAGGATGGTGTTACTCGTATCGCCTTGGCATAGTTTTGAGCATACACAGTATAGCACACTTGGATTTACGCCGAAATCGCAAAACCGTGCCAATGTTGTGGCGGGAAAGTGCCAAAATAATTTGTAACAAGCAAGATTTGATACGTTGCCATTATTGCAACCCCCAAGTGTGCGAAAGATGGCATTATGTAGGCGTTGAGATAGCATCAATGCTTCCTATTTTTCGGCTACATTCCGTTTTGCAATCAGAGAACAACCTATCAGGTAGAGCCTTAATTATAGCTGTATACTCATCCTGAACGGTTTTATTATGAGGTACAGGAGTTTGTCTACGGCATGAAGAAGCGTACTTACGCAACGCTTTGTCCTCGAACGAAAAGAGTCTCTTTAGTATTATTTTAATTACTTCGTACATCGCACTTAATTTCTCTATTTGTTTTTTATGCTTATCTTCCGTGCACTGGATATACTTTTGGATGAGCTTTCGTCGTAGAATATTTTCGTTATTAATATCGACTCGATTTTCGATAAGCACATCACATATTGCATCAATGCCAAAATCTGAGCCAATTATGTCTTCCGCGATTGTCTGCTCTAAGCGGCGAGATTCTTCTTGGAATAAATCAAGCATGCGAGCCAGCCCTTTAATATCTGCCAAATCATATGTCAAGCTTTTCGTGATTTTTGCATCATTTATGTGGTACTGCTCCTGAATAGTATTCTGATGCAATATGGGAGAATCAAGCATTGGCGACCATCGATTAGACTTATGGCAAAACTTCTTAATTTCATCTGGTTTTTTATCTATGTGGCTCTCAATGTATGCTCCCAAATCACTTAAATATTGTCGAAAATAACGATTTGAAAAGAACTCCTCCACATATGAGAAAATAAAATTGGACTTTAGTAATGAGTATTGTTCTTCGATAGTAGTTACCGTATCGGCTATTGCTTTTCGTATGTCCTTGTTATATTTATCATTCTGTTCGATACGGTATAAGATAAATGCCGTAAGTATAGATATTCCTGAGAGCAAGCTTCCAATCGTTTGTAAAATTGTCCAAATCATTAGAGTCCATCCTTTTCTTTGTCCAATACCAAATCAATCAATTGAGTAATTTTTTCTAATGGTCTGATCTCTATTTGGGTTTTATATTTGGCAATTAAGTCTTTGTCAAAAGTTATATTATCTAATGATATATATGCAGTTCCCAAATTGGATTCTATGGCTGCATCTAAAAAATCGCCAATATTTGAGACATACCGAATACTACCATCCAAATGCAATTCCCCAACAAACATTTTTCTTAAAGGCACTTTTTTCTTAAAAATATTGGAAATAATTGCAACAAAAATAGCTAACGAAACACATCTATTACTTTTTATAAGAGGATGATACTCAGAGTGTACATGGATATCCTTGTGAGAAAAGTACTCAGGTGAGATATTTAATTCCAAAGAGTGATACCTTATAAGCGAGGTTGCAATTTGGACTGCTTCTTTAGCAAAGCCTTCGATTCCTCCTGTGCAAATTACTGTGCCATTTCCTTCGAGCACCTTTGCTTGGATTTCGATGACTTTTGCATATTTAGTGCTTATCAGCACAGCAGTATTGGCACTACCAATGATGGGTATACCCTCTCTCTCAAAGCTCAAGCGTTTGGGTTTTCCCAAATAAGCCTCTAAATTGTTTGAGGTGACGTTGACTTTTCTGTGGCCAGTTTTATACTCCCTGTTAGCCCTTCTACAAATCCGATCAGTCATGTCGTACAATTCTCGTATGCCTGGAGTAATAGAATACTTGCTAACTATGCTTTCAATAGCAGAATCATCGATATGTATGCTTTGCTTGGGGGAATCCATTATTGTAGTGGTAATCTGCGGAATAATTTGTTCACTTAGTATCGCTTTCTTTGCTTCCTTGTTATAACCACCAATCTCGATTATTTCCAGTCTGTCTCTTAAGATTGGTGATATATCCGACAAGTCATTTGCTGTTGCAATAAAAACAAAGTTAGATAAATCAATCGGGATACTCAAAAAGCGATCTCTGAAACTAGATCGGTTAGTATCAAGCACCTCAAGCAGTGCATTCTGTGGGTCTCCGTGCTCTGTCGACCTACCAACCTTGTCTATTTCATCAAGAATGATTAGTGGATAAAATGAGTTTGTATTCTTAATTGCGCGAACGATTTCACCGGGTGCGGCCTCACTGAATGTAGGATCGACGCCCGTAATCTCATGCGCTGATGCAATTCCTGATAAGGGAATTTCATACCAAGGCCTTTTAATTGCTCGAGCAATTTGAATTGCAATACTTGTCTTTCCAACTCCAGGAGGCCCCACTAGCAAGAGTGCCGCTCCGCCTCTAAAGTCGGAATAGACATAATCCATAATCCTTGATTTAACATCTTCTAACCCTACATGTCTTTCATCTAGTAATTTCTGAGCATATGCTTCGTTTATGTGTGGAGGAGTACAGAGTTGTTCCCAAGGCAGACGCTCAATTTCATCTATCTGCTCTTTTTTGAGCTTTCCGCTTTCGAGTGCATTAATAACATCTTCAGGTATTCTGCGGGAAATATACTGCGCATGCTTTTCTCTCCGTTCATTTTCTTCTCGCTTTTGCCTTTGCTTAGACATCTCTTCAAAATAATTACCGTCGTATTTTCCCATAGCTATCCCCTTTTTCCCAAAAGCATATAACTCCAATAAAACTGCTCCGAATCTACTACTTCGGTAAATAAGTATAAATTGTTGTTGCGATTAAGTATATTATAGCAGATATTCCCGCAGAATCAACGCTTTTCGGATTAAACTGACAAAAAGCCATTCCATCTTCTGGTTCAAATAATAGTTGACTATCACATTACAGCATATTGCACCCCTTTACTCGCAGTTTGCCGCATATGCAATGGTTTTGTGCCAAGATGCTATTCTCATTTATAATCGCCCCCTATTTTACTTTTCCTCCGGCACAAATTTCTCCAGCAGCGCCAGACTCTCTTTTGACGAGTACCCCCACAGCACCGAACTCAGGGCATCAATAGCCATCTGACGCTTGCGGAAGTAGGTGCGGTAGCTGATGTCCCGAATGTGCGGCTCCAGCTTTTCGATGATCTCCTGCGTGTTCGCCAACTGCTGTGGCGATAGATAGGTGTAGTACAGGAGCCAGTAATAGCTCTCGCCGTACTTGTGCTTTGTCCGTAATAGTTCCACAGAAGTGTCCAGAAGCTTCAGCATCTTGTAGCTGCGTTCGATGCAGCGGGCATGATCCTCAATCGCCGAGCCCTCAAAGGTGACACCGGCCACGTAGAGAGATTCCAGAAACTCCTCAATGCTGCTGCCATACTCGATCTGGAACTGCCGACGCACCTGCTGCACGGACAACTCCAGGCTCCACACCACGTCCCGGTACTTGCGCAGCAGCATCCATGTGTCATGGTACAGGGGGTTATCGGTCACTTTTGGTTCTTGTGCAGTCTTTTTCATCGTTCGGCCTCCTTATCGCCACGCATCCCGGTCGGGTGTAATCTGAGTTCAAAGTGATAGACTTCCTGTGCGTCACCGCAGGTGACCACCAGTTGAAGCCACCGGCGCAGCGGAGGCACCCCTTCTATTGTAACCTCGCAGTCGTCGGATAATGGTAATAACATATATTTGGATTTAGGGCATGAAGCACACGGCAGCCCTTGTGCCACAAGGATTTCACGCATCTTCCGCTCGATCCGATGGCGGTTCATTTCTGAAACGCTACCGGACTCATTTGAACCGATCGTTGCCGCCGTGGTCGGGGCGGTTTCCTCCTGAAGCTCCAGCTTGATGCCAAGGCTCATGGCGATCTCTTCCTTGTCCACCACGATGTCAGAAATCTGGAACATGGTGGAGAGATAGTTCTGGAGATAGATCGTGGTGCCGTGTGTGCCGGGGAAGGCTGCCAGTTGCAGATAGCCCCGTTCAGCCATGCGCTTGAGGTATCGGCCGGCAGTTGCCTTAGAGACGCCCCAGCGGGAAGCCAGCTCTGCGTAGCTGACCAGCGGGCAGCCTGTACCGTTGCGGAGATAGACCACCGGCCCGACGTCTGAACCGAGGACTTGCGGATCGTTATAGACCGTGTTCAGCCATAGATCCAATATGGCGTCCATCTCCGAGCAGTGACCGGCACTGACCAGCTCTGTGGCAGTGGATACAGGGAAGAAGAAAAAGCCGGTATCCTTCTGACAGGGCGCATTGTAGTCGAGAATCGTGTTGTGACGCCGCCAGCCGCGAATCTTGAATTTGACCAGCTTACCATGTCCGAGAACAAGAAAACTGATAAGCCCTTTCTTTTGCAGCCCCTCCAAAGCGGCCAAGGTCTGGCGGCGGAAGCGTGTGCGGAAATACCGGGACAATTCCTCCACAGACATGATCCATTCGCCGGGGTAGATGGTGTAACTAATGCCATCAATGCGCTTGTATGAGGTGCGGAAGTTGGCATAGGCGCATAGCACGACAAAATAAAAAAGACCGGAGCCTCCGCTCACGCGAATGCTCCGGTCTGCTATCAAGGCTTGTACGAACTGCCGGTAGATCCGACATCGTGGATAATCTACAATCTGTTTGATCTCAAGTGTATATTCTGACATGGAAACCTCCTGAAATGTGCTTCCTTAATGGGAAGCCTTGTGTTATAATTGGCATAGAGCAAAAGCGGCGCAGCATTACCAAACGCGGAATGATATTTCGCTGGTAATGCTGCGCCATTGCGCTAATTAGATGTTGGTACGATTCGTGAGCCTGATGGTCTGTTTCTTGTTCTGTCCGAATCCTAATGAACTGAATCCCTTAGAGGTAAAAACCTAAAGGTACGGTTCTTACGTGGTTAGGTTAACAAAATCGGTCATCTCATGGATCTTCTCTTGGAGTTGACACCAACGCTGACACCAACCGCTGTAAGATTTCATGGTACGGGATGGGAGCGAAGACGAATACAGATTCCTTGGAACCCTTGAAAATACTGACTTCCTGGGATTATATGCGCCACTATGGGGCTATAAGAAATTCACGGTGCATTTCTCATAACCCGGAGGTCGGAGGTTCAAGTCCTCCCTCCGCAACCACCAAAACAGCCGTTTTCTTATCGAAAACGGCTGTTTTTTTCGGGCCCATGGCAAAATTCCGCCGTTATGGGCGGATATGCGTTGTCATTTGCCTGCGGATAAGTTATAATCATGCCATGGGACACGAAACGGGACGCGCTACGGGAGGGCGCCTCCTATCTGGTACAGACCAGCGCCATAGATTCCCTGTCCGCATTTCCGGGAGACGATACACTGGCGGCGGCCATGCGGCTGTCCGCCTCGCGGCACCCGTTGGTGCGGGGGTATGCCTATATCTGCGTGGGAACGACAGGGCGTTTGTTGGGCGATGAAGAGCGCGCAGGCCTGCGAAACCGGCTGCCTGCCATACGGGAAACCGATACATTCGCGAAAATCTGCCTGCTTGAGGGCCTGGTCCATCTGGGAGATGAAACGCCGGCGGCCGGGTTGATCCGTATGTTCGGCCGGTGCAATTACCGGAACCAATGTGCCATCCTGAACAGCCTGTCGGACGTGTATCCGGAAATCAGCCGCTCATCACAAGAGAGAATCCGGCGGTTCTGCCAGGAGCTTGCAGACAGGGATATGTGTGCGGCTGTCCAGGAGGCGTATGACCGGCCGATTCGTATCAGCAGGCGTCGCCTTTAAGCATCACTTTGATCAGGATGGGATAAATTGACAATGTATCATATATGGACGTTAGATAATTGGGAAAAGAACATAGATTTAACAAGAGAAGGCCATAGAAGCGGGCTGAGACTGCGGTTTGATAAAGGCACAGACGACGAGGTGCGGAGGGCCTGTAAGGAGTTCGCCGTATTTTTGAGGAAAGAATATTTCTTTCCGTTAAGAGTTACCGTTTACGTAAAAAATGCTGTTCGCCTCACTGCCATGGATGGAGAAAAAGTGACCGGTACCTTCTGGAGCATAGAGGATGATTATACAGTCGAGCCGTATATACGCATTGCCGCCGGCGACTATGACGACCTGTGCCGGAAATGGGGAAGGGACAACGCTCTGGCGGCGACACTAAGCACCATAGCGCATGAATTGACGCATTATTTTCAATGGATCAATTCCCTGCAGCTGACTCCGATCGGAGAGGAAAGACAGGCCGCCAGATATGCGGGGTATATTCTGGATGAATATGCGGAGACAAGGGAGCATCCATAAGGCGTGGCGTTTCCCCTGCGGAGCCCGTTGACTTTGCACATGACATGCACTATAATTCCAGCTGCAACGAGGAGAGCACGATGGATACAGATATGACTTTTCCCATGGATTCCCAGGCGAAGCCGCAGATCGCGGAGGAGCCCGCAAAAATTTCCCGCGAGCAAATGCTGGCGGAATTTGCTTCCAGCTACAAGAGGATGGCAGAATGATCTGGATATCAGCAGAGGATGTCATTCTCATTCACAGCCGTGCCATACAAGGCAGCAGCAGGTGCGCATACTGCAGACGGCTGTTTTTCTGACTTTATTTTTTCCGACAAGCTGAACGGATGTGCCCC
>ERZ772805.1227-NODE-1227-length-22282-cov-3.650290_pt1 | contig 22282 bp, 20 predicted proteins | sample MGYA00511344_ERZ772805 | MGnify/ENA primary metagenome ERZ772805 (study PRJEB29015, sample SAMEA2737730) | human gut metagenome | biome: human gut; feature: human-associated habitat; material: faeces | place: China | collected 2012 ...
TTCCGGTGCTATAACAGAATCGTTCCAAGAGAGAGGCCCAAAGGGCTCCTCCCACAGGGCAAAAATAAGTGCTGTGAATGGAGGAATGACTTATGTTGCCCAGCATTTTTGGTGAAAACCTGTTTGATGATTTCTTTGCGGATGACTTCGGAATGTTCCCCGCGTGGAACGGCCGTGATCCCCTGTATGGCAAGCATGCCAAGAATCTGATGAAGACCGACGTGCGGGAGATGGAGAACACCTACGAGGTGGACGTGGACCTGCCCGGCTTCAAGAAGGACGAGCTCAGCGTGGAGCTGAAGGACGGATACCTGACCATCAGTGCGGCCAAGGGTCTGGACAAGGACGAGAAGGACAAGGAAGGCAAGTATATCCGCCAGGAGCGGTATGCCGGGTCCTGCAGCCGCAGCTTCTATGTGGGCGAGGACGTGGAGGCCGGCGAGGTAGCCGCCAGGTTTGAAAACGGCATCCTGCAGCTGTCCATCCCCAAGAAGGAGCACAAGCAGCTGCCCAAGAACTCCACCATCCAGATCCAGTGACCCTCCGACGCCCCGGTAACGTGCCGGGACTCGTAAATGAATCGGCCCCCCGGCGAGAAATCTCGCCGGGGGGCTTATACTGTCCAAAAAGAGCAATGCCCTTTTTGGACAAAAAACCGCAGTCTGCCGCGCGCATAATTTGTTCGCCCATGGCGAACAAATTCCACACTTGCAGACTGAGAAGTATTTTTTGCCAGGTACACGCCCCGGCAAAAAATGGATTGCACTTGATTTGCCGCCTGCGGGCGGCAAACTCTGCGAGACTTTCTTGACAAGCTGTAAAAAACGTCCGGCTCAGCCGGACGTTTTTTATGCTCAGGGCCGATCTCTGAAAAAGGCGTGAATTTCGTCCGCGGTGCAGGCGGCGCTGCCCTGGGCGAAGCCGTCCCGGCCGCCGCCCCGGCTATGGAGGGCCTGGTTCATGTCCCGGATCAGGGGACGCAGGTCCTGCCCCGGGTGGATCACGGCCCAGCGATAGCTGCCGTCGCTGCCGGCGAAAACGGCGCACCGGCCGCCGCAGGTGCCGCTGACGGCGTCGCACAGCCGCCGGACGCTGTCCGGCTCCAGGTCCGGCTGCACCAGCAGCACGTTCCCGGCGTTCTGATAGCGCTCCGCCAGCTGCCGGAACGACTGCTCCTCCAGGGCGGCGCAGCGCTCCCGGCTCTCCCGCAGCTGCCCCTCCAGCCGCTGCACCGCCGGGAAGGCTGCCAGCGGCTTCACCGACAGGGCCTGGCCGATCAGGCGGCTCTGGTCCCAGGCCCGGGACAGGTAGCCCATGGCCCGGCCGCCGCACAGCAGCTCCAGCCGCACGCCCTCCCGGAGCTTCTGGCAGGACAGGAACTTCACCAGTCCCACCTGGCCGCTGGCGGCTACATGGGTACCGCAGCAGGCGCAGCAGTCGGCCCCGGGGAACTCCGTGATCCGCACCGGCCCCTCCAGGGCCTTTTTGCTGCGGTAGGGGATGGCGGCCAGCTCCTCCGGGGCGGGATAATAGGCCCGGAAGGGGTGATTTTCCCAGATGTAGCGGTTGGCCCGGGCCTCCACCTCCAGCACCTGGTTCCAGGTCATGGGGGCGTTATAGTCGATGGTGACCACGTCCGCCCCCATGTGGAAGCCCACATTGTCGCAGGAAAAGGCAGCGCACAGCATACCGCTGACGATGTGCTCGCCGGAGTGCTGCTGCATATGGTCAAAGCGGCGGGACCAGTCGATGGCACCGTGGACGGAGGCCCCCACGGTCAGGGGCCGGTCGCAGGTGTGGAGCACCAGGCCGTCCTGCTCCTGGACGTCCAGCACCGCCGCGCCGCCCAGATCGCCGCGGTCTGCCGGTTGGCCGCCGCCCTCCGGGTAAAAGGCCGTGCGGTCCAGGGTCACAAGATATGTGTCCCCCTTGCCGGGCCGGCAGTCGGTGACGACGGCGTCGAACTCCTTCAAAAATGCGTCCCGGTCATACAGCTTCTCGGTGTCCATGGGGCATCCTCCTCTGATGGTTTTCTCCTATCATGCCACATCCCGCCGGGATTTGCAAGGTTTCCCTTGCCGGTGGGTGGGAAATGTGGTATAATACCCCTGGTTATGCGCCCGTGGCGAAATTGGTATACGCGATGGATTTCGGTGATGTCACCTCAGTGAGGGGTTTTTGTTGTGTGTTGACGCGGGATTTGTGTACCGCCGTTGACAAGCACTTGGAGGGAGGCTCTTATGGCGCAAGCGGCATCAAAAGGAAACTGCTATCTTTGCGGGGGAACGATTTCCAAAACAGCGTTTAAGAAGCATCTGCTGGAAAAGCACAATGATGCTGCCGACGATGCGCAGACGTGCAAGCTGCTGAAGGTGGAGGGCACAGACGAAAAGGCGTATTGGCTGTATCTGGATATGCCGATGAGCGCCACGCTAAAAACGCTCGATCGGTTCCTGCGGGATATCTGGCTGGAATGCTGTGGGCACGAAAGCGCGTTTTTTGTGGGGAACTATGAGCAACTCTCGAAAAACACCATAGTCGGGATGCTGCGCGATGGGAGCAAGCTCCATTATGAGTATGATTTCGGCTCTACAACGGAGCTGACGATCACGGTAGTGGGAACACTGCTGCGCCCGAAGCAGCGCAAATCTGTTCGTCTGCTCGGGAGAAACGAGCCGATCCGATTCCTGTGCGGAAAATGCGGAAAGGAAGCCGATTGGATCTGCTGTGAATGCGAATGGGAGGATCAGTATCCGTATTTCTGCGAAGACTGCATGGAAAGCCATCCGCACGATTCTGCGCTTCCAATCGTAAATTCTCCGCGTATGGGCGTGTGCGGCTATTGCGGAGAGGACGACGTCTATACCTTTGACCCGGCTCCGTTTTTGAAGTAAAAAATCAGGCGGCCGGCGGACGCTTGCGCCGCCGCTCGCCTGTATATGCGCCCGTGGCGAAATTGGTATACGCGATGGATTTAGGTGATGTCACCTCAGTGTAGGTTTTCCGCTCCATCATTTGCCGTGCTTACTCTTTGGTAAAAGCGGGTTCATCCTGTTTTTATAGATGCGGGTCAAGCGTTACGCTCCGCCTCGGTTCCTCGCCTTGCAAAAACAGAGGGCAATAAAATAGCGACAGGAAGCCCTGCCGCTCATATATGCGCCTGTGATGGAATTGGTAGACATGCGAGATTTAGGTGATGTCACCTCAGTGTAGGATTTTATCGCCAGTGCAAGCTCTTAAAACTTAATATGCGGGTATGGTGGAATTGGTAGACTCGGAGGATTTAGGTTCCTCTGCCGTGAGGCGTGTGGGTTCGAGTCCCACTACCCGTACCAAACAAGAAGGATGCGGTAATACCGCATCCTTCTTTAGTACTGTTTAAAGGATAATTGCTATAAATTCACAAAATGTTGGCATTATCTTATGTTTCAATCGCCATCATAACACTGGAGTTGGTTAAGGATATCAAACATTTTTTGGGTTTCCAGTTCGCTTTTTTCGCTGATAAGCGCTTGTTTCTTTATTGGATTAATAAATCCGCTGCGAAGTTGCTCCTCAATTATTTTATAACGGATTCCACGTGCATATGGTGTATTTGGATGATGAATGCGTTTAAATGCTGCTTCGGCAGCATCGGCCCCTTGTGTCCGCAAAATCAGGGTTGCATGCAATATTTCTCTGACATCAAAGGGATAATGCTTATATAGTTCATCAATTTTTTTATATTCTTCCTCCGCTGTTTTCCAATCTTCAAGATGTATTGCAATATTCATACGCAAAAGATGCATCTGAGGAAGAACTCTTTCTCCGTTACAAGCATTAGTCGCATGCTCAAACGCTTTAGGGTAGTTTCCTTTTTTAATTTCATAAGTTGCTTTTCGATGCTCAACATTTTCAGGGTGATCCACCAAAGATTGCTTATCCAACAATTCAGTTGCTTTATCAAATTTTCCTTGGCTAATAGCAATTTTGGAGGCAAGATCTAATATAAAAGCATTGTTAATTTTCCTGTTTCCAGAACTCATAATATTATCAATCTGTTCTTGAGCTTTCTCAACCTCATTAACTTGATAATAACACTCGGCCAAATCTCTATATGTAGGAATGGAAGAGTCACCAGAAAGAATAGCGCGTTGCAGTGCCTTGACCGCATCATAGTACCTGTGTCGCTTTAAGTTGCGAAAGCCTTCCAAATAGTCCGCTTCTTTGCTATGAGCAGCTTGCAGAATTTCCAGAATCTTATCTTCTTCGCGGTTTTTTTCAGCTCGTGTATGACCATTTTCCTGGCGGACCAACACCTTAAATAAAAGTATGTGAGCCGGTAACAAATCCCGATCCAATTCAATCGCCTTCCGCGCATATCGCTCCGCTTGCTCCCACTGCATATCTCTATTTGCTTTTTCTGCAGCTTCTAAAAGGTGCGATGGCAAGACATAATTTTTGAACTTCATTAATTCATCATCTTGCCCACTACGCAATACCGCATAAATCATCGTATCAATTAGACTAAACGAAATAGAGCTTTCCTGGTGTTGATTCCAAAATCTCGCTATTAACTTTCTGGAAATTTTAGCAAAATCATTGGGGGTATAATGTCGGAGCTTTCTTTCAATTGCCACACGCATTGGAGGCGCTATGCTATACAAACCTTCTGTGCAAACAACAACATTATATTCGTATACTTTTTTTAATAGCTGCGCAACATCTTCTAAAGTGGAATCAAGCACTTCCGCCAAAGGTGCAATCGAAATGTTCCCCATATTATATAATGCTGTTAACACATTCCACTCAGCATCAGAAAAAGGAAGCTTATCTAAAAAATCCTTAAAAATTCTTTCTTGGAAGTCTAACAGAGCACGTTTGTCACTACAAACTAAATCAACACCCTCAAGAGAGCATGCTTTAACTGCATTATATATGGAAGGTGGATATCCCTCTAAATATGAAGCGATCTCTTTTACCTGTGACTGATCGGGGGTTTCCACTGCTTGTCTTTTAAGTAAAGCGTCAAACAGAGCATAACAGCTTGATTCATCAAGAGCATTCAAACGACACAAATGAGCAAGCCCTTCATCATTGTAGTCTAATTTCGGCAAACGAGTATGCACGAGTACCAGGTAACAATCTGGATAATCATGCGAAAAAGTTTTCAGCATATGGAGTATGTCAGGTCGATAATATCCATCATCTTTCAGAAACGCATTATTGTCTACAATAATAGGACATGTTCGATTACTGGAGTGTAGCGCCAAGACTCTACATACTTCTGAGCTTTGGTTCTGTGGAGATGCTGATAAAAACCAACTATATAACTCATTAATTCTTTCCGAGGAAAGATTTTCTATATTTTCATCTAATAGTTTTCGGTACAATTCGATTAATCCTTCTGTACCGCTTAGTTCAAATTGAGCAATGAATGGCAGTGCAAAACGTTTCTCGAAAATGTCTTTTATAAAAGTGCGGCGGCCAATTCCGTTTAACCCTGTAATTGCAAAAACATTTGGCACTTTATCTTTGCACTGGATCAAATCATTGTTAAATTTAAGGATATCAGCTTCTCGTCCTTTGTATACTCCGCCCGACATAGATACACTATCGAATAACATATTCCTTATTATTTGCGCTGCCTGTTTAGGCGAATGCACGGCCTCAAACTTCGCTTTTTGCATCCAAGCTGGTATTGCCGCAAGAGAAACATCTTCCAAAGTAAGAACTAAGACGGAAATATTATTTCGTTTTATAGTTTGCCAATACGCTTCGTCTATTTCAAACTTCACCCACGCAGAATCAAGAGAGCTTTTCGAAACAAACAGTACAAAAAGATTTGTGTTCGAAAGGCGCTCCACAATAGCGCTTCGAAAGTCTTCTCCAGGCTCAAAACAGTCCTCATCGAAGTAAGTCCAGATTCGTTGAATATTTTCTTTAATCTTCCGAACGACCGGTTTATCTAATGAAGAATGGGAAAGAAATGCTTTATACATATGGAACCTCCCAGCTCAGGTAATTTTATATATTTTATCACACATACGGTCAAAAGTCCACTTCGTCTATTTTAGCATATAGCATAAATCTGCAATTTTAGAAACGGAAATAAGTAATTCTTTCCCATGCTAAGCCGTCAATCTCCTGCTCCAGCTCCCGAATTCTTTTCTGCAACGACAAAATGTGGGCGTCGAGGATTGGTTTCCTCAACGCCCACATTTTTTGCATCTGCACCAGTTTCTTTAGTTCCTCAGCGCACTGCTTCCTCACAGTTTCGGCATACTCCTGCACCGCTGCATCCAGCACCTCCTCATGAATGCGGTGGGAGGAGCAATAGGCTTTTCCATTCCGGTGGTATCCACGGCACACATATTCCACACGGCTCTTGCCGTTCCAGCAGCGGATCATAGGAATGAACGTATTCCCACATTCCCGGCAGGTCAGCAGTCCCGCGTAACGGTGCTTGGCCTGATTGCCGTTTGCAGGTCGTGCCTGCCGCTTGAGTAACGCCTGTACCTGCTTCCATTCCTGTTTTCCTATGATTACGGGGAAGAATCCCTCATGACGATACCAGTCGGTTTTGTCTATATGCTTGGCTTTTCCATTGTTGTATTCTCTGCGGTGGTTATTCAACACACCGGTGTACGCTTCTTCCACCAGAATGTTTTTCACGCTGGCATATGTCCATAGGAACTGACCGTCACGGGTTTTGTGCGTTTGTCGCACTTCTCTGCCGCACCGTTCGGCCCGGAGCTGCGCCGGTGTCTTTCGCCCCGCAGCATTAAGCCGCCGGGCGACCTCTTTCTGCCCACACCCCTGCAAGTACAGAGAATAGATGAGCTGCACCGTGACCGCCGCTTCTGTGTCAACCTTGATCTGCCCCGCGTTTTTGTCTTTCCTGTAGCCGAAGGGAGGCGTGATCACGATGCCGTCTTTCTGCTTCTGGCGGTATCCCGCCCGGATCTTTTTGCCAATATCCTTCGCATAATAATCATTCATCAGGCCACGGACACCGATGATCAAGTCATCTTCGTCGCGGAATGTATCAACGCCCTCCGTGGCAGAGATCACGCGCACCTGGTGTTCCCGCAGATAATCGATGAACAATGCGGTTTGGGTCCTATGGCGGCCAAGCCGGGATAAATCTTTCACGATGACAGCGTCAATCATATCAGCGTCTACAGCCGCCGTGAGCTCGTCCAGCCCACGGCGGTCAAAACTCATGCCGCTTATGTTGTCATCGAAGGACTGTCCTGCGATGGCATATCCGTGCTGCTCGGCAAACGCCTGGCAGATCTCCCGCTGATTTAGCAGGGAGTTCATCTCACGGTCATCATCGTTAGAAAGCCGCGCATAGAGCCATACCCGCATCCGGTATCACCTACCCCGCATAATAATCGCCGTAGATCGCCGCACCCAGCCTGTCATAGTCAAAATCTGCGGAGGGGAAGCAATCTGTCTGCGCTCCGTTTTCGAAGACATCCAAATGGTCACGGAAGGGCGCTTTCAGCCGGATCTCCAAATCCAGCCTGCCATCCTCCTCATGAACGAGTATCTTCTCCACCAGCATTCTCAGATGTGCTTCTGACATTTTGCCCTCTCGCAGGATGTCGTCGATCAGGCTGATGTCCCGCTTCAGCTTGGCCTGTCGGCTGCGGAGCATTTCTGAAATATTCTGCAATTCTTCGATTTGCTTTTTGACCTCCGCGATCTGCTCCTCACGCTTTGCAATCATGCGGTCATAGCGTTCCGCATTGGCTTTATCCCGAATGCGTTCCATCAGGATCACCTCCACTTCCTCCTCCAGTAAGAGAATGTGCTCTTGCAGTTTACTTATTTTGGCGCTGGCCGTGGAAGCCTTTGGCGTCCATCTCTCAACGAGCCATTCCATCCGCGACCAGTTTTCCTCATACATTTTCTTTGTTCGCAGGATCTCCGCGCCGATCAATCTGTCTAACGACTCCTCGTCTACCATGTGAGATGAGCAGTGTTCCTTGCCATACCGATGGTAGGTGTCGCAGACATAGACCACTCGTTCTCCGCTTTTCAGCTTGATTCGTTTTCCAATAAAAGTTCGACCGCAGTCCTTGCAGCGGAGTAATCCCCCGTACCGGAGGATGCCCCGGTTGGTGCCCGCACGGACATTTTTCTCTTTGCGCTCTGCAAGAAGCGCCTGCGCCTGTTCCCATATCTCACGAGTCACGATTATTGGCAGATAATTTTCATGCCGGAACTGCTCCTCCGTATCTGTGAAGCGAAAGGTCTTATTGATCTTATTGCGCTCGCTCTTGTGGCAGATCAGAGTGCCGATGTAGCTTTCATCTCTCAAGATTCGCGCCACCATCGTTGCGTCCCACAAATATTTTTTGAGGATGCCATCCTGGGTGTTGGGCAGGCGCTTATTTAGCAGTTCCGCCTGCATAAGCGCCGGCGTTTTCCTCCTCTGTTCATTCAGTGTGCGGGCGATGGCTTTCATGCCGCTGCCGCCGACATAGGCGGAGAAAATCAGTCGAACCGTTTCGGCGGCGTCTTCTACGACAACGACCTTTTTTGTGTTCTTATCCTTGAAATAGCCGAAGGGTGGGATGGTCACAATACCTTCCTTTTGCTTTTGCCGGTAACCGGTTCGCACACGGCGGCTGCCATCGCGGGCATAGAAGTCGTTGACCAGCCCCTTGAAGCCGATGATGAGATCATCGTTCTCATTAAAAGTGTCGATATTTTCCGTTGCGGACAGGACCCGCACATCATGTTCACGGAGGTAGTCGATAAAGAGCGCGGTCTGTGTCCGGTGACGGCCCAGGCGGGACAGGTCTTTAACGATGATCGCTTCGATCTTGCCCGCTTCGACCACCTCGTAGATTTTGTCGATTCCCTCACGGTTGAAGTGCATACCGCTGACATTGTCATCGAAGGATTCTCCGACCACCTCGTGACCGTTGCTGACGGCAAAGTTGTATATGATTTTTCTCTGGTTGTTCAGAGAGTTCAGTTCTTCATCCTCATCTCTGGACAGCCGATAATAGAGCCAGACTTTCATAACCGTTCCTTTCCGCTATGGTGTGCCGATCATGCACAACACACCATAGCACACAAGTTTCGCAATAGCTAACAAAAGAAATCAGGCAACTTCCGTTTCTACTTTAGCAACAAAATCGGCGGGCTGATTTGTATATGGATGATCCACGGACAGATAGTCGTGGATCATCATTTTCAGGAAATCATCAAACTGATCGTCCGTACCCACATAGGAGTACATGACGCTTGCAATATTGGACTCTTTCTTCTTTCTACCCATAGAACTCCTTTTCCCGAAACCAATTCAGGCAATAAAAATAGCAGACCGTCACATGGTCTGCTGCCAGTCATAGCTCACCTCGTCCTCGTGGTCATCCGCCTTGTGACCGAGGGCGATTTTCTTTTCCCGTTCTTTTTGCAATACCTTTCTGTCGGTGTGGTGCTGTACGGGCATCACAGGGGCAGCAGACTGGAGCTGCTCCAGACGGTGCCCAAGCCCCACCAGAGCAGAAGCAGTGCTGCCGCCGCCATCAGCAGAGAGATCAATGCCGGAATACTGACGTGTGGCAGATGCAGTCTGGGAAGTCTGATTCTGTGCAGAGAAAAAGAATTCTCTTTCGGCTTCCCAGCCTGTTCGGTCATCTGCTCCAGATGGCGTACCATCTTCAGAAGATCGTCCAGCTGTGTCCGCGTGGGAAGCTGCGACATCTGCCTGCTGATGCGCTCCAACAGATCCGTCTGCCGATCCGCATGGTACCACAGTGTATCCAGATCTTTCATCATTCGCTCCCAGTCTGTTTTCGAGGGACACGCTTCGTGAGGTGGTGTCGGCGTCGTAAGTTCTGTCTGCCGAGGGTTGCGCTGCTTGAGTTCTTGCAGAGACAATCTCTGCTCTGATTCTGAATTCATGCTCCATGGCCTCCTTGCAATACTTTTCCTCGTGTAGTTTGTTGTCGCGGCACTTCATGCCGTCCGGGGTGGTGTAGGTGATGTACTTGCGCCCGCCCTCCCAGCGGACGGCGCAGCCCTCGGACGCCATCAGGGAAACGAAGGCGTCCTTGTCGGCGGCGTATTTCATGCACTCGTCGATGGCGTTCATGAGCCGCAGCTTCCAGCTTTGGCCCTTCAGCGCCGTGTGGTATTCCGCATCGCCCATGCCGCGGGCCTGCTGCGTTGGCGCGTCAAAGACAGGAAGACCCATTTCCTGACAGATCATGTCATTGCGCCGCATCAGCTCCTGCAGTTGTTCCTTCGCCATGTGCAGCTTTTTGCCGGTTTCAAAGTTGACGGAGTTGATGACGCAGTGGGAGTGGATGTGCTCGCGGTCTACATGGGTGCAGACCAGCACCTCACAGCCGTCAAAGTACTCCGCCAGCCGCCGCGCGGCTTCGTGGGCCTGTCGGGGATCGACTTCTGCACCCTTCGGAAAACTCTGCACCATGTGGTAGAACATCACCCCGCCGTCCTTGTGATAGAGCAGCTTCGTGTTCAGGAAATCGTCGTAGACGCTCTGCGGCTGGCAGTTGATGCCGCTGACGAGCGGCGCGCCCTCCCATGCGGATTTCTTTTCCTGCATGACGTAGAGCATCACGCCGCGCATGGCGGCGCGGGACTGGGTGCCCTTTTTGTAGTTCACAAAATGTACGATGGCGATATGGCTCACCGCCCTTCCATGACTGACCGCAGAGCGGCGCTGACTTCGGACAGTTCCTGTGCGGCCTTGTCAAGGCCGATGACCTGCACCTTGCCCATGTTGGCGAGGACGGTGAGGCGGTTGAGGTTGCTGCCGATGCCCTTGAGCTGGCGGAGCAGTTCTTTCTGCTCGTCGATGACGATGATCCGCTTGCCGAGACAGCAGGCGGTGACGTAGTCGCTCATGGACATATGGGTCTTCGCTGCCAGCGCCTTGATCTTCTCGCGGTCGGCGGACGCCATGCGCGTACTGAATTTGATATCTTTTTTCATAATCAATGACCTTTCTGAAATGATTTCTTTCGTCCCCTCGGAGAGCTGGGGGGGCTTCAAGTGGGTGTGGGCTTCTGCCCGCAGCTTGGGGGTGTGGGGCCATGCCCCGCCCAGTGCATTTGGCAGGGCAGCGGCTTCGCCGCAGACCAGACAAATGCGATGCTGGCCGTCGTCCGGGCGGACGACGAATCCCTCGTCCCGCCGCAAGCGGCAGGACTCGCGCTCTCTGTCGCTCGTCCTCTTCCCACCGAAACCGCTTCGCTGGGGTTCGGCGGGAGCCCTGCTGTGGGAGGTGATAAAAACTCCCGTTTTGCATTTTTTTGGCGCTTCTATGTGGGGGGGCGGTATCACTACCCTCTGGCCGCTGTGGCTGTGTCGGAACAACCCCGCGCGGGGTTTATTTCGGCAGAAAAACGGCTTTCTCAGAGTGGGTGCTCTGCGCCGACGAACGCGCTGTTCCCTCCTGCACACAGTGCTTTTTTGGCGTTCCTGCATGGGGGTGGTATCACTACCCTCGGCGTGCGCTTCATGCCGTTGAAACGCTGGATGCCCGCGGGTCACGGCGGCGTATTCGCCGTTTTTATGCCACCCCAGAATTCGCCCTGTGTGGACAGAATATCCCCTCGGCGGGCACACACGCCACCCCAGCCCCTAACCGCGCACACAGCGGCTCACGTGCCGAAACACAGGGCGTTTTCACCACCTGAGACAGCGCCAGGGTCGATAGGGTCAACGGCTTGGGTATCCTGTGCATCGTCACTTTCGGCACGGCGCAGCTCGATGAGCCGCTTGCCGTTGCTGCGGCGCACCACGGCGGAAATGCCGATTTTGCTTAGTGCGGCAACGCTTTGCAGGATCAGGCGAGACACCTTCTTCGGCGTGATGCTCTCGCTGCCCACAGGGTCGATCTGCGCGGACAGCTCCGTGGGAGTGCCGATAAATTCCGCGCGGTCACGCATCAGCTCAGAGAGAAGAATGACGATCCGGCCACCCAGCAGCTCCGGCTGCGTCCGGCTGTCCGACACCAGCTCCCACACATTTTCCGCGTTGCGCTCCAGCGTCAGCTCCCGGTACTCGATGTCGCGCCCGATGCAGGAGAGCGTCGCCTTGCCGCTGCCGCGCTTGTCCTCCACCAGTGTGAAGCTGGAATCCACCGCGCCGCTGATGGCCGTTGTGCCGGAGATGCGGCTGAACACATCGTCGGCAAGCTCCTTTCGCAGATGGTGGATCAGCAGAATGGCGATGCCGTGGGCATCCGCGATGTGCTTCAGCACGGAGAGGTCACGGTAGTCATTGGCGTAGGTGTTGTCATAACCGGCGCCGCGGATCATTTGCAGTGTGTCGATGATAATTAGCACCGTGTTGGGGTGCTCAGAGAGGAACGCACAGAGCTGTTCCTCCAGACCCTTGCCAAGGGTGTCGCTGTTGGTGGTGAAGTGGACGCTGGCGGGGGCATCCTCCGTGATCTCGAACAGACGGTTCTGGATGCGGAGGGTGGAATCCTCCAGGCAGAGGTAGAGCGTGGTGCCCTGCTTCACGCCCATGCCCCAGACGGCTTCGCCCTTCGCCACCGTGACGGCCAGCCACAGCGCAAGCCATGACTTTCCCACCTTGGGAGAGCCCGCGAGGATGTGCAGACCTTGAGAGATCAGCGTATCCACCACGAAGTTCAGCGGTGTGAGCGACTGACTCATCAGCGTTTCTCCGTCGATGGTCAGCAATCGGTTTTCTTTTTTCAATTTCGAATCCTCCTTAAAAAATATTGCTCCCATCGGAACGATGAGAGCAGAAAAAAGCAGAGGGGCGTCACCACGGGACGGCGCGTGGTAACGCCCCTCTGCTTGTATTGTGGAGGAATTTATGCTATGCTGAGAAAAAGCATGGACAGATTAAAATTCATGTAGGACAGATTTTACCAGGAGGGGCCCACATGGAGGGCAGCATCGTTTTCTACACCTATGGCAGTACGCTGGAGCTATACGGTCAGCAGTTCACTGCCGGTATGTTGACCGCCGATCTGCTGAATCTGTCGCCGGACGAATATCGACCCATGAGCAAACGCATGAAGCAGATCACCAGCCTTGCGGAAGAATATGAGCAGAGCAAGGACACGGCACTTTGGTGGAAGCTGAACGAGGAGCTGGCGGCGCTATGCGGAGTGCTGCGCCGCTACGCTGTGTTCCACCTGCTGCTGGACGAGAGCGAGGACGCTTTCTTCTCTGTCATACGGGAGGTCACGGGGCAGTTCGATTTGTTTCCGAAAGAGGAGCATGAGCCGTCAGAAGAGATACAACGGAAACGACTTGAGCGCGTGGCGAATGAAATCTCCGCGCGCAGTGAAACGGTCAAGGATGTTCCGCTTGACCTGTTCCATCCGAGCGAAGCAGCTTTAGAAAAAGGCGATGCCTTTTATTACGAAATGCTTCGTGCCATCGGTCCTACCAAGGACGCATGGCGTGATTACAAAAAGTACATCCGCCGTTATGAAACATATCTTCACGACATTCGCGCTTTCAACGGTACTATTCGGAATTTCATCAGCTTTAGTCTGTCCAAGCTGAAGCATAACAGCCCGGAGGACTATGCCGCAGCACTCTACGGCTTCTACAATGATGAACGCATTGCGGAAAAGCTCATCGTCAATCCCATCCGCAACAACGGCGACTGCTATACGACCCACGATGCCTACGAGCTTTCCTATGTGCCGCGGCCGCTGCCGGACGGCTCTGTCGCTATCTGTCAGGAGCATGTGACAGATAGCTTACAGGCGCTGATGAAAGCGGATTATATGCTGGCGCTGAACAGTGGGCACAACATCCGCCGCTGCATCATCTGCGGACGGTATTTTCTGCTCAAGAGCGGTGTCCATGCTTTGTACTGCGAAGGGGCGTGCCCCCATGCGCCCGGCTACACCTGCCGGCAGTTCGGCACAGTGGAGTTGCAGAAGGAACTGGCGAAGGACATTCCCAAGGTCAAAGTCAAGGTGACCGCTTTTGCCCGCTTCACAAAGGATATGCAGCGGGGTGCGATCTCACAGGAGGATGCAAGAAAAGCCAAGGACTATGTGCGGGATCTGCTCTATGATGCCCTGCGCGACGCGAATATCTCCGTAGAGGCTTTCGAGCGGCGTATTTCCTCTGAGCGCGTTTACCAGCACTGCGGGATCACCAGAACGGCCAATCCAAGGGGCCGTCCGCCGAAGGAAAAGGCGGGTGAGGAATCATGACCAACGAGCAACTAATTTGCCAATATTATGACGGTGATGAAGCCGCGCTGGAAAAGCTGTACCATAAAAACATCGGTCTGATCCGCGGCATCGCCAAGGAAGCAGCAGCGGACTTCAGCTGCCTGACGGTAGACGAGCATCATCCGAACCAGTTTTCCGCATATACGAAAACGGTTTTGGACGATCTCTGCGGTGAGGGCGTGTTGGAGCTTCTGACGCGGATACAGAGCCGGGAGTATGATGAAAGCCGCGCCGCGCTCAGCACCTATCTCTACCCGCACCTCAAAGGACGCATGACGCGCTGGCTGGAGCAGAATATTGGCTGCATGGCGCTGAGCAAGGACGAGATGACCGCCGTCCGGCAGGCACAGAGGTTGTATCATGCCGCCTGGAAGGAAACCGGTGAGATCGCGGAGGAGCTGGACATTTCCGAAAATCGCGTCAGCCGGTATGTTCGCTACAACACCCATTTCCTCGGTGTACATGATCTTGTTCCGGAGGGCTATGACGGCGATCCCTACGAGCGGCTGATGCCGGGGATGCTCTCCGTTTCAGCGGAGCAAACCGTGTACCGCAAGGTCTGCATTGAACTCCTCCGGGAGCTGTTCGACACCCTGCCGAAGAAGGACAGGGACATCCTCGGCAAGACCTGCGGCGTGTTCGGATACTCGGAGGCGACCTTGAAAGAGATCGGGACGTACCACATGATGAAGGAGTCCGCCGCGGAGAAGGCGAAGAGTCGCGCGGTCGAGAAGCTGAGAGCGGCATATCCGGGAAGCAGGCTGCAAATGTGGAGGGCCGTCCACCGCATGATGCGGAGACCGGTCCCGCCGCCGGGGCAGGACAGTGAGCTGCGGCGCAATTTTCCGCAGTATGTCCGCGCCTTGGCGGAGGTCTATGGCGTGCTGAGCGAAGCCGCCTCAGATTTAAATAACATCTCTGTATAGTCAGAACAGCAATACAGACTTTTGTACACCCTCTTATGGTAGCATCTATGCAAGCGTCACAACTGATGCTATACTTTGAGAGGAGATGTCTTTATGCATTATTCCAAAACAAACAAGGTCTGCGCCACTTGCGCCTATTGGACCGGAAGCCGCAATCTGGTGAATTCCGGAAACTCTTCGGAGCCGACCAGCAATAGCGCCAAGTGCCAAATTCCAAACGGTTCCAATCGGGGCAGTACAAAGTTTTGCAGTTCTTCCTGCTCTAATTGGGCTAAGTGGCCGGTACTGAAGTAAAACGACACGGAGGGACTGCATTATGCTGACGGAAAAAGCCAATGCCATCTGCCTTTTGGAGGTTCTAAAGGAGTATTCCGATGCGGAACATATTCTGCCCATGCGGGAGATCATTGCAAAGATGCAGTCCCTCTACGGTATCAAAATCGACCGCCGCACCGTATATGGGGCCATTGCACTTTTGATCGAGCTCGGTTACGACATCTCCCTTTACGAGAACAACGGTGTCGGCTATTACCTCCGCAGTCGGGAATTGGAGCAGTCGGAGGTGCTGCTGCTGACCGATGCGGTATATTCTTTCCCGTTCATCCCGGCAAGGCAGACCGAGCAGCTTGTCCAGAAGCTGCAAAAGCAGCTCAGTATCTATCAGCGCAAGAAATACCGCCATCTGACCGTCGCCCGGCAGGGACATAAGACCGGCAACCGGCAGATATTTTGGAATATTGAGCAGTTGGATGAGGCCATTACACGCAAGAAAAAAGTGACCTTGGATTACCTGCACTACGGATATGACAAACGGCAGCATCCTACGGTGACCTACACTCTCAGCCCCTATGAGATGGTGTACACCAACGAACACTATTACCTTATCTGCGTCCCCGACCACGATCCGCACACGCGGTTGTACCGCATAGACCGCATGGCGGATATTCGGATACTGGACGAGCCCCGCAGCGAAACGCCGGCGCAGAAGCAAGAGGCACAAGATGCCGTTTACGCCTTTGTAGGTGCTCCGGAGCGGGTGGTGCTGCACTGCGACCGCGCCGTGCTGGACGATGTGCTGGACCGCTTTGGTACGGACATACAAATTTTTGAGCGGGACGAGCAGACCTTTACCGCCGTATTGACTACCCCGCCGCGCGGTGTGCGCTTTTGGGCACTGCAATACCTCTCCTTTGTGGAGGTGGCAGAGCCCGCTTGGCTGCGGCAGGAGATCATAGAAGTGCTAAAGGTCAATCACTATTTGACATGAGGTGATACTATATGCCACGGAATGAATTAGACTATTTCTTGAATCGGGTGCATCAAGCATATGTCGATGCACGAAAGCCATTGTGCGCTGACGAGCTCTGCGAATTGACCATCGAACGTGGACGAAGCAGGACGATTTCAGGCATTGCAGAGGACTATTTTGCCGAGTTGCTCTATAAAGAAATAGGTAAAGGCTACCTTCATTTCTTTGTGGATCAACCCTTGGTTGGGGGGACACATAAAGTTTATCCTGATGTAATCGTCGCACGGCCTTGTGAGGCAAAGAACGAATACTTTGAAATCCTCTATATGCTGGATCTTAAAATGGATGTCGGTTATCATCGTGATATCGCCGTAGGAAGGACACCAACACAAACTTATGTCGCAAAGGCCGAAAGTTTGTTAGAGGACCTTGCCATGTTGAAGGATTCCCCAGAGCTTAGTACAAAAAGCGGCAACAAGAAAAAATCAAAGACGGACCGTTTTGCCCCCCGATACTTTTTTTCTATGCATCCACAGTCCAGTTATGATGAGGTCATCATAACTTCCAAAAACGCTGGAAATAAAACGAAAGAGCAGGAACTGATTGAACGCGCAAAAGATCCGGACTGCAATATCTGGGTTCTTAGCACAGGTGACCACCCAAACGAATACGGAGATGATGTTAAAATGTGCCCCTTGGACGAGAGTTGGGAAATTCTTTTGAAAAAAATTGGAAACATATTAGAATGATATTTAGACACAACACGGCATCCTGTACGGACATTTGTACAGGGTACTGTGCTATTCTATCAGCAGAACAGAAATCGTACGAATGGTGCCGGGACGCGGCGCAAAGAAAGGATGAGCAACTATGAAATACACTTCTGCACAGGCAAATAAGCTGCTGAAAAAGCTGAATGACGAATATTCCGCCCTACTGCATAAAGAACAGCGCAGCCGGGATTTCCGCGCGGCGATGGGCGAGGACATTGAATCTGTGCGTCCCGCCTATGATTACGCAAAAACACAGGCGCGTCTTGAGGAACTGGAGGGAACGATCCGCAGACTTAAACACGCCATCAACTGCTTCAACACGACGCAGGTCGTGGATGGCTTCGGGATTACGATCGACGAGATGCTGGTCTATATTCCGCAGCTGACCAAGCGGAAGAGCAAGCTGCTTGAAATGAAAAGCAGGCTGCCCAAAGAGCGCGTTGAAGAGCAGTACGGCCAGCAGTCGAACATTATCGACTACACCTACACGAACTACGATCTGGCGGCTGTGGAGGCGGACTACGAAAAGACCGCTGATGAACTGTCTCGTGCGCAGCTTGCGCTGGATACTGTAAATCAGCGGGATTCCTTTGAATTTTGTGAATGAACTCTTTCCGTCGCATCGAGCGGCCTGCCAGAAAGACCGACAGTTCCGTTTCCCACCTGCGTTTAAGGTCATAGACAGGAAACCGTTATTCTTTTTGTTATCTGTTATGCCCACTTGAGTTTAAGGATGGGCCACCAACATTGATCTGGCACGGTTCTCGACGTGAAAAAACTTTTCGGGGAACTGAAGTACGGTTATAGGTTCCCACACAGAATATGTTCTGCACAAAGTTACGAGTTACTTTCTAAAATCGCAGAGCACCTTGACAGTTTCTACTTTATGGACTTATCATATTAATAAAATCAGCCCTTTGCAGTAGCGTACAGCCTAAAGCCAATTTCTTTAGGAGGAACAGCGAGTCGCTGTTCTGGATTTCAAGGTTATCCGCATCGCATAGCGATGCCCAAATCTGATACGCTCCGGCGAATAGCCAATCACTTCATGATTCTCGATTCGCCTCCGCTTAATCAGACCATTTTGTACTGCAAAGGGCTGATTTTTGGGAGGACGCTACACATGAAAATAGAAGGAAGCTGTGTGACCTTTGAGCCGTGCGATGCGGCTTTTGTGAAGAAGTTCGGACCGTTAGAAGCAGCAAATATGGTTTTGGATTACCATTCTGTCCACCCCAACATGCCATTTCTTTATGATGCCGAGCAGCTGGCCGGTTTTTTTGGCATAAGCTGTGGTGAATTAAACCATATTGTCAATCACATTCAAAAAGAGTATAAAAGGGCATTTCTCCCCAAAAAAGATGGTACTTATCGCAGCCTATACATACCAAGTATCAGACTTCAATTTTGTTTGGGTCCAATCAAGGATAGAATTCTTTCACAGCTCCCTGTTTCAAAATTTGCAACTGCTTATCAAAAAGGAAGCTCTACTCGCAAAAATGCAGAGCCGCACATTGGAAAAAAGAACCTTCTAAAGCTGGATATTACCGATTTTTTCGGAAGCATCTCTTTTGAGCAAGTCCTCTGCGCAGCTTTCAACACCCGCTATGTATCGAAGCAGGTCGGCTTTCTGCTGACTTCCCTGTGTTGCAAAAATGATGCTCTTCCACAAGGCTCTCCAACATCTCCTGCGCTCTCCAATATCGTCATGCGTCGTTTTGATGACCAGATCGGTCGCTGGTGTAACCAACGCCAAATCACCTATACTCGCTATTGCGATGATATGACCTTTTCCTCCGACCGTCCGCTTTACGGAGTCTATCAAAAAGTCAAAAAAATGTTGTTTGAGATGGGCTTTGAATTGAATGAAGCGAAAACACATTTCATCAGCAATGCTGACCGGCAGGCAGTAACAGGCTTGGTCGTCAACGAAAAGCTCTCCATCCCCAGCAGCTATAAACGAAGCCTGCGGCAGGAAATTTACTATACTTTGAAGTTTGGCATAGAGGACAGCATCGTACACGGTAATCGGTTGAATTTTCTCGAAGATGGTCAACCAATTCGCTGCCCTACATATATGACGCACCTAATAGGAAGTGTGCAGTATGTCTTGCAAATCGAACCGGAAAATCGTTGGTTTCTAAATGCCAAGCAAAAGCTGCTGGACTATGCTCGTGCATATTTTAGAGCCGAAGGATTAGGGGAAGAATACTATTTGCATCGCAGTCGCTTACGCGAAAAAGATGAATGAAATGCAGGGCAGCGACCTCGGACTTTAGGATCACATTCAGATTTATAATGCATCATACTCACATTACCAACCGCGTCATGCAGCAGCAGAAATTTTCTCAGCAAGCTATAATCATGCTATACTTTTCCGTCAGAGTGTGCTATGATTTAGCAGGTATTCGGCCGGTCGCGACCAAAATATCTTTTGAAGCGTTGGAAAGATGTCCTTCCCTCATGATATGGAGGACTCTGAAAATCTTTCACTAAGGTGACATACCCCTTAGGTTCCATTCCGCAAGGGTAGGGGTTCGAGTCCCCTCGGGCGTACCATGCTGAGAACTCCAAGAAAAATCTTGGAGTTCTCTTTTTATCTCTGGAAGCCCTTGTGCCACAACGGCTCTGCGGATTTACGCCCACAAATCCAATTTCTAATTTTTACAAAAATCCTATACTTCTGGAAAAGAGAATGTCAGAAAATAGAGAAAAATATGACATAAATTCTGACGCCGCCAACTGCCTCCGGGCCTTCTGGGGACAGTCCCGGTAATTTCCCCCAAAGCATAAAAAATCCGAGGGCGGTCCGCCTTCGGATTTTTTGCATTTTTTGCGGGCCTGCGTATAAATCCGCCGCCGCCCGGCCATACTGAGGGCAGAAACGTTCCCCAGGATTTCGGCCCGCCGCAGGCCGGTATATGCGGCTCCGGCCCCAGGCCGGACGGGAAAGGCACCTATGAGCAGATTCGACGGAAAAAAGGTCAAGGCCGTGTTCGGCGGCAAGGGCTTCTACATAGCCCTTGCCCTCTGCCTGCTGGCAGCCGGTATTGTCGGCTATTACACCCTGCTGCGGCCCCAGGCCCCGGCAGAGCCCGCATCCAACCCCGCCTCCAACGTCCCCGATGACCGGGACAACGCCTGGGTGGCCCCGGCGGTGCAGCCGGAGGAGAATGTCCCCGCCGCCCCTCCGGCGGAGGAGACGCCCATCTCCGACCCCCAGGACCTGCTGCCTCAGGTCATGTCCCCGCTGGACGGCACCACGGTAACGGTGTTCAGCGTCACGGAGCTGATGTATGACGAGACCATGGCCGACTGGCGCACCCACAACGGCATCGACATCCAGGCCTCGGAGGGGGACTCCGTCCGCACTGCCGCCGGCGGCACGGTGCTGTCGGTGAAGGACGACGAGCTGATGGGCACCACCGTGGTGATCCAGCACGGCGGCGGCTATACCACCCAGTACAGCTGCCTGCAGAAGGACCCGCCGGTGCAGGAGGGGGATCAGGTGGCCGCCGGTGACGTCATCGGCCTGGTGGGGAGCACCGCCTCCGCCGAGGGCAGCATGGGCCCGCACCTGCACTTCTCCGTGTCCAAGGACGGCCAGGTCATCGACCCGGCGGACTATGTGAATTGACCCAAGCGGCCCGGCAGGGAGGTTTCTCCCCGCCGGGCCGTCTTTCATATCCCGGCTTGAAAAATTCCGCCGAAGCCGCTATACTATTATAGAAAATACCTTAAAGGCAGGTGCCTCTTTATGTACGATCCCGCGCATCCCTTCGGACGCAAGCGCTATAGCCGCGCCGTTATCGACCCCGTCAGCTGCACCGGCTGCGGCTACTGCACCATGTTCTGCGTGATGGACTGCATCGTGCTGCGGCCTGACGGCCTGTATACCGTGGACCTGGAGCGGTGCATCGGCTGCCGGTCCTGCAAGGTCAACTGTCCGTTTGACGCGGTGACCATCCTGCCGCCCAAGGAGAACTGATATGAAAAAGCCTGTGATCGACCGCAACCGCCCCCTGGGCCTGTATCTGCACATTCCCTTCTGCAAGGCCAAGTGCGCCTATTGCGATTTTTACTCCCTGCCCCATAGCGAGGAGAAGATGGACGCCTATGCCGCGGCCCTGGCCCGGCACATCACCGAGGTGGCCCCCCAGATGCAGAACCACCGGGTGGACACCGTCTATTTCGGCGGCGGCACCCCCAGCTATCTGGGCCACAAGCGGCTTATTGCTCTGCTGAAAACCGTGAAGAAGCAGTGCCGGGTCTGGGACCGGGCGGAGATCACCCTGGAGGCCAACCCCGACAGCGCCGGGGACTGGCGGGCTTTGCGGGCCCTGCGCCGGGCGGGCTTCAACCGCATCTCCCTGGGGGTGCAGTCCTCGGACGACGAGACCCTGCGGCGGCTGGGCCGGGTCCACACCTGGCAGCAGGTGAAGGACGCCGTGGCCGCCTGCCGCAAGGCCGGGCTGGACAACATCAGCCTGGACCTGATCTACGGTCTGCCGGACCAGACTATGGAGCAGTGGGAAAACACCCTGGCCGACGCCCTGGTGCTGGCTCCCCGGCACATCTCCTGCTACGGGCTGAAGCTGGAGGAGGGGACGCCTCTGTATGACCGGCAGGAGAGCCTGAACCTGCCGGACGGGGACCTGCAGGCGGATATGTACCTCTACGCCGTGGAGCTGCTGACCCAGAACGGCTATCAGCAGTACGAGATTTCCAACTTCGCCCAGCCGGGCTATGAGTCCCGGCACAATCTGAAATACTGGATGCTGGAGGAGTACGCGGGCTTCGGCCCCGGGGCTTACTCCGACTTCGGAGGCGTGCGGTATGGGTACACCCGGGACCTGGACGGGTACATAGCCGGCCGGCTGGACCTGGCGGAAAGCGAACACATCTCCCCCCAGGAGCGGGAGATGGAGTATATCATGCTGCGGCTGCGGACCGCCCGGGGCATCGACATCCGGGAGTTCGAAAATCGGTTCCGCCAGCGCTTCACCCCTCTGGCGGCCATTCTGGAGAGCTGCGCCGCCCACGGCCTGGCCCGGCAGACGGAAACCGGCTGGTGCCTGACGCCCCGGGGCTACATTCTGAACTATGTGCAGAAAAGCGGTTG
>ERZ772805.1267-NODE-1267-length-21750-cov-4.697119_pt1 | contig 21750 bp, 21 predicted proteins | sample MGYA00511344_ERZ772805 | MGnify/ENA primary metagenome ERZ772805 (study PRJEB29015, sample SAMEA2737730) | human gut metagenome | biome: human gut; feature: human-associated habitat; material: faeces | place: China | collected 2012 ...
TGACCTCTAGCTAAAAGCTAGCTTTCTAATCGTGGCATGAAAAAAGGCCCGACTGTGAAGTCAGACCGTTTCTTCAACATTAAATTCTAGAAGCGAAGTCTGGCGTCCAAACCATTTATGCCTCACTTTGATATAAATTATATCATATCTAAACACGGAAGGGAATTGAACAATTTCCTTCCGTGTTTTGTTTATAAACCTTCATGGTGCACACGAATAGCATAAAACTCTTGAAATACAGGGGCTTGATCCTCCATGAGATTTCTCATAGAAATGAGTCTACGTTTTCCTACACGTCTATCTAAAACTGCAAAGATACGTACAATTAGATTATCACTAACCAAGCTCTTATCTATGTTTTGATTCTCAAATTCATCAAAAGCCTGATAAAAGCACCGCTGATCAAATACGCCTAATTCTAGTGCTGTATTGTCTATAAACGGAAAACCTTCATGCATTCTTCGTTCATAGGTATCATCTTTAGGAAACAGATGGGCCTTCACATATTGATTCCAATAATTGCCTTTTATAATTTCCTTACCATTATATCGTATAGCAGCCCGCCCCTCATGATCAGGCGATTTACTATAAGTGGTAACAAAATATTGAATATGCCCTCGCAAGCTGATAGCAAGATATTCTGTTTCTAACTTATGCCGTATTCCAGACCACGTAGACATGTTTACTCCTTAAAATTACTGGTATGAAAAAAGGCCAGACTGTGAAGTCAGACCGTTTCTTCAATTAAATCAATATAGAAGCGAAGTCTGGCGACCAAACCATTTATGCCTCACTTTGATATCAATTATATCATAAAAAATCTACTTCGCCCTTATATGTATCACCCAAGTTTGAAATCTTCGCATCAGAGGCGATTCCTGCTAGTGCTGGCAAATACTTTCGATTCGCATCGTATTTATAATAGATTGTATGTATATAAAGATTATGTGCATCTTGCGTGCTAAATCGCCACTCACTAATACCATCTTTATATTCAAATGTTACCAGCACACCAGGAACGCCATCATTCCATATATACGTATGGCTACCACTACGCATATTCTTTCTAGTTTTTAACTGTGCTTCAGAGATTGTGACAATGTCAACAAGATTAGCCCAGATTTCCCCCTTATGCTCAACAGGATATACTTCTATCATCTGCGAAATACCTGTAGGATCCTTATATATTTTAATATGCTCATTACCGGATGCTTCCTCAACGGCATCATTTAATACCCGATAATTGTAGTTATTAAAGCTTTCAAAATGACTATCCTTATTTAACCGTTCTAATGAAGTAATATTAGGCACAATGTAATTAGCAATAATGTCCTCGATGCCCCGTTTACCAATACCTCGCTCGCCATCCTCTCTAACCATCAGGGTAAGTACATATTGCGTATCAGGCTCATTATTTAAGGCAAAAGAAATATCATTCGCCACAAAGGTAGGATCGCCTTTAGTTTTCATGGTGCTCCAGCGGCCATTAATAATCCGTTCTCCTTTGAAAGTACTACCATCAATACTGGATATATCAAACATATCTTGATTCATATGTGACCATTTTTCCTGCAATGCAGAACGCACATAGCCTTGCTTTAATTCATTATAGGGTTTGCCCAAATACTGAGCACTTTGCTCATACGGATGATTATCCACAAATAAACTAGTATAAATAAAAGGATGGTTAAATGTATACACAAGTGTATTAGTATCTTTCACATCCGGAATAGGGACAGATTGTGTGCCACCTTTGAAAGCTGGAAACGGCAGTGTATAGGAAAGCCCTTCCTTATCAGTATGCATATGGACTTCGGTTACAGCATTATATTGGGCACGCCACATAGAATAGTTTAAATTTCTACGCTGCTCAGCATTCATTTCATCAACACGATATAGCAATCTAGTTGCATCAGTAATATCCGCAGCACTAGTAGCATTATATATTTTTTCACTAAGAATACTATCCATCAAATCATTCTTATAAAAATCAGCACTAGAATGCTTAACTTTTGCATTATACCCAGGCAACTCATTAGCATTGCTGCAACCACTCAAACACAACACAGCAATCAGACCACCGAATAACAAAGATTTTCTAAACATAAGATTTCCTCAATACACACTAACTATATTTTGTATATTGTAATGTACTTATATAGTAATAAAATGATAACAAAAGAGGTTCCTAATAGTCACCTAGGTGACTATTAGGAACCTCTAATCTATTTACTTTTGTTATTAACAGGACTATATTGAGCTTGAGGCCGCTAAATGGGTCTACGTTTTCCTGCAGGTCTATGTAAAATGGAAAAAATACGTAATATTGAATATGGCCTCGTAAGCTAGACGTTAAATATTTTGTTTCTAACTTATGCTGTATTCCTGACCATATAAACGCTATTTACACCTAATCACCCAAACATATAAATACATAATTACTTATTGAGCGTAACATATAAAATTAATCTAATTCAACTTCTTCATATCTACAATTAATCAATTGGCCATCTTCATTAAAATCCTCTATATAAAGTTCATTCTTATTGTGTGTTCTAAACATTAAACTATAGCCTTCACCAACAGTTTCTCTCCATATATACATCTCTTGACCAAAGACATTTTCTGCTATATGAAAACCTCGTGGTAAACTTAATAAATCATCTAATTCCAATGCATCATCTATTCTATTTTGTAGTTCTTCTTGTTTCATATTTGCCCCTTTCAAACATGTAATCGAAATATATATTTTTATATCATCATTTTTGTACATTCTTAGAGTATCATTTACAGATAGGAACTTATGCAGTAATTATTATAAATATTGCCATCAATAAACAACATTATTACGTTCAATTATACTTAGATAATCACTTCTGTACTTTATAGAATATTTCATTGTAGGCCGTAAATTAAATTTTGAATGTAGATAATACTCAATTAAACTCTTTTGCTTACATCCATGTACCTCGTGATATTTATCTCCAGGAAACTCATAATTAAACTGAAGATAATAGAATCCATCATTTTTACATATAATGGAAATATACGAATTATCCTCAACCTCAAACAAACATGCATCTAATGGATATTTTTCTACTAATTTAATAGCATATTGTAATCTTAACTCTTTAGGTATTTCCTTTATATCTATAACTCTATATTCCTCCAATAACCGATTGTCTTCTGGCATTTTTGATTCATAGATAACTTTATAATTAACTAATCCAGCTTTAGATAGATAGTTTTCTAGAGATAGATTTTTATCAAGAAAATCTAAACTAAAATCTCTTTAATAGACTCATCTATACAATTTAATAGTTCATGATGATCTAACTTTATAAAGTTATCAGGAATATATCTAGGATTAATATCATAATCTACCAATTGATATTTAATCATATGTGTCTGTTTAAGATAACTATAATACCCCTTCATAGACCATTTACCAAGTTCTTTTACTTCACAAGGCTCCACAACACCACGATTTTTAAATAACTCAACAATTCTTACGCTTTTTTCTAAATCAATAGTAATATAATGTTGTTGTTCAACCCTTGCAGAAAGAATGCGAATAACACAATTTAACTCTTCACTTTGCCACGCTTCACAGAAAAATATAAACGTAGGTGACTTTTCATATTTTCGCTCTCCCATAGGTACCTCTGGTGTACTTTGATAATTCGCATATGTTACAAAACAAGGAATATTACAAGACGTTAATACTTCAGCCACTTTATCTTCCCAAAAATTACCATTCCTATGGTCCTCATGATCATGATATACAAGGGGTAAAATATAAATGTACTTCTTACCTACATACCGATTAATCATTTCTAAAATATTCGTTTGAATTCTATCAATATTTTTCATATGAATATTCCTCCTTCTCTATAATCAGTATACCTTTTAATATGTGTATTAAACGTCCCATAAAAAAATCCTCCTAATTGCTATTTCATAACTATTAGGAGGATTTATACGTATATACATTTTACGATTAAAATCAAGATATCGATTTTTTATAGCAGTCAATTACATCTTTAAGATTTATATATTCTTCACGAATATATAGACCATCAATATGCTGTCTATCAACATGCACAACGGTTTTCCTTACATCAGATGTAGGTATCACTAAAGCGCTTTTAATAATGGCATTTTTATATTTACCTCGTAAATAATAATAATAAAATGCTTGCTTATAATTAAAAGAATTCACATCATTAGTAAAGTATTTTGAATCAAACAATAATATTAATGGTTGCTTTTTACTTGTGCAGGTTTTAAAGAAATGATCAAATTGGATAGAGAATCGGCTTTTCTCACCTACTTCTCGTTGCTCTATATCCACACTATCTGGTTTTATTATATTTAGCTTACAAGGTTGTGCTTCCTTTGTAATTTCATAATCATGACCCAAGATTCGTATATGATTAGATAAATACAAATGGATCATACGTTCCCAAACCAATTCAAAATACAAGGTTAAGAATTTAGATGACTTACTTCGATTACTTTTCCATTGAAAGTATCTGATCAACGATTTCAATAATAATCGTTCATAGTCCTTAAAAAGCCGCCCACTTAATATTTGCAATTTAGCAATACAAAAATCATACTCATCAAATATAGGATTATAAAATTGACGCTTATACGGATGAATATCATCTAATAAAGTTTGAAAGGTGTTATAAAAATCAAATAATACGTAATCCATACATTCCGTAATAAAAATTGACTCATCATATTCACAATTAACTACAAACGGAGAGTATATAAAATTTCCATCACTTAATAAGGGACGAATCGAATTTATTGTTTGATGCCAATTAATATGACCTTTATAACCTTTAACTGTATCTCTTAATTGACGATGATATAAACCAAACTCTAAATAATATGTAAGAATATACTGATAAGCGTCTACTGGTATCGTATCAGTTAATTGTCCTGGTTCAACACCATATAGCTCTCTATCTCGCTTTATAATATGCAATATATCTTTCATATCTTGCAATACTTTTAATTTCTCATCGCTCAAAGTTACTTTGTCAACATGATAGTGCTTAGGAAAAGATAGCAGAATATTATCTTTTTTTACTACCATACCAACGAAAGAGCATTTTAACTTCTCATTATATCGATCACAGTATGAGTGAATGTCCCACTTTCTACAAAATGATTCTGTCAATTCGTTGCCATCATTAATAATTTCAAAATGATAATCTAATACATCATTATTCATTTTATAAGTTTCCATATGCTTGTTTTACAGCTTCACTTAAAATATTCTTTTTATGCTTAAATGTTGAGTATAACTGACTAAAGGATTTAATACTATCATCAAAAAGACTAGCACCAGTATAAGAAACACGTTCAACATCTTGCCATAAATAATGTAACAGCTTATCAGCAACTTGTTCGCGATTTGCATCATCATTGCCTTTATCCTTATTTGCATCATCATTGCCTTTATCCTTATTTGCATCATCATTGCCTTTATCCTTTAAGAAGAAAGGCCCTAATTGCTTATCTTCAGCTAATCCTAAATCATTTATAATGATGTGATTAATAGCTTGATATAGTTTTACCCATTCATATGTCTCAGTATCTGTGAATTTAATATCAAAATTATTAACGTATTCATCATCTTTGCCATCGACATGAATAGGATCTACACCAATATATTTGAAATCAAATCTTCGTTTAAAAGCAGTATCAATAACATTAACATTTTGGTCACTTGTATTAACGGTCCCTATAATATGTAAATTTGATGGAATAATAATTTTGTGGCCTGCTTTTATTACTCCATTTAATATAAGGTATTCATAAATGGATTTATTGTTAATACCATACATGCTTTTACCAGTATCATCTCTATCCAATAGCTGGAATATATCACCAAAAATACTAGCAATATCACCACGAGACATTTCCTCTAAAATAAGATATACATCTATACGACTATCTTGATTTCTTAACGCAGCAAATAGAGCAGTTGTAAAAATTCCTGGTACAAATTCATAAGATATTTTCCCATCTTTTGTTACAGGCATAATATTACCTACAAAATCAAAGTAAGAGTAATCACGATAAATAGTAGTACGGAAAACATAAGGGTTATCATCATATTCATTGTAGCTAGGATAACTTTGTCTTATTAAAGAGCTTATCCTATAACTTTTGCCAGTACCAGGTGCACCATACAACATTATCTGTAGTGGGTATTCTCTTTGTAGTGGGTGTTCTCTTTGTAGTGGGTGTTCTCTTTGATCTATTGGTAAAAATATTTTACTACTTTTTATAAAGGGTGATAATTTAGGTATAATACTTTCAAATTTATTAATAATAATATCTGCTTGAGTATCTGAAATTGAAACAAGCCCACCTTGAAGATTTAATGAACTTCCATCATTAAACCAACTATTAATCTCAGAAAGACTTATTGGGTTATCAAATTTATGAACACAACGTAACACAGCTTTATTAGTTTGTGAATCAGGTAACATCAAATAATCAACAATTTGAAAAACACAAACTATGGAACCCGCAGGTTCATTAGATCCCTCTCCAGAATCTTTATTATATCCTAAGCCAAATCTTCCAATTTCTATGTTCTTTTCAGTTGCATAGTTGTATGTAACAATATCACCAACTTCAAGTTGATACCAAGAGAAACTAGATTCTTTAAAGTTTGCAGTTGCTCTCCATAACAATCTCTTTTCATTTTTTGCTACATTAGCTGCCTTTGTTTTTTTCTTAGTTATCTTTTTTCGTCTCGCTTTCCAATAAACTTGCGCTTTAGCCCTAATTTCTTTTTCCACATTTAATGTTGATATATTTAGCTCTTGACCTTTTGGTGTTAATAAAATACTACTATTTTGACCTTTACCCTCACGACTTAAAACACCTAAAACTTCTAGCTCTTTAATTGCAAGACTAAATCTTTTAGTAAAATCCTTATAAGGGATTCCTGTTTTCTCTGAAGTATATACAGCTTCAGCATATTCAGCAATATATGGATCCATCTTAATTATTTGAGAGCGTAATTCTGCTGTCGTTAATGAACTACTCGATTGACTAAGTACCTCTAAAATAGGTTTTATTAAATAAGAAACTCTTTCCTCTGTTGTTAAATTATCAATATAACCCATATTATCCCCCACATTTTTCCAATAAAAGAAGCATACCAAAGCTCATAATCTAGATATATTACTAATATTTTATCATAAATAATTTAAATTATGAATATTTAATGAAGTTATGTGAATATAGATATTAGTATTGGATATAAAAAGCTTCTAACAGACGACTTAATAACTATTAGGAACTTATATTTTATTTGACTTTAAGGTCAGCAATAATACGTGATTTACCTTACTTAATTTATTCAATGATTTTAAAAATAAGCTATTAAGACATACGAGAATATTTATCTATTCGTTTAGATAAATAATTCATTCTATCATAATATGAATACTATATTTAAATAATATCAGTAAATTAAGATACTTAAATTCATTTATAACAGTACAACATTGCATAAAGACAATGGTATATCCAATGTTTAAATTTATATCTCTATTCAATAAATAATCTTATTACAATAAATGCATCATTATATTTTCTTTTTTACAAAACTATATGCGCCGATTCCAATATTCCAATATACAGTTCTTAAAAGTTTCCCAATCTAATACATCCCTAAACATTTTACGATACAGATATAATTGTTCTACATTTTTATATCGACTAATATTGTATCTATCAAAACAAGGAATGCGCGCTAATAAAGAGTCTAATCTTATAAAGCTTAAGTCAATATATTTATTTAAGAAATCAGGAAATAAAAAAACTAATAATCCATCATTTTCTGTGTGAAATGTTTGTACAGCTCTCTTATTTTCATGTATTGCTCTTGACTTTATAGCATCTTTATAAAAAATATATTTATTCAAATCATCATGTATATTAAAAAGTAATTTATCCATTACTATATATTGATAAGAGTTAATAGCTTTTATAGTTTCATCAGAACTGATTTCAAAACCACTAGCTGTTAAATTAATAGCTTTACGATCATACAATAACAATAATTTTCTAGGGGATATTGGAATCCACAACACATTACCAATTGAATGAACTCCAAAATTATTAGGTGAAAATATATTTATAAAGATTACTGGATTATCTGAAACAATAAATTCTATATTACTTTTATTATCAAGGATAACATAATCCAAATCACTTAAATACTGCCTAAAATTCCGAAATTGAATTAATGATAAATTAATTGCTATTGATGAATTATTTTCAAGCTTATTCTGAAACAATACAGTATCTTTAGAATCTATATATTTAATCCATTCATCCGTCATTCTTTCAAGAAATGCTTCTCTTTTTTTTGTACGTAAATATTGAAAAGCTATAAAAGATGCAATATTAGATTTATCTTTAATCTTAATAATATGACGATTAGAAGTATTAATTTGGTTTAAAACTCTTGCCCATTCCGACTCCATCTTACTAAACATTTTTTCAACAACATCATCGTCTCCATATATATTTTCACAATAACATACACTCTTAATAGGTATTTTTTCTTTAATAATATTTTTTTCTAAAATATACATAGAGATAATACTCTTAGACTTTACATTAGATAAATCCGAAAAATATCTAAGTAAAAATTGTGGTACATAATGTTGTCGCTTTGTTTGGGTCATAGGTTCTCCTTTCCTATTTCTTGGGAACAGCGTAAGTTGGGGCAGATTACAGCGAGAGTAATAAGAAAAAATGGTAGTCAATCTGATTTACCACTTACAATTTCAGCTCAAGATGGTTTGGTAGATCAACGTAAATATTTTAATAGACAAGTTGCTAGTCGAGATATGTCAAACTATTATCTTATTAAAAAAGGAGAATTTGCATATAACAAAAGCTATTCTGAGGGGTATCCATTTGGAGCTGTTAAACGCCTTGATTACTATGATATAGGTGCATTATCAACCCTTTATATTTTATTTAAAATTACAGATAAAAATATAAGTTCTAACTTTATTGTTAGTTATTACATGACTCATTTGTGGCATAAGGAAATCTCAAAACGAGCTGCAGAAGGTGCTCGTAATCATGGGTTACTTAATATTTCAACAGAAGATTTTTTTGACAGTGAATTAAATATTCCCAATAGCATAGAAGAGCAAGTTAAAATAGGTAACTTTATAGAACAGTTTGATAAGTATATTACCCTTCATCAGCGTAAGCTTGAACACTTAAATTTGAAGAAAAAAGGGTTGCTTCAGAAACTTTTTCCAAAAAATGGGGAGCGTTATCCAGAACTTCGTTTTCCAGGATTTACTGATGCTTGGGAACAGCGTAAGTTGGGGGATTATCTCAGTATTCCTGAAAAGGAAATTTTAGAAGTTGCTTCATCTGATGATTTAATAACAGTAAAATTAAATCTAGGTGGTGTTGAATTAGGTGCTAGTAGAGACACATTATCCTTAGGATCAACTGTTTATTATAAACGTTATGCTGGTCAATTTATTTATGGAAAGCAAAATTTCTTTAATGGATCCATGGGATTAATACCTACAAATCTTGATGGAAAAGGTTCATCTGGAGATGTTCCAAGTTTTAATGTTTCAAATATAGAGAAAAATTATTTGTATACTTATGTTTCTAGAGAGTCTTATTGGCGCTCAAAAGAGGCTGCAGCTAGTGGTACTGGTTCAAAACGTATACATGAAAAAACTTTCTTAGATTTTGATATTGATGTCCCATCTGTGGATGAACAGAAGTTGATTTCTAATACATTTGATTTGATAGATAGATTTATTACCCTTCATCAGTAAAAGCCATTTCTATAAAATAAATCTCATGCTAATCCAGCCATAGACCGCATCACTAAATCAATATCTTTGTTTTCCATTTCTTGAATTATATGGATATATGTTTTTTGTGTCGTTGTCATACTTGCATGCCCAAGTCTTCTTGCAACACTAGCAATTGATACACCTGCAAAAAGTAATAACGAAGCATGTGTATGTCGTAATCCATGGATTGATATGACTGGTATGCCTAACTTTTTACAATATCTTTCTAATACACCATTAACAGTTGAATTAAATACACGTCCATTCACAAATATCGGCTTATCTTCAGGTAAGCCTTTAATTAGTTCTGAAAACTTTATAATAGTTTGCCAATCAAGCTGTATCTTTCTTACTGATGATTTATTCTTTGTTGGCAAGAATCCGCCATCACCTTTATAATCCCACGTCTTATCTACAATCAATGATTGATGTGAGAAGTCAAAATCTTTTGGAGTTAATGCTAAAGCTTCTGAAAATCTCATTCCAGTTTTAGCTATTATCAATATCAACCAATCCCAATTAATTTCTGATGTCAATTTCAAATTTACTAACAAGGTATGTAGTTCAAACTGATTCAGATATTTAATCTTCTTAATTCTCGGTGACCGACCTTTTATAATAGCCTTTCGAGTTGGATCTCTATCAATTAAACCCTCATCCACTGCATCTAATACAGCTGCTTTTAATTGATGATGAAAGTCCATCGTTGTTTGTCGTTCATGAAACTCCGCATAGTCATTTAATAGTTGTTGATATGATATCCTATTTAATTGTGAAAGCCTAAGTTCAGGGACCAATCTCTTTAGCCATAGTAGCGTTATCTCATATTTTCGCATTGTTACGTCACGAATAGCGCCTTCTTTATATATATGTATCCATTTTTTATAATAAATATAAAATAGTTCGGACTTTTCCTCTATTGTTAACATAGTTTCACCCCATAATTTACGCTGTTCCCATATAGAAATGGCTCTTGCTGATGAAGGGTAATAACATTATCTAATCTTAAAAGTATCTCCCCAATTTTAGTTTGTTCCTCTAAATCTTTCGGATACGAAAAATACATTTCTTTCAGTGCGGTTCCAGAGGTTAACGCGCGAGTAGTCATCGAGCTCTTTTTCTTCATTTCCGAGCGAAAATTATCAGTAAAGAATATATATGATTTAAATATATTAACCAATGGATCATTCTTTTCAGCACGACCACGTAAAACAAAGCCACTAAATACAACACGTTCCATTGGCTCCATAACTACTGCAGGAAAACCAATTTCATCAATAGTTTCGGAGGTCCTAGTAAAGAATAAATCTCCCTCCTTAACTTTAAAATTTTCTAGTTCTTTTTTATTAACGAAGACTTTCCCTTTTAATGTTGAGGAATATATTTGTCTATTATGGAATACATCTGTAAAGTTAACAATACTATCACCGTAACCAAAATATACCTTTTCCTTATTTAGTCCATTTTTAAAAGTATAAAAATCTCCTAACTTACGCTGTTCCCAATCTTCCGTAAATCCAGGAAAACGTAGCTTAGGTACTCTCCGTTTTTCCTTATTCATCGCAACCCCTCTTTCCTTTTACCATAACAACACTACCTTTCATTGACATAAGAATCTGCAAATTTATATAATGCAGCAACTAATTCATTGCCATATGTAATCTTATTAAGTGTAGCCACATCTTTATCTTGTGCCTTAGCTTGGTATTCTTTACGTGCATCTTTCTTTAGTTGACTAATTCTGCCCGTACTATCAAGATCTTGTTTACCTGCCGTATGGCGTCCAATTAGTTCTAAAATTTCATCATTACTAATAACATCAATGATGCCCCATTTTAAACGGAAATCAAAGATATTATCTTTCACAATCATGGTATTAGCATCATGTATAATATCCAAACTAGATTTTAATTGAACTGGATACGTTACTTCATGCCCTTCAGGAGGATAATTACCGCTATAAATTGCATCAGCAGCATTATTAATTTGTTTTGCATAGTGACGATCTTCCAGCGCCATAGCAAAATCACTAATCTTATCTCGATAATCCGCAGCAGCATCCATACGGTCCTCATGAACTGCATTCATCAATGCCTCTACCAGTTCAGTTAGATAATCATAGTTAACACTAACATCTTTCACATGAATCATGCGTAATTCAATTTGTGCGACAGGTACATCATGTATTTCTGCAATTCGTTCTTTTAAATCATTATACAAAGATGTCGTTAGTATTTCCTCTTGCTCAGGCGTCATACCAAGTAATGTGACGAGTTCATCTGGATTATCATAGTCAAAACCAATATCCTCACCATTAACCGTTTCTGGGTCATATTGTTTTAATTTAGACATTCCCGAACTATAGGTACGCATGAGATTAAACATTTCTTCTTGTTTCGCTTCACTGGCTGGTACTTCTGTGAAAGTGTCTGTAATATCCGCTAATTGATTTACTACATGTTTGACCTCTTCAAATTGCTCTTTGAAAGATTTTGCTAAAACACCAGCATCTACTAATTTTTTTGTATCTATCAATGTTTCTTGTACATCAGCGGAAGCCTTATTGGCATAGATACTTAACGCACGATTCATGAGTTCTTCGTTCTTAGCTGGCCATCTATAATTAACAATACGCCCCCATGGTTTTCCTTGATTATCAGCAATGCGGTTCGTTCTGGAATAAGCCTGAATCAATAATGCATCTTTCAATGTACGGTCAACATATAGTGTATTCATTTTAGGAGCATCAAAACCAGTTAATAGTTGGTCCACAACAATAACAATATCTAAATATTGCCCATCTTCTGCAGTTCGATTCAACCGTGTTGTCAAATCTTGTGTATACCCCGATACATCATCTAACCCAAAGTTTGTGCCAAACATCTTATTGTAATGATTCATAGCTCGTAATAAACCATCATTTGTCGTTAATTGATTATCACTATTATTCGTACTCATGCTGAACGTAACGCCAACTTTCAGCGTAGACAAACCTTGTGCTGCTCGTTCTTGATTAACACGCTCAAATTCATCAAAGTACATCAAGGCCATTGGTGTACTTGGACGATTACCACCTACATGTGTAGTAAGCATAGCATTATAGGCACCATCATTAGAACGGTTACGCCAGTTTTTGAAGATATCCTCCACAACTAATCGCACATGATTAGGGTTATTATCATAGAAACTAGGTTCAATCATATCATCCATATCATTATCGGTAAGATTAGCGATTTTACGTTCAATGTCTTGTTCATTCCAATCAGGATGCTGTGCCTTATAGAATTTAGGTAGGTACTCTTGTTTCATTTGATCTTCGGCGATAGTCGTTTCAAAATCTACCTTGAACCCTAACACATTTTTATCGGCAATCGCTTCGCGAATTGTATAAGCATGGAGTAATTTACCAAATACTTCATGAGTCTTAGTACCTTTTTTACCAACTACTTCGTCAAACATTGGTGTTCCAGTATACCCAACCCATGCGGCGCCTTTAAAGATCTTTTGCAATTCTTCAAAGCTTTCACCACCAGTGGAACGATGAGCCTCATCGACGATGAATACAAATTTTTTCTTAGGTACCACAAAATTTTTGCGTTTAATAAGAGTATTTAACTTTTGTACAGATGTAACGATAATTCCGTAACCACTTTTGTTCAATTTACGCTCTAAGGCATCTGTATTTAACGTACCACTTACATTGTTATACTCTTTACCCCCATCATCAATAGATCCTTCAGGGTCATACGCTTTATAGTTATCTTCTGTTTGTTTAGTTAGTGCAATACGGTCTACAACAAAGATAACCTTATCTACATTAGGCATACGGCTAGCTAACCATGCTGTTTTAAAGCTAGTGATAGTCTTACCAGATCCAGTGGTATGCCATACATAACCTAATTTATTGATAGGTAAATCAAAGTCTGCACATTTCAGCTCATTCAAAACGGCCTTTGTAGCATATACCTGATAAGGGCGCATAACCTTAAGCATTTGTTTATTCTTAGTGCCGTCAAGAATAGTAAACAATGTAGACATTTGGTGCGCCATTGGAATACTAAGGAACATATCAGCAAAAGTAGTCCAGTTACGAACCACCTTATTATCATTAGGATTTTGCCATTCAAATGCAAAGTCCTTATTGAATAACTCCGCCGTTGTATTCGCCATATATTTAATTCGATTAGGCGTCATAGCTACTAGAATTTGAACTGTTGAGAAAATATCACTATACTGTTTCTCTTGAATATATTGATGCATTTGGTTCAATGCTTCATCAACAGAATGTTTAACAGATTTTTCCTCAATTTGAATAATTGGTAAACCATTAATAAGTAGTGTAGTATCAAAACGACGTTCTGGACGACCCGCAATTTGTGGGTCTCGCTTAATTTGACTTACCACTTGGTATACTGTATTACCTGCTCCAATTTGTTTTTGATCAAATACCGTCAAAAATACATGACGTCCATCATCAAGATCGACTTCTACTTGAGATACGCCATTAATACCATATAAAAATTGACCCGCTTGATATGGTGTATAAAGTTCATTAATAACCTTTTGAACCTGTTTAAACTCTGTATCACTTAATGGTTGCGTCAATTGATTTTGATTCAATTGATACAAAATAGACCGAAAGTTTTCCCACAAGTCTTCAGTCGTTTTAATTGTTGGCTCATACTTCCATAATTTGCTTTTAAACACCTTCATATTACCGTATGGAGCTGTAGTGTCTCCCATTTGGTTAGCTGTACTACTAATAATTCCTGACGATAATTGTTCAATTAGCTGACGTTCAAATTCTAGTTCTGTCATTTACTCCACTCCCTGTAACATAGCAATTGATAAACGATATGTATTCTCGGCTACCCGTTGTCTTAATGACCGCAATAATAATTGCTTAAAGTATATATCCCCTATCACCCGTTGAATCTCTATTGATGGTAATTCTGGTAGCGCAATTTCTTTCAATAGTTTTAAACTATATCGTATCACCTGACTACCTTGTAAATTTTGTTTAAACTGACGTTTGATTGATTGATTTTCATTAATCAAATAAGCCATATACTTTCTATCTACTAACCTACTCATAGGCTCCATACGAGCATAATTTTGTGTAAATACATAGCCATCGTGTTCCGCACTTACTATTGTAGCTTCACCAGAAATTGTGCTAAATAATAAATCACCTTCTTTAGCAATAGCACCAGGCCCCATTCCATCTACTTTTATCTGTTTCCGATCACTCATAGCCCCAGGTACACCATATAAATCCTCATATAATTCATTCTGCCCATACAAGGTATATACTTTCGCATCAGGACTATTGCTTTCTTCAATGCGATACTGTGATATACCCGTATTACTATGAAATACATTTTGAATATACATTATGTCACCTCTTTCTTTGTTTTTTCATTTTACCTTTATTTTTGCATTTAAAAAAATTACACTGCATATCTTTTAATTAAAGTATACAGTGTAATTCATATAAAAGCAAATGTAATTTTGTAATTTTTAAAAATGCAACTTTAGTTTAAATAGTATTGTTTCTATTTCGTATTTCTTTTAAATTAACTCCTTCTTTATTTTTCCAAAGAATTAATCCATTTGCGGTCTGACCAATTAAAAACATAGCTGCGGTAGAAGGACTATTAAATAAAATATCTTCCGTTATACAATTATCATTATCTTTTTTTGCTGTTTTCCGACGTAACTTAAGTGATTCAGATATAGTTTGAGCAGTCTTATGAGAAACTTTACTTCCCTTTAGAAGTAAAAAACCTTCATTAGTTTCTTTAGCATAGCCAGTAATCAATTCACTCCCAACTTTTTGAGTCATAGTATATATTACATCACCATCACTGCGACTCGATTCTGCCAACTCATCAATTGGTGTTAATACTTTCTTACCTAATAATCCTATTGGTAATTTTGAGAACTCTATATACGCTAATAACTCACTAACTTTTTCTTCAGTTACATTTCCAAGAGTTGGTTCATTTTCATTAAAGACCTTATATCGATTGATTTCTTTAATCAATTTATAGTAATGATTCTCTAAGAAATTTAAATCCGTAGGACCAAAGCTATCATTCGATGTTGTTAGCACTACAGCCTCTGTCCAAAAGTCCTTACTGCTATCTGTATCATGTTCTTTTAAACGCTGTAATACACCATCATCATTTTTACGAATTCCAGCCTGACCAATATATACTAGAGGTTCATTATTATCATCCATGCCAAACAACATATAGATTGCACTTTGATGTAATGCACTGATATCTTTAGATTCATCTAATAAAGATCTAGGAATTTTATAAACTAATCCGGTCCAATTAGCCAAAGTACACTTAATACGACCAGTAACCTCTCCATCTAGTAAAAATAAATTTACATTTTGTCCCTTAAGCATTTATACGCTCCCTTATATATTGTGTTTAATTTCTTTATATAACAATCCTCATTTAAAATATATTCATTTAATATTCATTTAATATTCATTTTACTATAAAAATAGCCACATATAAACAGTTTACTACAATAATAGTGAAATATGTGGCAAAAATTAAACATCTCAAAATCAGATATTACCATATTCAATTGACGTTAAATTACTATATTACAATGTACCAATATATTCCATAAATGGCACTCAATATAGATAGTACACATAAGACTTCATCTATATATTCTGGCAATAACTTAATACGATATATATCAAGATATCGATATATAACTTTTACAGGAACATTCTTTGTAAACATAGATACAAAATAAAGATAAAACTCACAAGTACTTTCTACTGCATCTATAAAGGCTAGAATCATAATGACAATAAGTAAATAATACATAAAAACTGGCATACTTATTGTTTGAATGATTAAATAAAAACCTACTGCGTTAATAAGGTTAAATATAAAGATGCCTAGACTAACAAGCGATATAATAACTCTTTTAATTTCAGGTGTGGCATTAGCAAAAACTATAAATCGATTGGACTCAACATAATCTTCCATATCCTCATTAATAGCATCTTCATCATCACTTTTAATTGGCCACCATGTAAAATCAACAGGACCACGGTATAACCGAACTACTAGCCAGAGTATAAAATACAATAATACTAATCCTGTGTAATGTTCCATAATGCAATACCTCCCATGAATCATATATAAATAAAATACCACATCATACGGGACAAAAAATCCCTATATGATGTGGTATTATTTTCTTTACGACCTATTTCATCACTATATATTAAATGTAATACTACTTTTCGGATTCTTCAATTTCGGAAAACCATATTTCTCCAAAACATGTAAAATCTTTTGAATAGTCTCTTTAATATTATTTTTAGATACAGGTATAAAGCTTACGATATATATGATTCCATCAGCTTTTGCAGGATAAATACTTACAATACAATCATGACTATGTATGATGCGAAGCAGATATACATCATAGGTAGACTCAACATAAAAATCAAACTCCTGATTTTCATGTATTACATCAGGTATGTCGTGTACTGGTGCTACAGTACAATCAGATATCTGAAAAGAATCTGCATCAAAATGTACTCTACAATTACGTTTTCGTTTCATCCGTTCTAGTCGTTCATCTATCATGTTTCACCACATCACTAATTAGTCGCCCCAAGTCTATGGCATTTTTAGAGGTAATAACAGGCTTACCAGTTCTAGCTTCAATCGATTTACGTGCATCACCAGCAATAGAACCACCATCTTGAGCAACTTGTTTATTCTCGTCTAATCCTTGAGGATTAGTTGCCTCCGCAATATCCTTTGTAGCCGTTTCGGCTAACATATTTAAAATAAGTTCTGTAGTAGACATATTATCTCGTAGATTTTCTTTTTTTAGTCCCTTAAAGTCCTTATATTCTCTAGTCGTCATTCCAGACCAAGCTTTAGAGATTTCATTCGTTAAGATAGCATATTCATTGCCACCCTTAACCCCATGATCTTGCCAAGTATCGGTTAATTCTTTACGAACCTGAATGGCCTGTAATCGTTGGTTAATCCATTCTCGGCTATATCCCTTACGAGCATATGATTCTAAAGCCCTATCTATAGTTAGCTCTGGGTCAATTATCTCATCAATACGCTCTTTACCAACTTCAGCTAACCACATTTTAAAAGGTTCTGCCTTAGGCGATGGAACAGATTGTATGATACGGAAAATACCTTGCATATCAGCAACATCTGTTAATCGCATTTTACCATCTGGAGCTTTCAATTTTAACTGTCGACAAATTGTCGACAGTTCACTTTTCTCTTCTTCTGACATTCTTTTCTTCACACGATACCAATAATCTCTAGGATTACTACTCTCAGTTAAAGATGCAATAACATCAATTATACTAAAATACCACTCCTCTCTTTCGTTATCCCAAACCGAACGAATTTGACTACCTTCAAACATCTTTACATCATCACTCATACATCTTCCTCCTCTCTTTAAACACAAATATATGTTCTATATTATTATCTATAGTATACGCCTTTTAGCATAAGAAATAAAGATATTTTCTAGAAAAATAGAGCTCTTTTTTAACTTTCACCACACACAAAAAGCTCTCTATCGCAAGGCATATAGCTTGCAACAGAGAGCCTATAGTTACATGAAAAGCTAACCTATGGTGCGAGTTACTTCACAAGGTATTTTTAGCTTCCCTTTCATTGTCTATTATTTCGCATTCTTAATATCAACCGTCGCCATATCGTTTGGCATCTTAGCCCCAAGCCCACTTTGGAATGTGTTATAGTAGTCCTTATTGTTATTAGTGTCTATATATTGCACAATATCTCGCAAATCTTTTTCGATCAAAGAGCTAGTATTATAGGTCATAATAAAGTGATTGTATACGTATTGTTTATCATGGGATATTAACATATATATCGTTGTTTTAGGACGCTTAATTTGCATATATACGGATGGCATAGCATCATTCCATACGGTAGCAAATTGGATTGGTTGGTGCATGGAATACTCGTCATTTAGAATAATACTGCGTACAGCTTTAGGGAAAATCTTCTCTTGATGTTGTATATCTCCAGCCTCAACTGGCATCACCATGATACCTTCTCTATACTGATCGCTATCGTATACATACATGTACGAATCATTCTTATCTTCCCGTATCATTTTACTTGTTTTTAGCGTTAAGAATGTAAAATCATTAATTCTTAATGCTTTACTTTTTGAAAGTATATCCTTCGCTAGTTCAATGGATGGTAATACATAGTTAACCAACGGGGACATTATTATGTCTTTAGCCTTATCAACGCCTTGTGCTTTTAACACACTAAACTGTTTTCTAGGCATAAAATTATAACCCACATGGTACGAAATTGTCGGTGTATTTCTCATCGTAAAATTAAGGCTTCCTACCATTGGTGCATTCTTAGCATACGTGACATCCCATGTCGCTTTTTCAACCGTAGGATACGTAAATTTACCAGCATATAATGAATGATCATCACCACGAAATACGCCGGCTGTTTTCTCTGCAATAGCTTTCATATCATCAACAGTCAGCTTGCTATAAGGAATCTTACTATCTTCCCAATTATTTCCTGTTGGTTGATGACGTAATTCATAGGCCATCACACCGTCGGGGCTCATAATCATTGCATTTCTGAAAGCAGGTGTACCATCTGCAATCTTTTCAGTATTACCATAACGACTCGAGTATGGCACAGTAAATTTTACATTGGCCCCATCCTCTTTCAATATAAATACGGATGAAGAAAAATCCAATGCATGGTTCAACTCACGATTAGAATAAATGACATCATTTAAATCTAATTCACCGTTACCTACCACTTCTTTTGGCATATATGTTTTTATATCCTTTTCAATCTCCCGTTCCATTTGCTGTGCATCTGCATCAGTCTTACGATAGTTCTGATACGCATCTTTTGATACCGTCGGATCTGCACCAGGTATATTAATATCAATTGCGTTACTACTAAAGGCAACACAACTTAAACAGAGCGTAGCCATCAATACACGTTTCATCATAATAATGCTTCCTTTCACATAAACTCTCTCAAATAGTATATATGTATAGAATATCATATTTCGTTTGACTTATAGTAGTATAATGTAAGTATAAAAACTAGGAGGTGATTACTATGAAATTTACTAAACGTATACTCATCATGACTGCTTTAGCCGTGACTGCTGTAGTGTCCACAGGATTTGCTTACGATTATGTATGCAATAATTCTCAGTACAATTGCAATACTAACACACAATACAACTGCAATAACAATGCTAACTATGCACCATGCAACAATAACAACCAAAACTATTGCGGTTCAAATTCTAATACTAGAGGATGCGGCGGATATAGAAGATAAGATATTAAACATGACAAAAGCCTATAGTACGATTTTCGTGCTATAGGCTTTATTTTTTAATGTATAACTAATCCCGCTATCCCCCACATCACGGCGATAACGCCAAATATAAATCCCCATATACTAAGGAATAGATGCACCATAGAATAATGTGGATAGACTCTAATAGAATACGTGCTATAATCATCATCACTACTAATTAGATAGCGACGAATCGTACCAAATATCTTTACTATTCGACTAGGCTTATCGTTAAATAATAACTGATACGTCCCCGGATTAGCATAAAATGTATATAGCTCGAATCGTACGTCGATTACTTTAGTCACACTAACGGGTATCAAATTAGCTCTTAATGGGATTTCCTTTTCCGTTTCACAGTTAATAAGCTGTAGTCCAAACAGCCCTAACGGAGCTTTTTTAAACCGATTGCCATTAAGCCATATACCATAGCGACCAGCTGTTTGTATGGTAAATATCCCTTTGTCTGTTCTATAAGGCATATCATGTATGGCCGTTACTGTATACACTTTCACAGTATGCTTAATACTTAGTACGAGCAACAACAGTCCTAGGGGAATCATCAGTCCGAAAACAAACAATATAACGCCACCTTTATTACGAATTCATGCGATTAAAGTATTCAATAGATTGCGGTGTAAATCCAATATAAGTAGTGCCATTAGAATAAGGTCCTAATTCATATGGTTGGTAAACTAGATCGATGTTCCCCTTACCGCGTAGGCAGTAGTTATCAGTTACATATTTTACACTCCAGCCTTGAGGAATACGGCTCTTTGTATGGGAACCTGTGTAGTAATCTAATACATAAGATCGTAATCCTCTGTCCAACTGTTCTGCATTAGCGATTTTTACATAATTGTATAGAGGAACACGTTGACCTGTTATTTTATTATATACAAGTCCTCTGGTATTAGTCATACCATGAACGGCACCGGCATAGTAATGATAGGTCGTCAATAAAATGGAAACAACTTGGCTATCTTCATAGGTTACCTTATAATTTTGAGCCACCTTATAAATATGTTGGTTGTAATACATATCCTTTGCTTCTAGCACATAGTTTGCGATATCTGTATTAATCGCTTGTTGAGCATAAGCAGAATCAGTATATACCAAAGGATATTTTAAATCTAAATTGGCATCTGATTGGCTACCAGTTACAACCTTTGCATAGCCTGGTATGGCTAACATAGCACCTACAGCCCCTAAAACTAAAGCTTTCTTTAATACGTTCATACTAATCCCTCCTCTATCTGAGATTTGTTAACGAAATATCTATACTGAGTATTTCGCCATGAACTAGTAAATCTCCTTTTTATTGTTTCTGTACCATCGTACTAGAGGAGGCTTTCACCATACAAAAAAGGACCCTCCAAAGAGAGTCCTTAATTTGTTATGGTATGCTATTAAGCGTTTTTAGCTACTTCAACAAGTTTAGCGAATGCTGCTGCATC
>ERZ772805.1269-NODE-1269-length-21743-cov-7.978928_pt1 | contig 21743 bp, 16 predicted proteins | sample MGYA00511344_ERZ772805 | MGnify/ENA primary metagenome ERZ772805 (study PRJEB29015, sample SAMEA2737730) | human gut metagenome | biome: human gut; feature: human-associated habitat; material: faeces | place: China | collected 2012 ...
TCGACTACTACTCCTTTAAAAGCATTTTCACCTTTTAATAGTTCTACTATACCTTTAGACTTATATCCTAATCCTACTAGTCCGTAACTTTCCATTGCTGCTCTATACGCAACTTGTGATATAACTTGTTTATCTATTTCTATACTTCCATATTGATTAACTATTTTTGCACTCATGGTTGACCCCCTTAAGTTTATTTATTTTTTAATTTAACTTTTCTGTGTAATTAATATTATATATATTTATAGTATATATTGGATAATCTACGATGTATAGTGAACGATACATAGAAAAACTATATATGACTATTGTTCTATTCATCTTAAGACATTTGAGAAATTAATAAAAGGTTTGCTTTGAATAGCCTACGATACAAGATACATAGTTTAATAATGTATCTTGTATAACTTTATATATAATAGCATGTTTGAACAATGGAGTTTGATTGGTAAATCATTATTGTTTATTTTAAATTAAATAGTATATCGTACATGGTACATAATGTAATGTAAGCTATGTAAGTTATTTTATGATGACTAGATAGTGATGCTAACCTATAAAATTTCTAATGAGAAGATTAATTTAGTAATCAATTTCAATGTATTATAAACTAAATCTTAAACTATGTATCGTATATGTAATAAGTAGAGACTGAATGGATTTTTTTAATCAGATTGACAGTGAGAGCTATAGACTATATATTATATATTATACATACTGAAAATAAGTGAGAACTAATTGATGTCGAATTCAAATACTAACGAAAATAACTTTGTAGAACCAACTTTGTTTAAAAAATTTGAGAAGGTAGGTAAGATTTTAGCTTTTCTTATCTCTATTTTTACACTTTACCAGCTCATTAATTCTTTTTATAAAGATACTCAAAATAAAGAAAATGAGAATTTAGTCAAGTTTGTAGATGCAAGTTGGAAAGTTTATCTATTCAAAGATAAGTATGCCTTTCTTGCAGATAAACCTGAATTTTCAAAAAGTTATTCTGATAAAATGATGGAGTTTGATCTAAAACAAGAATTTGAAAAAAGTCTATCAGTTATAAAGATTTATGGTGATGACTCAAATAAAGAGTTGAAGAAAGTTCAAAATACAGCGGAAGAAATTCGAACTAATACATACGCATTTTTAGGGTACCACAGCTCCCCTAATCAAAATAAAAACTCGCCAGAATATAAAAAATGGGAATCGGAAAATAACGCACGGATAGAAAAATATGAGAAATCCTATATAAAACCAGAAGTCTTTAGTGATTATCTAGTTGATTATGAGTCCAATGAACTTAAAATTATCGAATCTAAAACTTTGATTAATGATATTATGAATCATCCCTGGATTTCAGGTGCTGTCTTACTTGGAATAATCGCTCTGTTATTTGTAATTTTTTTTAGATAATAGTTATTGTATTTAACTAGTTTTATCTGAAATAATAATAATTTGTGCTTTTGAAGAACTTTTCAGATCTAATAAAGCTAAAGCAATTAACTTATCTAAAATACTCTCATTAGTATTTATAAACTTGTAAAGTCAGATTCTCTTTGTTACAATGAAGACATAGATAATTATATTTATGTCTAATTCACCACACCTCTAACGGTGAATCTTTGGTCACGTGACTAAAGAAAATAGAAGCATGGAGGAGGAGATGCTATTTATGGTTCTGTCCCAGCAATTAGCATCCCATGTTTAAAGGGGTTAAAAGGGAGCGTACTCGCTTTTAGCTATCAGTTAAGCCATGAAGACAGAAGAAGAGGCTTAACGCTTTGAAACACGTACGAGATAATTTGCCTTCAGTTTTTTGTAAGGCTACAACAAACGTTATTAGCAACTAAGCATAACGAGAAGTTTATCCTATGGTTTGCCATAGGCACGCGCAACTTTGTTTTTTGAGACAAGGCTTGCCGGCTTCTTTGTTATGTTTTTTTTGTTTTGAGTTTAAGTAGACGGACAAAAAAGGAAGGCGACATCTCGATGATTAGAGACGAGGAACAGGTGTTCCCAACTCTAACTTGTCGGTATACGGAGGAAAGTCCACGAATCGGTATTCGGAACTTTCCAAGGTCACTTTACAACAACAATTATTTAAGGGAGAAAGACAATGACAAAAATTATTACGATTGGACAAACCGAAATGATTAGGGTAGGACGTGATTACCCTTGTCCTATTTGTGGGAAACCAGATTGGTGTTTGGTTTTTGCAGATCAGACTAAGGCAGTCTGTGCTAGAAAGATTGACCCAGACAAACCACAATTTGGTAGTGCTGGGACGATCTATGAATTGGACAAAAATAAAGCCAGAAAGGTGACTTTTGAACCAAGTTGGAAAAGTCAGCCCTTGGCAAGTATCTCAACACTTCACAAGGTAAACTCTCTTGTGATTGATGTGTTGGGATTGACTAAGGACCATGTCAAGCACTTAACAAGTGCAGAACGAGGTCTTTCTGTTGAGACTATTGCACTGCGTGGCTATGCTTCATCAACAAAGCAGACACGGCAGAAGCAGGTTGATACTACAGTATCTCATCCTGCAACTATTTGGGAAAAGCTCTTTGTTGCAAATGGCCTTCCTAAAGATGCATGGCGTGGAGTTCCTGGCTTCTACTGGAACGAAAACGCAAAATGTCCTATTTTTGAATCAAAAGATGGAATCCTAATTCCATGTCGCAATTCTTGGGGACAAATTGTAGGTTTTCAAGTACGTCTTGATAACGTAAGTTATCAAGCCAAAGTAAACGAAGCCTTTCAAGAAGGACGAAATGCACGTACTGCTAAAGTCTTCCAAAATGAAGATGGAAGTTTTGATTGGTATGTGTTTGCTAAAGGTTCATCACACGAACTAGCAAGTGGGACAACTAAGGAAACTAGTGTTAAACTTCGTTCTGGACTTGAGTTGACATTTAAAAAAGGGCAAAAATATGTCTTTGTTTCGTCAGCATATAAGCCAGAGGGAACAAGTGCTAAGTCCTTTCCACATTTTGCTTATTCTGATGACATTTTAGAACAAGCACGCTTTTCTGATGAAGGCAAGGCTAAAGTCAATCTTATGAGTAAGGTTGATAACCTTCTAGTTACTGAAGGGCTGCTAAAAGGGGATATCACCGCATCAGTTGCGATAAACACTCGTCTTTCACAACTAGGCAGCATCTGTGTTATCTCTATGGCAGGAGTAGCAGCATGGCGTCCTATATCGGACTTTATCGGAAAGACTGAACTCAAAAAGGTCAAACCTATTTATCTAGCATTTGACCAAGACTTTGAGGACAATGACTCGGTATTTGAACGTATGTACGACATGGTTCAAGATCTAGTTACGAAGCAGTCTTGTACGGTTCGTGCTCTAATTTGGCCTCACGAAAAGGGAATTGATGATTTCCTTTTGAAAGCTTCCCCAGAAGAAAAGATTAAGTTCAAAACGTACAATAAACAGGATATGGTATAATGAAGAAAAATTATTTGGAGACGTATAAGGCTTGAATATCAAGAAAGTAGAGCAACTGATCTTTGAAATCAACACCATTCATATAAAGTATTCAGAAGAGTATTTTGAAAGTGGTAAACTTGCTAAAGTCAATCTTAATCACACTTTTGCGAAGGTGCCAGTTGATGAGATTCTAAAATATCGTTTGAATCTGCACGAATCTATCAACGATTATTTGATGGTAGCAGATGTCAGCGATATTAGTTACTTCTATAGAGTGAAGACATCTGAATCTATTTTAGATAAGATTGAGCGTTTTACTAAAAGAGCAGAAGGGTATCCAGTAAATTCGGTTTTAAATGATATTTTTGGAGCACGTGTCATTTTGCCAACATCTGTCATTACTGAAGTGATGGATCGTTTAGATGATTGGAAGGAAGAATACGGTCTTAAAAATTGGTATTTAAAAGATACTGAAGACTATACTGGCATCCATCTCTACTTTAAAAACAAGAGTCATTTCTATTATCCTTGGGAATTACAAATCTGGGATAAGAATGATATTTCTCGAAATATAGAGAGTCACAAACGAGATTATGCAAGGAAACTTGATAACAATAATTAGGTTTCCTTTTTTACGCAATAAATTTTATGTCACACTATGTATAATCCATAGTGTATCGTACATAGTACATATAAGAGAAAGAGGAAGGTAATAGCTTTAAGCTTTACCTTCCTTTTTGCTATTAAGGAGAAAAACAATGGCAAATTTACTAGCAGTAGTACAACAAACGACTAAAAAAGTCACTTTTCCGAAGATAAAAGAGACTGATAAAGCTGCTGATATCGTGAGAAAGTTTTGTACTTACTATGCGAATATTCGCAGATACCAAGGTCATGAACTTTTATCTCAAGAAGTCGGAGCACTAGCAGTAGAGGTATTCGGACAAGATAATGTTTATACAGCCTATAAAATCAAAGACATCATGGGTGATATCGAAACCATTGGTTATGATCAAGCACATTTTTCGAATAAGCTAAAAAGCCTGTTTGAGGGTATGAGTTTGAGAGATGAAGAAAATCAGGAATACCTTTTCGGTGAACAGATTCTTCTCACACTCCATGGGAGTAGATTACCTGCTACTAAAAGTGCAGAAGATACCAAACGCACTTTATATCTTCTCATTGTCGACGATTCAAAGGTTAGAGTACCTTTGAAGAAAAACCTAAGTTTTTGGAGAGAGAGTAGTTCTCAAACGAGGTATGGACTAGTATCTTTTAGCTTTCTTGAATTGATGTCTATCCATAGTGAAGGTATCTACAAGGAATGTAGTTATTATGGAAATATCCAAAAGATAGCTAACGTTCTTAAAAGAGAGTATGAAGATGCTCTTGCAGCTAACCTTAATGCACAATATGTTAATCAGTCATCTAAGACGATAGCCAGTGTGCGTGAGGATAAAATCTTTCAAGATCATGAAATGAACAGTAACACGTCATTTCTTGATTTAGGGTTTTCAAAAGTCGAAGTAGATACCGAGCGTTATCGAGGTAGTGATTTTGACAAGGAGAAATTCAAAGTTTTAGAAAACGAATGGGAGAAGTTGTGTAATCACTTACCTCATTCTAGTGTAGAACCCGAACTCAAATTCCGAAAGCTAGGAAAACATAAAGCAAGCGGACTTTATGTGCCAGGGTTAAATATTATGGCAATTGATGTAAGAGATTCCTCTTCCTTCATCCATGAGTATGGACATTATTTAGACTATACGTATGATCAATCAGGTATCATTAGCTCTACATCACATAGCTTTAAAGATATTCGTAATATCTATAAGGTTAGCTTGCTAAAACTTATTCAAATAGCTGAGGAAAGCAGAACGGACTTAGCTCAAGCTGTTCGTATTAAGAAGAAGTTGGATTATTATTTGACACCGACTGAAGTGTTTGCACGTGGCTTTGAATGGTGGGTTTTTGAAACTTATACCAAGGATTCAGAACTGTTATCTGATGAAGCCACTTACTATACTAGATTAGAGTATAGGGCTTTGAGGCAATGTCGACACCTTTTGTTTGCATTTTTTGACACGTTTTTTGAGAACTATCGTGCAATGCAACCTATTTATAAGGTCGAGAAGGTACCAAAAGCATTAGTAGCTTGTCGAAAGCCACTTGAAGATAAACCAACGACTGAAGCAGAGCAGTTAAGCTTGTTTGAATTTTGAGAGGAGAAAAACAATGATTATAAACAATATTTTAAAAGAAGCTATCGATAATAATATCCAAGATATTACCATCTTCCCACATGGTGAAGATTACGAGGTAGCATTTAGAAATTCTGATGTGAAACAGGTCCATAACTTCATTTCATCAGAAGATGCGGATGCTCTATTTGGTCATATTAAATTTATGGCTGAGATGGACGTAACAGAAAAACGTTGTAGTCAGATAAGAACTTGTGACTATCAGTTGGACGATGGTAGAGTTATCACCATTAGGATATCGACGATAGTTAATTTTCAAGGACTAGAAACGATGTCTATCCGACTTATTCATGTGAATGAGCGATGAATTTCTTTGAGTGAGTTTGATAGTAGTTGTATGGAAGAAGTGCTTGAACAAGTACGCATTCCAGGCTTGCATGTCATTACTGGTCCTGCAGGTGTCGGCAAAACGACTTTAGCCTACTCGTTACTTTTTGAAGCTTTTAAAGAAGGTAAAGTAATAACAATCGAAAGACATGTCGAGATTAAGGAAATGTCTTTTGACCAACTACAAGTCAATAAGGCTAACGGTATGGAACTGGAAAAGCTCGTGACTTTTGTATTACGTTCCAACCCTGACGTCTTGTTTATTGGTGAAGCAAATACACAAGAAGAAGTAGAAGCAGTAATTAAGGCTGTTTCTGCTGGATTAAGTGTCGTTACAACAGTTCATAAAGATGGCTTTACAATCCCACATGATGTTTTAGAAATGAAACAAGGACAAGATGGGAAACGAAACGTAGCTTTTATTAAATAGAGGAGAAAAACAATGACGATGGAAATTAATGATTTTGACCGCTTCATGGCAGTAAGCCATTTTGATGATGAAATGGCGGAGGCTCACACACCGACTGAGGATGCTATTCATAATTGGATAGTTGCTCATCAAGAGGATGATGAGCTGATTGCTGGAATCCTAACACACCTTGATCGTACGATTAAGAATGCTATGCGTTACTGCATCAGAAAAGCCAGTAAATCTGACTATAGAAATGGTCAAGGTGCTATGGTTGATGATGCCACAGTCTTTTCTTGGGTTAAAGAGTATTTTACCGCTGAAAAGGTTGAGACTAAATCAGTTGTAGGGAAAATGACTACTGGTAGTAAGAAATCAACCAAGCAACCAACTAAGAAGCCAACCAAGAAGCCAAAAAAGAAAAAAACAACTAAGAAAAATCCTGAAAAGGATGAGAAACAGTTAGATCTTTTTTCGGATTTATCTGTTGAAGAAGGCGAATTTTAACAACAATAAATAGAAAAATGGTCCTAGGGCCATTTTTTATTAATTAAGGAGAAAAACAATGACAAAAGCAGAGAATATTCAAGAAATCGTAGATAATCGTTTAAAAGTTCCTAACGGATTTTTCAAATGGGCGAAGAATAATTTTCCTATCTATGAATGGTCAAATAAGTCTAAGACAATTATTTCTTCCGACCGAAAAAAATTCTCGGAAAAGGTCACAAAACGCTTATCACTTAACAGCCGTTTAACCTTTGTAGGAGATACTTTTTACTTTGTCTGGATGGGAGTCACAAAGAAACGCATTGAAATGCAAATGTATGCAGTGACTCAATCATTTGAAGAAGGAAAAGAAAAGTTTGACGTCAGCCTTTATAACTTTTATCAGCTTGCCAACAATAAGATGGTGAAAGCACACTGGGATCCATATCTTTCAGTCCAAAAAGGTAAAGAAATCTATAGTACTGGATTCCAAAATCAGAGAAATGCTCTCTTTTTCGGTTCTGGTGCATTTAGTGTCTATACGCTTTATGGTGGTATGGAAAATCTTATTGAAAAGTTACAAACAAAATCCGAGTTGAGATACCTAGATTTTGATGAAGTGATTAAAGAAAATTTCGAGATAAGCTCAGTGCTACCTCATCTTTATAAATATAGAGAGCGTATTGAATTCGCTCAAAAAATCAAGGCGCGTGGAATCGTCAAAGATTTGGTAGGGTCTACGTTTTATAAATCATATTACTCATATAGTCTAGGACATAGTCATGCAAATATGAGTAAGGTTACCATGAACTTTCTTAAAAGGAATAAACCGTATCTAAAAAATACGGATATAAATGTTGAAAAGGCATTTTTCGAGGAAGATTTGCGTAGACGATATGGTCGAACGTTCGAGGGTTTATATGAGTTGCTTATAAATGCTATGGTTCCTAACAGGACGCCACTAATTAAGCGTATAAATAGTATCATACCATCCACTGTGAAACCAATTCGCTTTATTAACTGGATGATGAAAAACAATATCTCCCTTCGTGATTATGAGGACTATCAAGAAATGGTAGAAGCTTTGGGAATTCCATTTGATGGAGATTATGTAGTTATCCCAAAAAATTGGGAAAATAAACATACAGAGATCGTAGAAAATTATTCAGCTCTTCTCGAGAATCAACAAGCACGTGGTACATATTTACGTGTAACTAATGCCGTAAGTAATTTGAGAGCGGAGAAAAGACGACGTGAGGAAGAAAAGAAAGAGGCGAAGTTGAGGGTTGAAACAGCTGAACGCTTGGCAAACATGATGAAGGCTCAGACAGCATTTGACAAGTATGCATTTATCTTTCCTAAAGACGAAAGTGAAATTGTCAAAGAAGGCAAAACCCTACATCATTGTGTTGGAAGTTATGCAAAAAAACACTTTGTCTACGGAACTTCTATTATTGTCTTTGTTCGTGATAAGGCACACAGAGAAACCCCTCTCTATACTCTTGAATTGAAAAACAATAGGATTATTCAACTGAAGGGAGAAAGGAACAAATCCGCAGATGAAGAGGCAAAGAAAGAAGCAGAACTTTTTTTAGCCCATTGTGGAAAGCTTAACATTCAGTTTTAGATAAAAGGAGAAAAAATGAAACTTAGAACTCATTATGAGTCAACTGTGTTTTCATGTTATACTAGAGATAACACTATACGTGATTTCATGTATAATTCAGGGAGAAGCGTCATGAAGTTGACTATTGTTCTTTATAATAATAAAAAGATGATTGGAAAATACCTGGTTGATACAATCAGTAAAACCTTAGATACGTTTGAAAGGAAAGATGATTTTTTGTTGAACACAGAATTCACCTATGAACGTATGGTAGATTTTCTAAAAGGGCGTCAAATTGATTTTGGACGAAAAAACCGAAAGGAACTTTTAGGTTATACCTATACAGCTCCCGATGTCTGGCACGAAATTGCTATGACACACGGTTTTGATACCGATGATTTTTATTGGGTATCAATACCAGAACTCAATGATGAGCCATTTGTTTTAGAAGATCATCATCCTAATTTAAGTAGAAAATAGGAGAGATACTATGACTGTATTTACTTCTAGCAAAGGAACTCAAGAGAAATGGTTGAAAGATGACTATTTCTATAAGAGAGACTTTTTTGGCGGGGAGGCTGAAGCTGAGTTTCTAGTATCTGAGTTTTTGAAAAGTTGTGGGATTAAAGATTATGTACCTTACGAAAAAGTAGGTAGTGATCTTTGTCGTTCACAAAATTTCATACCAGAAGGTGGAAGCTTCGTTACGATGTTTCGTTTGCTGCAACAAAGGGGGTATACGGAATCAGATATCGAACAAATAGCTAAGAAGCAACCTCAAGAGCAGTATAACTTTTTGAAAAAAGAGTTGGCTGAGATTGGTTTTTCAGAAGCCGAGCTTGATTCGATATTTGCCAGACTCTTTGAGATTGATCGATTGACTTTAAATGTTGATAGGCACTGGAATAACTTTGGGATTATCTTTTCTAAAGATGAACCGCCATATCTATTAACTTTGTTTGATTTTGGTTACTCTCTAGGAGTTACCTTTCCCAGAACAATGCCCACGCATGTAGCTATTCGTAAGAGTAAAGCTATGACAGTCAGCAAAAGCTTTGATAAGCAATGTGAACTGGCTGGAGCATTCTCTTTTGACATTCAAGATAGTTTTATTGAGTTCCTCAAAAATAGGAAAACACGAGAGGCTCACATATTTTTGAGTCGTATAAACAAATACTACAACTAAAAAGAAAGACTTGGTATTATACCAGGTCTTTTTTAGTTTTAAGGAGAAAGAACAACAATGGAAGAACAAAAAAATAATACAAAAACAATGACTAAAGCAGAAAAGGTTCAAGCTAACCTTTCTGCCATTAAACTTGTGAAAGCACTCGAAGCAGATAACCGTCTAGCTGATAGTGCCGAACAAGAAATTCTCTCTAACTATGTTGGCTGGGGAGGACTTGCTAACGATTTCTTTGATAGTAAGATTAATCGTTTTGCAAAAGAACGTGATGAGCTTAAAAGTCTTGTCACTAAAGAAGAATATCGTGCGATGGAAATGAGCTCCTTGACGGCTTACTACACAAGTCCAGAGATTGCTACTGCAATGTGGGATAAGATTGTAGAAAGTGGTTTTAAAGGAGGTAATATTCTTGATCCATCAATGGGTACTGGTATCTTCTTTGAAACAATGCCAGAGGATATCAAGAAGAATTCTACTCTTTATGGAATTGAACTTGATACCATTACTGGTGCTATTGCTAAACACCTTCATCAAGATGCTACTGTTTTAGTCCAAGGATTTGAAACAGTAAACTTTGAAGGGACACCATTTGACTTGGTCATTACGAATGTTCCATTTGCGGATGTTCGCATTGTCGATAAGGCTTATGATAACAAACCTTATCGTATTCATGATTACTTCTTTAAGAAAGCTATCGATTTAGTACCCTATCATGGGATGGTTGCTGCTATCACTTCAACTGGTACTGCAGATAAGAGTGCTGGTTCAATTCTGCCAGAACTCCGTCGTAGCGGAACTCAGTTTTTAGGTGGTGTCCGCTTACCAAATACTGCTTTTAAAGATGCTGGAACACGAGTGGTAACAGATATCCTATTTTTCCAAAAAGGAGCTTTTATCCCTGTTCCAGACAATAATATCGACTTCTGGTCTTCAGATAGAAATAAACTCCCCTTTGATAAACGTGTCTCACTCAATCACTATTTCTTCCAGGATGCTATTTGTAAAAATCCTTGTGTCCTAGGTGATTATCAGGTACGCCATTTCAATGGTGGAACACTGGATCTTGTGGTAGATAGTTCTTTTGACTTAGCTTCAGAGCTTCAAGAAGCACTATCAAAAGTAACAGTGCCTTTCGAAGTGGAGAGACTAGAACCTCGTGATATTATCCTTAAAGAAGAAGTGAATCATCTTGACCAAGACTTACTTGCTTCACTTGATATTCGATTGAACGAGTATGCTTGTGATAAAAATGGGCGTGTCTATTATCGTGATAACACGTCTATCCGTCCTAGCTCACGCGCAGCTGAAATGATTTTTTATCAAGACGAACAAGGACAGTTCGTAAAATATGATGATAAATACAAAGAAGAAGCCATTTTAGACTTTGAAGCAGCAGTAGAAGCAGACCCTAATATTGTTACGAATACATGGGTAAGTCAAACACCTTCTAAAGCAGCTAAAAGTAAAGGGCTTTACAAAGGTATTTATTTCTATGAAACACCCCTTACGGATACAGAAAACAAGCGTATCCGTGGCATGGTTGCTATCAAAAATGCGTATCAAGCCATTATTGATATTCAAATGACGACAGACTATGATGAAGGACAATTCAAACAACTGCTTGCAACACTTAATCAAGCCTACGATACTTTCAAGAAGAAGTATGGATATATCAATCAAGCGGTGAATGCTCGCCTCTTTGACCGAGATGATCGTTATCCTCTTATCGCTAGTCTTGAATTAGAGGAGTTGGACGAGAATGACAGCTCAAAGGTAGTTTTTGTGAAGTCAGATGCTTTTAAAAAGCCAACTATTCGTCCTAAAAAACACCTCCATCAAGTGATGTCAGCAGTAGAAGCCTTGAATGTGTCGCTTTCAGAAGGTCGTGGCGTTGATTTGAACCTCATGAGTTCTGTCTATCCAGATGTTTCAGAAGATATGCTGATTTCTGAACTAGGTGAGACCGTGATGATTGATGTGGAACGCTATATTGATGATAAGACTGTACACTATGTTACTAAGGATAAATTCCTTTCAGGTGATGTTCTTGCTAAACGTGATTGCATTAACTCTCTCATTGAAGACGGAGATACACAAGCGGATTGGGAACGTTATTTGGAATTGATTTTATCTGTTGTACCAGAACCAGTTGTCTTATCTGATATTGATTTCAGCATTGGTTCTAGCTGGATTCCTAGTAACGTCGTTTCTCAATGGGTGTTTAGTGAATTGTTGGATGAAAAGGTTGGTCTCCATTCTGAAGAAGCTAAATCACTATTAGTGAAATCCAGAATCGGACGAGGTTTCAACGAACGCTTGCTAAACTGCTATATGAGTCGTCAATCTAACCTTCGTTTAGGTCTACGTGATGAGTACAATAAAAGTTATTCACACGCAACAGATATTGTGGCTCATTTGCTTACAAGTAATCAACCAACAATCATGCGTAACTTTGGTACGACTGAAAACCCGATACGTAAGGTTGATGAAGTGGCTACAGCAAACCTACGTGAGTGTGAACGTGTTCTACAAGAAAGCTTTAAGAACTTTATTCTTGAAAACCCAACAGTCCAAGAAGTGATTGAAGATACCTACAATGAAGTCTTTAATCGCTATGTGACACGTCAATATGACGGAAGTCTCTTGGAATTTGATGGGTTGGCTAAAGGTGTAGAGCTTCGCCCTCACCAAAAGAATGCCGTACAACGTATTCTTGAAGAGAGACGTGCACTGCTTGCTCACGAAGTGGGTACTGGTAAGACACTAACCATGATTTCAGCAGCTTTCAAGATGAAAGAGCTTGGGCTTATTCATAAACCATTATTTGTGGTTCCATCTAGTCTAACAGCACAATTTGGTCAAGAAATTATGCGTTTCTACCCTACCAAGAAAGTGTTTGTTACGACTGAGCAGGATTTTGAAAAGTCACGTCGTCGCTTGTTCGTCTCTCGTATTCTAACGAGTAACTATGATGGTATTGTGATTGGACATTCTCAATTTGAGAAAGTTCGTGTCTCACAAGAACGTGAACAAGCCTTTATTTCTGAAAAGATTGATGAGCTTGATGAGATCATTGGTTACGCAAAAGCTAATGACGACAAAATTACTTTTAAGCAAGCACAATCGATGCGTAGAAGTCTTGAGGCGAACTTAGAAACGTTGCTTGAGAACAAGACTGGTATTGATGAGTTTATCAACTTTGAAAGCCTTGGTATTGATATGCTCTTTGTTGATGAAGCCCACGGGTACAAGAATGTCCGTCCTATGACACGTTTGGGGAACGTTGCTGGTATTACCAACCGTACCTCTAAAAAGAATATGGATATGGAAATGAAGGTGCGCGTGCTTCAGGAAGAGCATGATACACGTCATGTTGTTTTTGCGACTGGAACGCCTGTTTCCAACTCTATCAGTGAAATGTATACGATGATGAATTATCTTCAACCAGATGTCATGGAACATTTCGGTGTAAGTTTCTTTGATGCTTGGGTTGGTGCGTTTGGGATTGTTGAGAATAGTCTCGAGCTTAATCCTACTGGAGATAAGTACATCTCACGTAAACGCTTTGCTAAATTTATGAATCTCCCTGAGCTGATGGCGATTTACCGTCAGACTGCAGATATTCAAATGACTGAAGACCTTAATCTTCCAGTTCCTATGGTAGAAAAGGTAGCGGTTGAAAGTCAGTTGACGGATAACCAAAAAGTTTATTTGGATGAGCTTGTAGAACGCTCAGACCGAGTTAAAAATGGGAATGTAGATCCTAGTGAAGATAACATGCTCAAAATTACTAGTGAAGCCAGAAAGTTGGCATTAGATATGCGTTTGCTTGATGCAGAGCTCTATGTAAGAGCTGATGCAGACAAACTCATGCAAGTGGTTGAGCGAGTGGACAAGATTTATCACATGGAAGCTAAGCATAAAGGGACACAAATGATTTTCTCTGACCTTGGAACTCCTAATGGCAAAGGTTTCTCTGTTTATCAAGAGTTGAAAGATTTGCTTGTTGAAAGAGGAATTCCAGAAGAAGAGATTGCTTTTATTCACGATGCTGCTAACAAAAAGGCTAAGCTCCAACTTCAACGTCAAATGAATGCTGGTGAGATTCGTATTCTCATGGCTTCAACGGAAAAAGGGGGAACTGGTCTTAACGTCCAACGTCGTATGAAAGCTGTTCATCATCTCGATGTGCCTTGGAAACCGTCTGATATTATCCAACGTAATGGACGCTTGGTTCGTCAAGGAAATATCTATCGTAAGGTAAATATTTTCCACTATATCACTAAAGGAAGTTTTGATAACTACCTTTGGCAGATTCAAGAAACAAAGCTCCGTTATATTACGCAAATCATGACCAGTCGTACACCGATGCGAGCTTCAGAGGATATTGACGAGCAAACACTCTCAGCCTCTGAATTTAAAGCCATTGCGACAGGCAATCCATATCTTAAACTTAAGATGGAACTTGATAACGAATTTGAATTGCTTTCTAATCGTCGGAAAGCTTGGAAACGTGATATTGCTTTGTCTCAAAAACGTATTAAGCAAGCCCTTAAAGATAAGGAAATTTACGAGAAGAAACTTTCTCTATTAGTCCAGGATAAAGAGCTGGCAGAAAAAACAAGACCTTGGAAAGAAGTGGTTGAAAAAGAAGATGGTAAGAAATATGAGGTCGAACATAACCCATTTGTTATGACATTTGAACCAGATGGATACGAAGTAACTAAGAAAGATGTTGCAGGTAATCAACTGAACTATACAATGCAAATGAATGTTGCCTCTGATCCACTCCATATGAAAATGACAACCCTTGCTCATTATCGTGGTTTTGTCCTTCGTGCGTTGGAACAAAAATCACCTTGGCAACCAGAACGCATGCTTGACTTGCATATTATTGGTCAAAATAGCTATGCCGTTCGTCTAGACTTTGCGAGTGGTATTGGGACTATCCAACGTATCAACAATGTTATTGATGGTATGGATAAACAAGCCAAACTCTTGCAGGAAAACATTGACCGTTGTGCAGATACCATTAAGCGAGGAGAAGCAGCAGATGTTTTTGCAGACCAAGCTCGTCTTGACTATGTATCAGCTAAACGTGCCATTGTTAATCCTCTTATCGAAGTCGAAGATGAGTCTAAGAAGCCTACTGTAGAGCAAATTGAAGAAGCAATCAATGCTTTTGAATTGCAGTACAAGGCAGACCATCCAGAAATGGATGAGGACTCTGATGTAAAAGTTAGCTCAATCACCGAGGAATATAGTGCTAGCTATGATCCTGATGAAGAAAGCGAACTTGTTGAAGTTATTAATGAGTCAGTAGATGAAGCAGAAACTGGCTTTGAGGAAGTAGTAGTTGCTCAAGAAATCGTTGAAGAAAGGACTCATGTTGTTGTTTCGCAAGAAATCCTTGATATGGCTGATGACTTCCTAGAAAGCATTTCTGAACTCTTCGGTATGACTGAAGAACATAATAATAATGTTTCTACAAAAGTAGTTTCTGAACCCTCTGTTAATGAGGTAGTAGAAGCAGAAGTCTACGAAGAAATTTCACTATTTGACTTTGTTTAATCATAAAAAAGGATAATATCTTCTTGAGGAGATGTTATCCTTTTCTCTTAGCATAATTTTCTATTTAAATTCATAGATGAGAAGTTTATTTACATAAATCAATTACTTAATAAAAACACTATAAAAGTTAGATTTTTCTGTCTAACTTTTTGGGAGTGCGGATTATCTATGTAAGGGTCTTTTACTAATTATCAGATATCTGTGAATGGTGGAATAGCAATAATGGGAGTATATCCTACCCTTTTATTGTATTCGAAATTATTCGGTGTAATTTACAACTTTTGTTCTGAAATAAAGTCGATATAAGGAGTACCAAGTAGTAGTAAAAATTGTTTCTTGAGAACTTCAGGTGAAGTTGGAAATTCTTGAGAAATCCAAAGTTGAATGATATTTAGTATGTTTGGAAGAAATAGTCCTTCTAAAAAATCTTTTGAAATATTATTATTAATTTTTATTAAACATAGATTTTCTTTAAGCATAGGACCATATGTTTTTTGTAAAAGTTATTTCCAACTTGGCTCTGCAGAAGTGTTATAAAGACAAGGTAACTAGGCTCTATTTGAGTAAAGTAAAGGTATAATGGAATCGCAAAAAATAGAACTAGGTACTTTTGTGGTTATATCTCTCATATAAAGCGAAATGATAAGAGGATAGCCTGAAGCTATATATAACAGAAGAGGAGCTATTTGGAATTGTCTAAAATGTAAATATTACGGTAAAAGGAAGAAGTATATTTTTGATGAAATATAAATGATTTTGATTATTCAATTTCTAGATGGAAATTAAAATAAATTTGGTAAGGCTACGCTTCGTAATCTTAGTACATAAAAATCATCATGGTATAATAAATAAAGAATATCAATGTTTTTAAGGAGAAATCAGTGGAAAAAAGAAATTACCAAGCAAAAGAATCATTAGATGATCTTGAAACTAATACCTCAGAAATAACAGCTAATGCATTATTTAATTTCATGCAAGAGTATTCTTTTTTGGAAAAAATTTTGTTGAATATGGCAATATTTCCTCGCTATTATCCTGAAGATATTAGTTATTTAAAATTAAAATACAAATCAAAAGACCTAACTGAGTGGTACATACCTATGACTTGCTTTTGTGATATACCATTGCATCAAATTAGCTATCATGCAGAGGGAAATCCATCATCTCCTGAGGATAGGGGGTACGGCAAGTTTTCAATAGCATTTCATAAGAGTTTTGGGATAAAAAAAGGTATTCAGCCAATTCACTATTTAAATCAGGAATCAATTAATGCTGTTGAACTGACAAACACAATGAATTTACTATTGAGCGAAGATTTTGAGGGTGTAAGCGAGGCTTCTAAAGTCAATGATATTATAACAAATTTCATTTTTGAATATATTAGAATTATAAAACCATACTATGGCCAAATGAAGCGTAAGGGTAAAGATAACCAAATTCAAATAATAAAAAAGAATTTTCAAGATGAGCATGAATGGAGATATATTCCAAAACTGGAATCAAAAGAACTTCCACTGATGTTAATTGAGGAAAAGGATATTTTAGCAGAAGAAGTAAATAAATTTTATACAGATAGTATACCGTTGACGACTAAAGGAGTGTTGTCTTTTAATGTTGATGATATAAGATACATATTTGTTGATACTAATCAAAACAGAAATAAGCTAATAAAATTTATTAGAGAAAAGCGGAAAGGAAGACGTCTTACCCGTCAAGAAAAAGATATATTAATTTCTAAAATAATGGTTTATGATGAGTTGAAGGAGGATTGGTGAGTGGTTAATTCAAAGTTTAATTCAGTCTTTTCTAAAAAGGATAATACTAAAACATTTAGGGCACCAAAAGCATTAAGAAAGAGGTTAAACTTGGATGCTCCCAAAGGTTATTCTTATGAGTTAATGGAAGGGACTGATGATATGTATGTGCTGCGTTCAAAAAAAGACCGTAAGGAGAATAGTTTTCAAGCAAGGTTTATGTTTCCATTGGAGTTTGAAGGAATGGAAATACATAACATTAAGGAACTACTTGAAGCTATGTATAGGACTCAGAAAGCATTTGTCTTAGACAAGTCACTTCAGAATGAACCTCCAACTATCATTCATTTAGGTGGCTCTGGTATAACAGAACAGACCATATTTCCTGTTGACAAGCTTCCTAAGTTAGAACCTTTGGAAATAAAAGTTGGGAATCTGGAGGTTTCTTTGCCTATTGAGAGAGTTCCCTATCCAAGTTTAACTGAAATAAAAATTGTCTCTGATAGAAATCACTTAATTAATTTAGGAATTATACTAAATGAAAAATCTGGTGAGACACATATAGAAGTTAGCCTTAACTATGAGAACCTAACCACCTTAGATGATTATTTTAATAATATAGAAATAATCCGTTCCTTTTTTAAATTCGGTATGGAAATATTAAACAAATCATTGAGACCAAATAGGGCTCAAGTAAAGGTGTTTGAAAAAAATCATATTTTTTTAGAGGCGCTGAAGCAAATTCAAGATTATTTTGAAATTTCATTTGATTTTCCACAGAAAATAGATAATGATGATGTCTATTTTACAAAGATATTATTTGAATCTTTTATCAATAACAGAATTGTATCAATTAAAAACAAAAGTGAAATTAGTTTTTCATTTGACAAAGAGAAATTCAATACATCTGAACATACTTTGGAAAAGGGAGCTGAATTAGGTGTTATTATTCCAAAAGAATTGACATTAATGATTTTTGGTGCTGAACTTCAATTTTTAGAATATCGTATATATCCACGTATGATTTTTAATAGCATAGTAGATGAAAAGGCAGATGAATTACAAGTAATATTTGAACTCCCTGAAGAGAGCAGATATTTTGTTAAGTATTCATTGGATTCTATAGATGATTTTGATATGTCTACAACTGGAAAAGAAATATTTAATTCAACAGATGTTTCAATTAATATTGAAAAGATTAATTTTCGAACACTAAACGAAAAATAGTAGGGTAGTGTACAATAAAGTCACTTTTTGCAGTCACATAAATGTAAAAGCACATTATGAAACTTTTACATAATAATTTTTCCTATGCAAAGAATGATATAATCTCTACAGTGGATTTACCCACTACAGAAATTATAGAGCCTTAAATATCTAATAGCGTTGTTACAAGAAATTGGTATCCTCACTTTGATAACATTCATAAGAAAATATATTATGGAATATAAGTGGTCTCATAGACTAAGTTTTCTTTCATTGAAGAGAAGAGTCTCACAAAATATCTTTTCTTAGGAATTTGTTTCTGTTCCACTAGTTATTTAGAGCAAAATAAAAACTAGGGGGAAACCCTAGTTAGCAGTAGACGTTCATACAGGAGTATTATGTAAATAAGAATGTTAGAGTGAAGTCTCTATGATAGAAGCTAATTAGAGACGTAGGGAAGATTAATTCATAGTTTGATGTATGTGTCTACTACTGAGATTATAACAGTGTGATTAGAATTTTGCAACAAATTTTGTTAAAAGTCAAATTCTCAACTGAGGTAAGATAACATTTCAGATTAAGCTAAAATTTTTCTGAGACAAGTAAAATTGTAATTAGGAATGCCTCAAAGCCGTTCGTATTCAGTAATCTAACAACATTTTAGATTCTGATGATGAATTGATAATTAAATTTAAGTGGCCAAATAATTACCATGCATATGAGAAAATAATAGAATTAGATTGTATGACGATTGTCATTTAGATTATATTGTGCTATATTACTTCTTAGATAGTTTATCTATGTATCATCTCCCAAGGTAGATGGGTAAACTGTGGAATATTAATGCAGAAAAACGCAGGAGTTACTCTTGCGTTTTTTCTTATGTCAGAATTCGTATATTTCCAAGGGATTCAGTTTGGGAAAAAAGTTAAACTCTATTAAAAATTTAGAGAAGAATATTGCTATTTTTACTCTTCATACTAGTTTGCTATAAAAAATGATTAGATTCCAGAGTAAAATTTAGATTGTAAAACCTTATCATTCTTATTCCCACTTCCGATTTTCTAATATATGTGTTTAAAATTATATTATAAGAAAAAATAATGTTAATAATATCCATATATATGACTTTAGAATTAATGGTTTATTATAATATATTTAACATAAAGAAAATAAGTGTAAAAATTATAAATGATTCAGAATATTCTATTGACAGAAAAGTTAAAAGTGCTAGAATTTAGGTGTTAAGATTATATTAAAAGGAAATTTGTATTATGGGAAAAAAAGAATCACAACGTTTCTCAATCAGGAAGTTTAACTTTGGGGTTGCTTCTGTGCTTCTGGGAACAGCCATTTTTGTGATGGGAGCAACCAGTGTTCAGGCAGATGAAGTAAGCGCTACCACTGAGGTTCAATCTTCTTTTACGGCGAAATTGAATGAAAACCAAGTTAACAGTGTTCAAGAAAGTAACGTTGAACAGAATAACGTCTCTAAAATAGCGTCTAATGAAGGTCAACAAAATAACGCAACAGTAGCACCTACTAATACTAATGATAATGCTAAAGTAGAAGTAAATGACATTCAACAAAATACTCCGGTGGCCAAAAATGAAGAAGGTGTTCAAATAAAGGAGTTGAATTCAGTACCTTCGGAACCGGTAACAACAAATTCTTCGCAAGTGATTGAAGAAGAGAAAGTTGATAACCACCCTTCAAATGAACGACGCAGAGCTAAAAGGGAAGCTCCCTCATCAACTGAAGAAAGTAAAACAACCTTTTCCAAAACAGGTGACACAATTACTGTGAAAAATCCTAATGTTGAAGTCAATTTTCCAAATGGGAACAGTCTATATGCTCCTGCGGAAACAGTCATTCATATGGAACTACCTGATGAATTAGAGATAAAACAAAATGATAAAATCGTTGTTGATATTCCCGATGCAATTAGAATTCCTACAAGTTTGCATTATGATGTAACTGGTCCTAGTGGTGAAATAATAGGTAATGCTTTTCTAGATTCAATCAGTAATAAAGTGATAACTACTTTTGCAGATTACTATGAGAAAAACAAAATTGCAAAACAATTTACCTTAACCTTTAGTACCGGTTGGAAATCATATGTTAAACCAAATGTTCCAACAGAACTCAATTTTAGTGGACGAAAAATTACAGTAACAGTAGGTCCGGAGAGTGCTCCTGTACCGGTAGAAAAAACAAAGGTAACAAAATATGGTGAAGCGGTAACTGGTCATCCTGAACTAATCAGATGGACTATCCGTCTAAACTCAGGTAGCTTGGTAGCTCCTCAAGTTTTGACAAATTACCAACTAATTGATACGCTTCCAGATGACCAAGTCCTAGTTCAAGATGGGGATCCTGTTTTGGATGAATTTGATACTAAAACGAAAGAAACTTGGCGTTTAGGACATGCGACATCTATTCCTTCAGATAATGTAGATTTATGGAATGGTAAAGCTCTTAGAGCTGAAAGAGTTCAGTCAATTACTCCATGGGTTTCCAAAGGTAATGCAATTCAATTATTGGAAAATATCAAAGAAAGCCCAACTGGTTTTTCTTTCAAGATAGCGCAATTGAATGAGCTTGTTTATGTTCGCTATATGACGCGATTAAAAAATGTACCTAATACCAATGAGGAGTTACAAGAAAAACACGGTAATAATATCAAAATCACTTACAACACTGGTGAAGAACAAAGTTACCAAGCAACTTTTGCATTTAAAGCAGGTGGTTCAGGTTCAGCTTCAAAGGCAAAACAACCAGCAAGGGTTGATTTAGCGTTTACAAAACGTCTTGAAGGAAGAAAGTTAACGGCTGGTGAGTTCACCTTTAATCTAGTTGACCAAAGTGGTAATGTGGTTGATACACAAAAAAATGATAGTTTTGGCCATATTTCTTTTATTCCACAGTTATTTAACCATGCTGGTGTTTATCACTATACGGTTGAAGAAGTACCAGGTACGGAAGCAGGTATTAACTACGATGCAATGAAAGCAGAAGTGAGTATCACAGTAGATGAAGATGGTAATTCGTACATAGCTCATACAATTATGCCAACGGACACCGAATTCAATAACACCTACACTCCTTCCCCAGTAAAAGTAGGCCTAGAATTTAACAAAGTCCTATCCAATGGTAGTCTAAATGCGGGGGATTTCAGCTTTACACTGACTGGTGATAACAATGTTAATGAAACAGTTACTAACAAAGCTGATGGGAAAATTACTTTCAGTGACTTATCATTTGATCATGTTGGTGTTTTCAACTACACAGTAAAAGAGGTGAAGGGTGATAAACCAGATGTAGACTACGATGATATGACGATTGCAGTGAAAGTAACTGTATCGAAAGATGAGGAAACAGGTCTGTTAACAGCAAAAACAGAAATGACCTCAACAGGTGGCGAAGCAACTGGTACAGATGACAAGACCTTTAACAACTATGCGGTAGCGCCAGTGACAGCGCAATTTGACTTTAGTAAAGTCT
>ERZ772805.1283-NODE-1283-length-21614-cov-17.336101_pt1 | contig 21614 bp, 13 predicted proteins | sample MGYA00511344_ERZ772805 | MGnify/ENA primary metagenome ERZ772805 (study PRJEB29015, sample SAMEA2737730) | human gut metagenome | biome: human gut; feature: human-associated habitat; material: faeces | place: China | collected 2012 ...
ACCCGGGATACCGCCGTGAAAGGGCGGTGTCTTAACCGCTTGACCAACGGGCCAAAATGGTGACTCACCCGCGACTCGAACGCGGGACACCCTGATTAAAAGTCAGGTGCTCTGCCAACTGAGCTAGTGAGTCATGTTGGCAGGGGTGGCTGGGATCGAACCAGCGCATAACGGAGTCAAAGTCCGTTGCCTTACCACTTGGCGACACCCCTACAGTGATTATGATGTGTAGGTTATGGGGTGAGTAGTGGGGATCGAACCCACGCGTAACGGAGCCACAATCCGCCGTGTTAACCGCTTCACCATACCCACCACCTTGTAGGTATCGAAGACGTTGTCTTCGTAACAAAGAGAATTATATCTGTTCTAGAGATTTGTGTCAACACCTTTTTCTCAATTTCATTTAACTTTTACAATTAAAATCAAGAAATGTATTATCTCTAATATAAACTCTTTAGCCTTATATACATAAGGAAGCACTTCGGAAGCAAAGGCCTCACGAATGGTGCTTCCCTATTATACATATAAATTACTTAGTTGGCAAATAGTTTTTTACAAAATTTGGCAAAGCAAAAGCAGCCTTTTGAATTGCAGCATTATAGTACTTAGTTTCAAAGTTTTGTTCACGGTTTGGAGTCCATGTTAATGGATCATATGTTTTGGAACCCAACGTGAAGCAATGCATGCCTGCTGGGTAAATTGGAATGAATGCAGTATATAAACGTGCAATTGGGAAGTGATTATTTACATACCCAAATACTTTCTCTACAAGCGGTTGATGCAACATAGGAGATTCTGTTTGTTGCACAAACAAGCCATCTTTCTTTAGAGCTTTCAAGGTATTCTTATAGAACTCTTCAGTGAATAGACCTTCACCTGGACCAATTGGATCAGAGCAGTCTACTATAATTACATCATAATAATCTTCTGCTTCCGCCATGAAACCTATTCCATCGCCAATTTTTACAGTTAATTTTGGATTGTTTTCAATCATAGCTTTAGCAATAGTTGGTAAATATTGTTTTGCCAACTCTACTACCTTGCCATCGATTTCAACCATTGTTACTTCTTTTACACAGTCGTGACGTACACATTCTCTAGCTACGCCACCATCACCGCCACCGATGATCAGTACTCGTTCAGGATTTGGATGTAAGAATAATGGAACATGACTCATCATTTCATGGTAGATGAACTCTTCACGTTCAGATGTTTGGAATACGCCATCTAATGCGAGCATTGTACCATACTCTTTAGATTTAAATACTTCAATTTTTTGGAACTCAGATTCACCTGAATATAATACTTCTTCTGCTTCAGCGCTGAGACGTAAATGAGGAGTTTGTTCCTCTGTAATCCATTGACTCATGTAGTACCTCCTACTTTTATACTACAATACGCACCGCAGGTTATTGCGATGCGTATGTATATTACTTTAATTGCTCTATTACTTAACCTTTACGGCTAATATAACAGAAACCGCCACCTAAAATGGTATCTTTCATCCAATTCGCTAATGAAAAATCACGGATTTCACCTTCATCAAAGATGCCACAGCGAATATCATCGCCATCCCTAAAAATCTTGTGAATTGGAACCCAATGCCATGTATAAAGAGCCTTTTCCTTGCCCTTATGACGATTCAAAAACGCCACAGGCACATCTTGTACCAATGCATCATGAATAAACTGAGCTGCTGCCTCTACCTCTACACGAGAAGCACAGAAAGGAGACACATTTAACATATGTACATCATATGACAAGCCTTCGTCTTCTAATAAACGAACCAGGCCTCGTTCCATCCATTGCGTTTTATAAACACCACCACCAAAGCGTGGTTTTACATATTTCCAAACTAAATTCATCCGTTCTAAAGCAAGCGTTTGATCGGATGTGGTTTCTAAATCTAATAAGCCATCCCTAAATAGCGAATAACTCAAAACTTGTGATGCCGATGTAGGACCACAACCAGACAGGCGTTGCCACTCATCTGTGAACCACTCTTGGTCATACCCATATGATGTCTTTCCGTCTACATCAATATATAGCCATTCCGGATGTTTAATAGATACATCATTCATGAGATTAACCTTCGATTACTTCAACAGTTTCCATGATAGCACCTTGATGGATACCATCAACTACGTCCATACCTTCGATTACTTTACCAAATACTGTATGCACACCATCCAAATGAGGTTGTGGTTCGTATACGATAAAGAATTGACTACCACCAGTATTAGGACCGCGGTGAGCCATAGACAATGCACCACGTTCGTGTTTGTGTGGGTTACCAATTAATTCATCTTTAATTGTGTAGCCAGGACCACCTGTACCATTGCCATTAGGGCAACCACCTTGAGCTACGAAACCAGGAATTACACGGTGGAAACGAAGACCATTGTAGAAACCTTTATTGATCAAATCAATGAAGTTTTGTACTGTGCCAGGAGCTTCTTTATCAAATAATTCAATTACAATATCGCCGCCGTCAGCCATATGGATTTTTGCTTTTTTCATTGTTCAGGTACCTCCAAAATTGTACGCAACACATGTGCTGCTAATATAAAACCTGCCACTGGTGGCACAAAACTACATGTACCAGGGCTTGTTGCTTCCCCACGGAACTGTGGCTTTGTTGGTTTTTCTGTAGAAAATAAAACTAATTGTTTTTTTATGCCCCGTTTTTTTAACTCCCGGCGCATAACGCGCGCAAGAGGACATGTATGAGACTTATTGATATCAGCAATCATAAGTTTTTCTGGGTAAAAGCGATTACCGCCGCCCATACAAGAAATAACAGGGATACTTTCACGTTGACAAACCTCAATAATATTTAGTTTTGCCGTTACCATATCGATAGCATCGATAACATAATCAACGTGCAAGCTTTGAATGAATCCAGGGTAACTTTCCTCAGTATACATAATATCATGAGTTTCTATCACCACATCCGGATTAATAGAAAGAGCTCGCGCCTTTGCTACCTCTACCTTACGCTCACCAATCGTGTCGTGAGTTGTAATCATTTGGCGGTTCAAATTACTAGGTGCTATAGAGTCTCCGTCGATAAGAACGATTCGCCCAACCCCTGCACGTACCAGAGCCTCAAGAGCTCCACCGCCTACACCACCGACACCAAAGAGAGCCACAGATGTATTCTTTAAGGTTTGGATTTTATCTGGTCCAACTAACCATTCTAAACGAGTTAACATATATTCCATTAATATTTACCCGCCGGAATGATTTCTGTCCAATAACCGTCTGGATCGGCAATGAAATAAATCCCCATATCAGCATTTTCGTAGGCTACAACATCCATCTCTTTGTGTTTTTTAAGAGCTGCTTCATAGTCATCTACATAAAATGCCAAGTGGAATTCATTGTCTCCCAAATTATAAGGGCGATCCCAGTCACGCAACCAAGTAAGTTCTAGCTCATGCGCTGTATATGGACTTTTTAAATATACAAGGATGAAAGCACCACTTGGATCTTCCAAGCGGCGAGATTCCTCAAGTAATAAAGCCTCTTTATAGAAAGCTAAACTTTTATCAAGATCCTTAACATTTATATTATTGTGAGCAAATGAAAATTTCATAGGACCTCCTTAATTAATTCCAGTATGTTTTTGTAGGAATTCTCCTCTTTTAATAGTATCACATTTGGCAATTCTATAGCTAGTTAATCACAAATTTTGCTGTACTGCCATCATCACCACGTGTGACCTCTAAGTGGGCAGGTATACGAGTCTTTAATTCAGGTACATGAGAAATCATGCCGATGAGGCGTCCAGAAGATTGTAATTGTACCAATGTTTCCATGGCAAGTTCTAATGTATCTGGATCTAAAGTACCAAAGCCTTCGTCGATGAACATCGTATCCATATGAATACCACCTGCATAACTTTGAATGACATCAGCTAGGCCCAAGGCAAGGGCCATAGAGGCCAAGAAGGTTTCCCCTCCGGACAATGTGTTCGCTGGTCTTGATTGACCTGTGAAAGCATCCATAACGGCCAAATCAAGGCCTTGTTTGCCTCGACCACCACCGGTATAGTCAGACCGCTCCAAGGAATATCGACTACGACTCATCTTTTGAAGACGTAAATTGGCGGCATACACAACTTCATCTAAAATAGCACCTAGCACATATCGTTCAAAGGTTACATTTTTAAACCCTTGTTCTCCACCATTAGCGAGGTCATTTAGACGACTCAAGAACTCTACTTCATTACGAGCTTCGCCCATAGCCTTTTCGAGTTCTTCTAATGATGCTAATGTGGTTTCAATATGTTTTGTTTCTTTATCCCAAGCCGCAAGAGAACCTACCAAATTATCACGTTTCTCTACGGCCGTATCATATACTTCGTCAGAAACCGTATCACTTGGTTCTATTACAGACTGGGCTTGTTTCAAAGCCGCATCATATACAGCTTGAGCTGTACTAAAAGCCTCATCCAATACATGTAGCTCAGTTCTAAACGTATCTAAGGCCTTATAATCACCTAGTGCATCTATAAAGTCATCTTCAGATACAGAAATTGATTGTAATGATTTTACATATTCTTGGTAAAATCCATCAAGATTTTTTGTTTCTTCCTGCACTTGTGTAAATAAGATTTCTAAACGACCCCGTTTAGCGTTGAGCTGCTCTTTAGCGGCATCTAGACTTGATTTACAAACCTTCAACTGCTCATCGTATGTGTTAATTTCAGTCTCTAACGATTCTATCTGTTCATGCCATGCATCAAGATCTGTAGTCGGCAAGGTCTTAGATACCCCATCTATCTTAGCCTGTAGAGAGCTAATCTGTACCTCCAAGTCATGTAAGTTTTTAAGCAATTCATTATGACCGATCTCCAACTTTGATAATGTACCTTTAGCCTCAACCAAGTCATGCTCATTTTTAGTTATAATTTCGGTCAACTGTTCAGTGTCTCTACGTAAAGCTGTAAGCTGCTCCATTTGAGACGCCAAGCCTTGTTGAATTGAATCAAATGCATCTTCTGAAAAATTATCAATGGATGATTTGAGTTTAGAAACTTGGTCTTTAACTTGCTCATCTAACTCATGTAGACGAACCGATAACGTTTCTTTCTGACCAATTTCGCTAGCCCGCTTCTGTAATGCTCCATCACGCACTGCGCGTGCCTCTTCTACTTCCTCTTTGGTAGGGTATAATTCTGGCTTAGATGCTAACTGTGGATGCTCTATAGAGCCACATACAGGACATGGTTCATTATCTACTACCAAATGAACCAGTTCAAAAGCACGTCCCTCTGCCATCAGATGTTCTAAACGTTCAAGCTGTACCGTTGAGTTCTTTACAGATTCATCTAGAATCGCTAAAGATCCCTCCTTAGCACTAATATCGTTTTGAGCCTTTTGTTTCTCCGCTAACAATTCAGAATATCGTTGCAACTGGCTCAACTGCTCTTGGATGTGAGGAATAGACTCTAATGCTTTACTATTAGCTTGAAACTGTTTTCTCACTTCAACTAACTCAGCCTCTAAATCAGCTACTAGCTTGTACTGAGCCTGCAACTTAGCTTCACTTTTCTCGCGGTCTTGTGTTTCTAACTGGCTATTTAATGTGCTCAATTCCTTATTTAACACTACTAACTCATTAAACTGTTCGGCCTGCTGTTGTAATTGAGCCAACGCAGTCCGCTTAGCTTGCATAGTTTCAGCGTGAGATTCTAACGTTTCATAAGCCTCTGTACATTTAGACTCATGTTGAGCTGCGACCTCTACACTTTTTTTTGCATCTGAAAGTGCCGTTTTCAAAGTTTTTAATACAGCCTGTTTATCATCAAGTTGTTTATATAATTCATAGCTTGGTGTTAAACCGGTGAGGAACTGAACCTTTTCATTTAAACTAGACCGCTCATTTTCTCTTCCTTTTACCAAGTCTAATTTATTCGTAGCCTCAATAAGAGATTGTTGTACCTGATTATATAAGGCCCACTCATTACGCAATGTATTGAACTGGTCCACTACAGCTACAGCTTTATCACGTTCAACAACAAGCGTATCACGATGAGGTTCTCTATCTTTCAAAAGTTCCCGTACATGCTCAATAGTTAGTACAGGGATTTCTTCATCATGCGGAATGGATTGCAGTAATGCAGATTGTTTCGTTACATTTTCTTCAATACCGGATTTTGCCTCATCATAAGCAGATTTTAGGGCATCCTGTAATCTTCGATATAACTCAGTTCTAAAGAGTGTATGTAATAACTCCTCCCGTTCACTAGTAGAGGATACTAATAATTTTCTAAACTCTCCTTGCGGCAAAAGTACTACTTGTAAGAATTGATCTTTACGAAAACCTATGATTCGTTGAATCGTATCCCGAATAGCAGCGGCAGAGGTAGCGATAACTTTCCACTCGCCATCTTTCATTTCGTATACAGTGGCACTAGCATTCTGCTCACGCATACCTGTACCACGTTTTTTGGCTACCAATTGTTTTGGCAATCTTTCAACACGATACTGAGCCTCACCAATAGCAAAGGAAAAATCAACACGCGTCATATGCTGCGGTTCTGCAAAATCACTACGGATAGCATCCGTTTTGCGCACCTCTCCACTAGGCTCACCATACAAGGCATACACCATCGCATCTAGTATAGATGTTTTCCCCGCCCCCGTAGGACCAGAGATGAGGAACATGGAATGGTTTTGGAGCTCATTAAAGTCCAAGGTAACCGAATCGCGGTACGGACCAAAGGCTTCTATAGTTAAAGATATAGGCTTCATTTAGTCCTCCTTTAGAATTCGATCCCATACAGAGTTGATGTATTGTTGCTCACGCTCTGTTAATGGTTCTTTCCATACGGTTTCGGCAAATTGATTAAATAATTCGCGCTCATTTAACTCTTTAAAGACTGCATCTCCCATGTCAGCTATAGGTGCTGCCAAGCGACCTACTAAATCAATAGTCATACATCGATGATACACTTGGCGCAGCTTAGCCATCCCATCCATTATAGGCATCGTATCAAGTAATCGGGCCTGCACATAATCCTCTTTATGCTTAGCCTGTAATTCTTTATTATTTAAGAGGTCTTCAAAGTAACCTTCTAAAATAACTACATCTCGCTTCGCTTCTACAGGAATGGTGCTAATATCTACGTTACCTTTTGCATTCATATCAATGATAGTAAAAGACTTCTTCTGCGTATGCTCATCAAAGGAATACTTTAATGGCGATCCGCTATAGCGAATATAGTCTGCCCCCATTCGTTGAGGCCCATGCAAATGGCCAAGAGCTGTATATTGAAAGTCTTTAAAGACTTGTGGACTTACTTGTTCACTACCACCGATAGACAAGGTCCGCTCAGAGCCACCTACATCACCGCCCATTACAAAGGCATGACTAATAGCAATGCTACGCATCCCCTTTGGCACTTGATTGAACAAGTAGTCACTCCAGGCCTGATACATTTGATCGTAATTATGTAAATTAAGTGAAGCTGGCTCTTGCTCATCAGTCTCCACATAGGAGAACAGGGAGTCCTCGCTCATATCTATATCAACTGGTTTTGATACAATTGCACCCAGACCTAATGCATCCCCTATGCGACGAGGCTCGCTAAAAGGCATAGGGCAAATGGCCACTTTGCCATCAGGGCCTTCAAATTCAAAGGGTTGTAATGCGTGATGAGGAGAGCCCCAAATATGGATTCCGGATTGACTCAATATAGAGCGGCCCACTTCAAGGCGTTCTGCCCCATCGTGATTACCACTTACCACGAAGAGTGGTACCTTATAATCCATAGCGAGACGTGTAATGATGGAGTCCCACAACTCAACGGCTTCAATCGGTGGCACTGCTCTATCAAAAATATCCCCTGCTAGCAATATGCCATCAATTTTTTCATCTTTCAAAATAGTAAAGAACTGATTCTCCAACACATGAGCTTGGTCATCTGTTAAGTACTGACCATAAAAAATACGTCCTAAATGCCAATCGGCAGTATGTAATAAACGCATTTTGTCCCCCCTTTCCAGTTCTCCTATTCCTTATACTTATACTATTTAGATGGTTATATCGTGCTCGTAATACGAGTAGTTATATAAACTATTATATAACTAAATCCTTAATCACTTAATTATTGATTCTCCACGATAGAACGAAGCATAGCAATTTCTTTTGCATATCCATCCAGTTCATTTGGCGTTTCCAAATAGAACGGCAAGTTCGTCAATTTAGGATGTGTCACAATACGAGCGATGGCATCGATACCGATGTGCCCTTCCCCAATTTTTTCGTGCCGATCTTTATGAGCGCCCATAGGATTTTTAGAGTCATTCAAGTGAATGGCTTTCAAACGATCAAGGCCAACAATGCGATCAAATTCATCGATAACACCATCAAGATTATTGACGATATCATAACCACCTTCGTGGATATGGCAAGTATCTACACATACGCCCATGTATTCTTTTAATTTCACACCGTCGATGATGCGAGCAATTTCTTCAAAGCGAGAGCCGATTTCGGTACCCTTGCCAGCCATAACTTCTAAGAGAACGGTTGTCTTCATGCCAGGGAATAAGATTTCATTCAAGCACTCCACGATGTATTCGATGCCTTGGTCTACACCTTGCTTTACATGGCTGCCTGGGTGAAAGTTATACATTTGGCCTGGTAAATATTCCATACGCTCTAGATCTTCTGTCATGGCTTGTTTTGCAAAAGTGCGCAAATCTTCTTTTGCTGCACATGGATTATACGTGTAAGGTGCATGAGCTAATAATGTACCAAAGTTATGTTCTTTCATATAGGCACTCAAGCTATTCATATCTTCTACATCGAGGGCACGCATACTACCACCACGAGGATTACGCGTAAAGTATTGGAATGTATTGCCCCCAATTTTAGTAGCTTCCTTCCCCATATTTAAATAACCTTTGCTAATTGATAAGTGACTGCCGATGACAAACATAATACTCCTTTATATGATTCTAATAATCTTATTGATAAATACTAATGAAATAGTAATTAATACTAACTAATACTAACTAATTACTAAATACAAATTACTAATTACTAATTAAATACTAACTAAAACGCTGACCAATAGAAATAACTAATATAACCCCTACCGTGAAGGAGCCCTTCGCGACAGGGGTTATGTATTAATGGCTTTCTTTTTTAGCACACTCAGGGCATACACCTTCAAAGGTAATATGTTGACCTGTGATTTGATACTCGCTACCTTGATCAGCAATTGTTTTGATAGCTTGTAAATCAATGCCCATCATATCCTCTACCTTGTTACAACGGATGCAACGGATATGGGAATGAGCTTGTGTGTCCCAATCGTAATGAGCACGCTCATCACCAACTTCTAAAATTTTTACAAGACCGATTTTTTCAAAAATCTCCATTGTCTTGTACACAGTTGCCAAGCTCATGCTTGGATGTTCCGGACGCAACGTATGATACAACATTTCTGCTGTTGGATGATCATGATGACCACGCAAGGCATCATAAATCGCAATACGTTGTGGGGTCACTTTAAACCCTTGGCTACGCAAAATTTGTGCGATATCCATAATAATCTACCTTTCTCCACTTGGAAATCTATAAGGCATAGGTCATTATCGACCATTTACAAGAAATAATTATTATTTATTATATCAAAATTCTCAATACTTATCAAGATAGATAGTATTAACTATTAAGTAATAAAAAATGTGGATTGCTCGTAAGCAATCCACATTCTATTAGTCTTTAAAGTAAGGTTTGAAACCTTCACCTTGATGACGAGGTTTTCTATCACCACGTGGACGATCAGATCTACGATCATCTCTGCGGCGGTCATCACGACGTTCACCTCTGCGGTCATCACGGCTGCGACGAGGGCGGTCATCGCGACGACGATCTCCGTCACGGCGGCGATCACCATCTCTACGACGATCACCACGGCGGCGGTCACTACGACCACCTTCACGGCGACGGCGTACACGCAATGGTTTTTCTTCTGTAATATTTACAGGAGTTGTATCTGGTTCTTTTGTTAACAATTTAAGAGCTGCTGCTAAAAGTGTTACGGAATCTGTATCATTCAACAATTCCTCTGCACTAGATTTGAATGGCGCTAATGCTTCTAAATTATCTGTCATTTCAACGAGGCTTTCAATTGCCAAACGTTGTTGACCTTCAAGAACTTCACCTAAGGAAGGTGCACGGCGGCGTGCAATTTTACGTTTTGTTAAACGCTCGATAGCATGTAAATGCTCCATTTCACGAGGGATAACGAACGTGAAAGCTTGACCAGCTTTACCAGCACGGCCTGTACGACCTACGCGGTGTGTGTAGCTTTCAGGATCTTGAGGCATATCGTAGTTATATACGTGAGATACGCCAGAAATATCAAGACCACGAGCTGCCACATCAGTAGCCACGAGAATATCGATGGTACCTTCGCGGAATTGACGAATTACGCTGTCCCGTTTTTGTTGAGACAAATCGCCATGGATGCCTTCCGCCATGTAACCACGTTTCTTAAGACCTTCAGTTACTTCATCAACACGACGTTTTGTACGTGTGAAGATAATAGCAAGTTCAGGTGTTTGAATATCGAACAAGCGGCAAAGAACATCGAATTTTTGACGGTCTTGCACTTCGATATAATATTGTTCAATTAAGTCCATCGTAACTTGAGTCGGTTTCATACGAATCAATGTTGGCTCTTTCAAATATGTTTCAGCTAATTGTTGGATAGCTTTAGGCATAGTTGCGGAGAACAACAATGTTTGATGGTCTTCTGGGATAGCACCCAAGATTTTATTGATATCATCAACAAAGCCCATGTTTAACATTTCGTCGGCTTCGTCCAATACCACAACTTTCACATGGTCAAAGTGGATAGAACCACGGTCCATATGGTCCATCAATCGGCCTGGAGTGGCAACGATGATTTGAGGGTTCTTTTTCAAGGCACGGAACTGACGATTAATATCTTGACCACCATAGATAGGTAGTGCAGTGATATTCGTATATTGAGCCATTTTGTTAAGCTCTTCAGCTACTTGGATAGCTAATTCTCGTGTAGGGGATAAAATAACTACTTGAACGTGACGCTCATTCCCGTCTACGCGTTCCAATACAGGCAAGCCAAATGCTGCTGTCTTACCAGTACCTGTTTGAGCTTGACCAATCATGTCTTTACCGCTCATGGCTACTGGGATAGCTTCCTGTTGAATTGGCGTAGGCTCTTCAAAGCCCATATCGTTTAACGCTCTTAGAACAGGTTCGCTAATCATTAATTGTTCAAATTTTTCTAACATCTAAATGTCTTTCCTCCTATCGCACACGAATTATGCGCGTTAGAATAGTATATCATATTTCAAGGACGAGCGCTATAAAAGTAATTCTGAATCTAAACTAATTCTGTTTTCTTCTTGTCAAAAAACGTTCCATTAAAACGATTCCACCTGATACACATAGCAAAACAATATAGGATAAATTAATAGGACTATACAAGCATTCAACAAGAACAACCCATATAACTAATAGTAATTTAGAAATCCATTTCGTTCTTATTTTATCAGCGATCATAAAGATAGATAAATTGATAATTATTTTAATAATTATTGCCGCAATAATAACTATCGAGGTAAATTCTTCTCTATAATCTGTCAGTTCATATTCAGTTCATATAAAGGATATAATAAATAACTCAACAGAACGCTAAGTATTATTAAGAACCAAATATTTATGCCCTTTAAAAATTTACATTGTCTAAATTATAACATACTGTATACTTTCAAATATAATTTACTATTATTAAGTACAAAAGAGGCCCCTCCCTTTAGGGGCCTCTCCTCTATGATATATTGGAAAACTATATATCATCCTTCCAATCATAGAAACTCGATGAGCTATCACATAGGTTTGCAATAATAATTTTCTTACAATTATAATACCTATAGATAAATTATAAAATCTATTGCTAGGATCAGAATTAATATTTATTTACTATTTAAAATAGTACTTTCCTAAACGCATATATACAGACAGCAATGAACATTAACATCGAAAATATAGCAATAAGTCCACGACTATAATATAAGCTATCTCGTTTTTGAAAAAAGCCTGTACACAATGTAATTAATTTTACTACTTAAAGAATACATCTTGAAGCGCATATATATATATAGCAACAAAAATCAGTATAGAAAATATAGCAATAAATCCGCGTTTAAAATATACACTATTTTTCTTTTGTAAAAAGCCTGTACAGATGGTGAGAAGGCCCCAAACGACCCATCCCCCCCCATAAGTCATAATGAATTCATAATCTTTATAGATTATAAACTTAAGATCTATTAGAACTATACTTATGATACTGATTATAGCTAGATACTTTGTTAAGTCACCAAAAACTCTATGTTTTTTTATATATTCATAGTCTTCATCAATGATACGCTTACTTATTTCAAGTTTATAAAGCATTACACTCAACACTATTGATACAATAATAAATTCTAGCCCTAACAGATTAAGCTTACTCATTTTTGACCTCACGTTTCCATTGACGATACTCTTCCCTCAACTTTTCTTTCTCAAGTTCAGCATTAAATCCATATCCAATATTTCCAATTATAGCAAATCCACCAACAGCAGCACCAGCGACTGGATGAGCATACCCCGCAAGCAATGTAGCAGCTGAACCACTCGCTCCTATAGCAAGTGATTTTTCATCCAACTCATCAGCCTTCTCTATTAAATCAGGACGCCCTTCAAACTCAATTCTATTTTGATTCATATTAATTGCAGTAAATGTAGTATCACCAACCAGTCCCCCGACTTCCATCAGTACAGCTTTTGTCGCACTTTTAGCCAAAGGCTTAGCAATCTTTTGTACCATATCAGTTGATATAACTTTATCAGTCAGCTGCATACCTTCATAATGCAATGCTCTACCAACTAAGCTACTACCAGCCACTCCACCAGTCACATTAATAGCACGATTAATATCTTTTGAAGTAACTTCGGTAGGATTACTAATTGCATTCATTGAAACATTATAAGCTTGAGTAGCTTCACTTTCACCTCCAACCACTTGATCTGTTGCTATAGGGGGCATATAAGACTCTGTAGACTGCACTTCATCTGAAGTAGCTTCGTTAAGATTACTAATTGCACGCATTGAGACATTATAAGCTTGAGTAGCTTCACTTTCACCTCCAACAACTTGATCTGTTGCTATAGGGGGCATATAAGACTCCGTATACTGCTCTTCATCTGAAATAACTTTGGTAGGATTACCAAGTGCACGCATTGAGACATTATAAGCTTGAGTCTCTATACTTTCACCTCCAACCACTTGATCTGTTGCTATAGGGGGCGTCCAATCTCCCTCTTGATTATATTTAGCTCCCATACGTGCCACATAAGCTCCAGACTGGCCACTTTGACCTAAACTCTTATTAACAGCATAGCCGAAAATATAAGCTATTTGTTGCAAACGCTCTGGATTTACATATTTCTTTCCATCTGGGCCAGTTATTGTTCCAGCCATTTTCTCTAATTCTGGCATCATAGCTTCAGTTAAGCCACCTACATAAGCACCCTCTGAAAATTTAGAGCCACCTAACGAAGAGGTAGCACCTCCAAATAACGCATGCAATGCAATTTTACGGGGATCTCCATCTTTCCATCCTTCATGTTTTGCAATTTGATGGATGGCTTCATTAGCATTAATGCTGAATAGATTCGCCAATTCTTGTTTCTCTTCAATAGATTTGCGATTAAAAATTACTTGTAATGTATTTAGTGAATGTTCTATATCATTATTTAACATTTTTACATCCACTATATCTCCATTCTTAGTGATTATACCATCACTAATCACACTTTTTGTAACAGATGTAGACTTACCATTAGCACCAAGACCACCTGTTGGAGTTAATCCAAGCTCTTTATAAATCTTGTTTAATTCATCTTTACTTTTTGACTTTATATCTCCAAATTTATTATATTGTACTCCATTCTCTCGAACTGAATATTCAGCCTCATTTTGAATATATTTCATCTCAAGAGATTTAGTAGTCAATGTATTCTTAGCTTTTGGAGCCTCACTTTTAATAATAGCGCCCTCTAATGTAGTACCATTTCCTACATTAATATCATAGCCATCTTCTCCAGCATAAATACCTGCTTGGTGTGTCACGCTTTTCCATTTACTGTCTATACGCCCTATGCTAATCCCGATAGTACCTGTTGGATTCTTGATATTTGGTTTGGATGATACCAAAAATCCGCCAGACTCACTGTGTTCTTTAAAATTATCTACATCTTGTAAACTTTGCATATGTAAATCACGACCTGTATCAACTTCAACTTTCTTACCAGATACAGTAGAACCAATAATAGTAGTATCTTGCTTTGCTTTAAGTTGTGCTAATTGTGCTGCTTTAATTGTCGTTGGTACATAGCTTTCTTGATGAGTATCGCCATCTTGACGCACCATATGACCACTCGCATTAATGTCGAGAAGACCACCACCAGTTAAGCTAATATCTGCACCTACACTCCAACCAGAGTTTTTATAAGTATTCTTAACATCTACAGTATTTTTACCAGCTGCAAGGTTGATATCACTAGCGCTATCTAATACTAGTTTTTTAGCTTCTACCGTTTCACCAGTTAAACCGATACCACTTTGCTGAGCATCACGAGCTTTGATATGTACATTACCATCACTAACAAGAGTGCCACCTTGATATGTGTTTGTATCTACCACTTGCCCTTGTTTTCTAGAAGTGCTACCAATGCTTACAGATAAGTTAATAGCATCATCAATATTTTTAGCGCCTCGTTTAACTTTACCGTCTACTTTATCAACTTTACCTGTTACAGCATCGCGTATTTTTTCTCCATGTAAAGCTGCATCTACTGCTTCATATCCATCTTGTAATTGTTTACGCGCTTCGTTAAGTTCAAGTGCAGCTAAGCGTTTGTCATCACGGCCACCAGCTTGTTTTATTGTACGTGTAGTATTTGTAAGTGTGTTCGCTACTGCACCACCTAAGGATACTGTGAGCCCGCTCTTCTTATAGCGTTCATCATGGGACATGTGGTTATGGTCCACATTACCATCCAATGTAACGGCAGAACCTTCTAACACAGCACCATCTTTAGCAACAACATCAGCACTTGTAAGATGAACGATATCATTTGCTTTGACAGTAACAGCACCTTTCGTGCTGGCAATTGTATTTCGTACAGTAGATTCTTCATGGTTAGCTTCATCTATATTGTGTTTTTCTTTGCCAATAGTAAAGACTATCCCTGTACTACCAAGTAACCCAGACTTCTTATGACGATACACACTAGTACCATCTGTAATCACTTTATCTGCACCTAATTCTACTTTACCACCAGCCGTAACATCTACTGTATGTTCACCTATAATTTGAGCAGATTGACCTATTACATCATGAGCACTTGTAATAGTTATATCTTTACCACTTACGGTAGAGCCTGTTACAACTGTAGTAGTTGCATCATCAACTGCATTGGTACTTTCACGTTTTACTAAACTTTTCTTTTTATCTAAGTATACATGATTAACTGTACTATTTGCCTTTGCTGTATTTAGTTCAACGGTATTACCAGATACTTGTACTGTATCTGCGGCTAATACTTGACTGCCTTCAAGTTGTACGGCGTCAGAGGCTACAACAGATACATTCTTACCTTCAATACTACTACCAACAGATGATTGAGCTTTAACAAGGTCATGAGACTCAGTCGTTTGAGAATGCCCACCGCCAGATTTACCTTTATCAAAACGATGTTCTTCAAGTTCATGTGTAGCATTCATTGCTTTCATCGTTACATTGCGACCTGCCGTAACAGTTGTATTCACATCAGAGGAGACAATACCTGCCTCCATAGATACATCTCGGCCTGCTACTACGGTTGTTTGACCAGCACCACCAATATAGCCTTGATCTACACCAGTAATCGTTTCACGACGGTTGTTGCTACTATTCCACTCAACCTTACTATTACCGGCCTCATACTGTACGCCTTTATTGATTACATCACGTCCCGCAACAACCTTTGTGGAGCCAGTTGCATTAGTTTGTGTGATTGTGCCACCTTCATTAACAACGTCTTTCTTAGCATATACAGAGACTGTATCGGTGCCCATAATAGTGCCTTGTGTATTACGAACTTCATCATTTGCAGTAACCGTAGCCGTGTTACCTTTAATAAGACCATTATCATTGTGAATGGAATTACCAGTAAGCGTCACATCTTTCTCCGCTACAATACTACCGCTATTATGCATCGTATCAACAGAAAGGTTAATTGATTGGGCTTGTAAATTAGCGCCACCCTCTACTCGTTTTGTACCTGGTGCTAAATACAGAGTAGGAACTAATACAGTTTCCGTTTTACCATTTGGTAATACAACAGATTTACTAACTAGGAGTACTACATCCTCTTTAAGATTCTTTTGCTCATCCTCGGTTAAACCTCGACCTAATACAATAGATTGAGATTTAGTTACACTAATCCCTGCATCCATCAATTGGCGATATTGTTCTTCTGCGGAAAGACCAGATTGAAGTCTACTTTTACCGGTTTGACGCATAATCTCTTGCATAACGAGCTGTTGCTCATAGTAGCCATCACCCAATCGTTTTTGTATATTCATAGGGTCTAATTTGAGGCGAGATAATACGTAATCAGAAGATAAGAAGTTACGACGATTTGTAAAATTTGGATCGGTTTCAATCACATAGGATGTGTTAGGATTCGTCGATAACTGACTCATACTATTTAACAGAGATGCATCTACTGTGACATCACTTTTACTATTTTCTACATGACCGCCATATACGGCAACAGGTACATCTTTAGGGTTTACCTTGGTATTCTTATACTTAGCCTCACGAATATTGGTAGTATCCCACCCTTTTTTATGATGACGACTATAACTTGTAGCAGTGCCCTCTTCCGTAATATATTCATTACCTTTAGGATTACTTTGTTCGTAATGACCTACGGTACCGGTAATATCTCCAACAGCGCTAATTTGACTCGCATCATTCACCATATGGTCTACATCCACATGTAAATTACCTCCTGAAATGATTCGACCAGGGTTAGATGTATCTATTGCATCTACTTCGCGAGTACGATCATACTCATACTTAGTCCAGCTATCATGATGTTTACCATTTATAGAAAGTTGGAGATTCTCAGAAGAGTGTACTACTACTTTATCTTTTGGAATTTCATCATCATGTCCGTAAATTCGTTCCTCAGATAATTGATAACGTTTAATGCTACCAGATGGAGCCACTTCGTTTTTAACATGCTCTTTACCTTCAACCGCTACACGCTTAAGAGTAGTGCCGCCATTCTTATTGTCTACAGATTTCGCAAGCAAAGCTCCACCTTGACCAAACTCAATGGTAGATGCAGTATTAACTACAGAGTCAATTTTGCCGGATACTGTACCGTTCTGATCCATCGTTTTACCAAGCTGTAATTTACCTTCTGCTTTGATTACACTACCAGCTGTATTAACGATAGATTTTGTCGCTATAGACAAATCTTTTTGAGCAATCATAACAGGTGCTTCTTTAGTCGTAGCATTACCAGTTTGTATTACAGAGTCAGTAGTAATTTTTGCTGTATCTACATAAAGTTTACCCTTATTCATCTGCTCTAGACTTTGGGTTGTAATATTGGCATCTGTAGCAGCTATCGTACCTGTATTTTGCAACTTACCAGTACTATCTATGGTTAGTTTATTTTGTGCAGACAATACGCCTTGGTTATTAACTCCAAAGCCCTCATTAGTGCCCACTAAGTACATACTATTAGCATACATCCCACCAATAGCAGCTACATCAAGGCCGACTTGACTCGATTCACCAGTTTTATGAGTATTCGTAACTTTACCAGTAGCATCTACGGAAATATCATTCTTACCCGTTACAACTTGAGCATCTTGGGCCCAAACTTTACCATTGAGCTTTACAGCCTCAGCAAGCATATCTGTACGTGCTGTTTTAGAGGAATTAAGCCCCTTTTCACCTACAGTAATAACGCCTTGCTGAACATTATAGCCTGTAACACTACCGTTATTGATAATTGGATTACCCGTTGTGAGTGTAGCGCTACTTGCATTAATAAATGTGCCATTATTAACAGAAATACCATTAGGGTTGGCAACGATAACATGTGCCTTATTACCGGCTACTTCAAGAGCACCATTCATAGAAGTAGAGCTTGTACCCGTTACTTCATTTAAAATCGTATTAACCGTTGGGCCTACTAAATTAGGGTTTCCCATAATATAGCCTGCAAGCTCTGTATTTACAGGTCGATTCGCATTATTTAAAATAAGTCCCTTTTCGTCTACATTAAAAGCATTATATTGGTTATGTGATAACCCTTTATCATTAGGCGTATTAATATTAACGACAGTCATGCCATTTCTAGCTTCTTCTATTTTGGGTCCTAATTTACCTTGATCAGGTACAACAGGATTAGCAAGGGCCAGAGGAATCCATGGTGCAGAGTTAGTCGCTAACAATGCAGCAAAGATAGCCATTGCCGTATGCTTTCTTATATTCATATTACTCTCCTTTGCTAGTACATACCATTCACCATGTAATGGTATAGTTGCACTAGATTACAACACTTAAAACTGATAACTGCCTCTAAAGGCCCACACACGCGTATCTGTATCAAACCCTTCTGGCTTTTTAATAGGGGTTCCCAGTGATACATCGTAATTTACAGCATCACCAACTGTTCCGCGAACCCCGACTACGCCACCAACCAAGGTATTACCTACTTGCGTTTCTGTAGATGGTCCCCATACATGTCCAATATCTACACCTACATATGGAGTGACTTGTTGCTTTCTAAATGGTAATGCCCATTCATTTTGTACGTAATAGCCAGAATCTCCTCTTAAGGTTTCTTCTCCGCTAAAGCCTCGTACAGAATAACGACCACCAATACTAAATTGTTCGGTACCAAATAAGCGTTGATCTGTAAACTGGCTTCTAAAACGCATCGTATACGTACCTTGCTTATGGCCTATACGAACACCGGTTTGAACTTGACCTTCTACGCCTGCCATTTTATATAGTGTAGTAGGATTATCTGACAAGCCTTCCCAACTCCGTACCTGAGCACCTAATCCATTAATACCTTGTCGATAGAATAGATAAACATCAGATACAGTATTCCCACTATATTGACGATGAGATAAACCCACCTCGACAGCTGTTGTATGTTGCTCTTGTACACCAAGCTCTACATCATCTAAATAATTATGACGCTCCTTATGAATGACTTTAGCTACAGCCGAAGTCTTAGAGCGACTTGTTCTATTTAATACTTGCTCTACTGCAAATTCTGTACCTTGCGTAGTACCAGAAGAACGAAACGCATTTGGCATGAATACTAATTGATTATAGCTATACTTATATGTCGAAAGACGATACGTACGGTTCCCATCAGGAACTGAATAGCTAACCGCATATTGTTTTGATCCATGTCCATCATCATGATGACTAATGTCTTTTGTAAAGCTAGTAGTTAATACGTCATTGAGTCCTGCCAATTGACTGAAAGATAAAAATACAGCCCCTTGATACGTCCCTGTTGATTTATTTCCAGAATTATCTAGCATCAAAGAGCCGTGTACAAAACCTTTTTGCTCAACGGTAAGCTTAACAATAGAATGTAACGGTTTTGTCCCCGGCTCTATGGTCATTTTAATATCTTGACCAGGTACACTACGCATTTGGTCAATCCCTTGCTCAAGAGCTTGACGTCGTAATACGTAACCCGATCTTACAGGAAAAGCACTACGCCAATTAGTACGTGCTTTAGGATTTGTAAGAACAATATCTTCAACATACCCTGGTAAAATCTCAAAGATTAATGACCCTGAATGTAAATCTTGATTGGGTACAACCACTTGGCTTGTGACATATCCATCTGCTAATAATTGTTCTTGTAACTGCTTTTGAAGGAATGTAACACCGTTCGACCCGATTCGATTATGCTCATACCCCTCTAACCGGTTCTTATATTTACGAAATACAGGTTCTGACGATGTAATAATAATATGGTCTATAGGAAATGCAATCTCTTCCTTTGGTAATGCCTTCATAGGAGCACTACTAAGACCAACATAGGTTGATTCTGAACGCAACAAAGCGGCCCCAGTCATTGGTGCTTCTGCACGTTGGCGTAATGAAGCATCGGCTCGAGCCGCTTCTTGTTGTATAAATGGGTTTGATACTTCTGCCGCATAACTAGGCATCGTACCGAATGTGGCCAGCAAGCTAACACAACCTGCTGCAATACGTACAACTCTCATTAATTCCTCTCCTTTCTTCATAAAGTAAATTATATATTAAATTATCTTTTTTTTGCAATAAAATATTAAATATTTTTATATTTTATTTACTTTTATTGTGGTAAAAAGTTATTTGATAAATATCAAATATACAATCCCCTTTTAAAGTACTTAAAGACTACTACACAACAAGCTTAAAATAGCCTTACAATGCAAACTAGGCACCTCATTTGAGGTGCCTAGTTGTTATAGTTTATTGGAGAATTGTATGGTATTAATCAACTATATAAGTAAAAATATGTTTTAGGTATAATATAATTAAAAGAATATACTTCAAAATACCACCAATAATTAAGCAATGCCTGTTAAGCAATTGTGATTTACTGAACTTTCTAAAGTAGTATAAAAGGAATACCAATGAAACCATTTACTCTTAAGAGATTTGTATCACTATCATTGATTGTACTATCTCTCATACTAACAACGGGTTGTCATCTTCTATCACATTATAGTGAGGATGAGGTTCAACAATATATAAACAAGGATTATCCTAATCTAACATATCAGTTGGAGGCACAAAGAAACAATAGATGGCAAGTCACCTTTGACAAGTATCCCCAAATGCCCATTGAAATATCTGAAGTCATGCACACCTCTGCACCTGTTGTACCACAAGTTGATCGAATACTGACAACCAACATTCCGCTGATAACAGCATTTCCATTAATGAAAAACTATCTAACGGCAGAGGAGTTATCCTATGCCACATATGATACATCTTCTTTGTATATTGAAATACCTATCCCTTATTCGGCCATACAAAACCAAGATGTAACAAACTTTTATAATCGTATGGATCAATTCTGCAAAGAATATGCTAAAACATATCCAGATTTCAAAAAAAAGATATTTATTAGAGTCATTATAAAACCGTCTAATGGTTCTGATTCGCCAGAAGAATATAGAAGAGTATTCCGTTTATCCCACTATTAATAAAACAGGTGCCTCCTAAGAGGCACCTGTTTTATTTATGAAACGATATTGCCATTTTATATTCTAGAATTATTATATGTAACATTATTTCACACTATCATCAACAATTCTTATAATCCTCCTAAAGAAATCATATCCACCATTTATATAATCGCCCATTTCTACTTCCCTATCTTGAAAATATGGTGAAATAGGAAGATAGCCCCACACAACACCTAATCCTCCACATATATTGCGGCCACCATCTCCACCT
>ERZ772805.1286-NODE-1286-length-21561-cov-5.893379_pt1 | contig 21561 bp, 12 predicted proteins | sample MGYA00511344_ERZ772805 | MGnify/ENA primary metagenome ERZ772805 (study PRJEB29015, sample SAMEA2737730) | human gut metagenome | biome: human gut; feature: human-associated habitat; material: faeces | place: China | collected 2012 ...
AGAAGGAGGTCGCCGACCAGATCAAGGAGGCCCGCTCCTTCGGCGACCTGTCCGAAAACAGCGAGTATGACGAGGCGAAAAACGAGCAGGGCAAGCTCTATTCCCGCATTGCCGAGCTGGAGGAGATTCTGCTCCACGCCGTCATTGTGGACGAGTCCGAGATGGACTCCGACAAGATTTCCATCGGCTGCCGTGTGGTGGTCACCAATCTGGATAACGGCAAACAGCTGCCGGAATACACCATCGTGGGCTCCCAGGAGGCCAACGTCATGGAGCGCAAGGTGTCCGAGGATTCCCCCTTCGGCAAGGCCCTGATGGGCACCAAGGCCGGTGACGAGATCACCGTGGAAGCCCCCCGGGGCGTCATCCACTACCGTGTGGACACCATCGAACGATAACAAGAGAGGAGAACTGCACCATGGCAGAACAGAATACACAGCAGGACCTGCGGGAAATTCTCCAGATCCGCCGGGACAAGCTCAAGGCCCTGCAGGACGCGGGGATGAACCCCTTTGAGATCACCCGCTACGACGTGACCCACCACGCCCAGGAGGTCAAGGACAACTTCGACGCCCTGGAGGGGCAGACCGTGTCCCTGGGCGGCCGCCTGATGTCCAAGCGCGGCATGGGCAAGGTGTCCTTCTGCGATTTGCAGGACAAGTCCGGCCGCATCCAGATCTACGCCCGCAGGGACGAGATGGACGAGGAGGCCTATAACCGCTTCAAGAAGTACGACATCGGCGACATTGTGGGGGTCAAGGGCGAGGTGTTCCGCACCCAGAAGGGCGAGATGAGCATCCGCGCCCACGAGATCACCCTGCTCAGCAAGTCCCTCCAGCCCCTGCCCGAGAAGTTCCACGGCCTCACCGACAAGGAGCTGCGCTATCGCCAGCGGTATGTGGACCTGATCATGAACCCCGAATCCAAGCGGAACTTTGAGATCCGCAGCAAGTTTGTGGCCTTCCTGCGCCGTTATCTGGACAACCTGGGCTTTATGGAGGTGGAGACCCCCGTGCTCAGCCCCATCGCCGGCGGCGCCAACGCCCGGCCCTTCATCACCCACCACAACACCCTGGATATTGACATGTATATGCGCATCGCCACGGAGCTGCACCTGAAGCGGCTGATCGTGGGCGGCATGGAGCGGGTGTATGAGGTGGGCCGCATCTTCCGCAACGAGGGCATGGACCCCAAGCACAACCCCGAGTTCACCACCTGTGAGCTGTACCAGGCCTTCACCAATCTGGACGGCATGATGGACATTCTGGAGGGCATCCTCACGGGAGCCGCCAAGGAGATCCTGGGCACCTACCAGGTCACCTGGATGGGCCACGACATCGACCTGACCCCCAGCTGGCAGCGCGTCACCATGGCCGATGCCGTGAAGAACGTCACCGGGGCCGACTTTATGGCCTGCATCGGCGACGCCGACCGGGGCGTGGAGCTGGCCCGCAGCGTGGGCGTGGATATGGACGGCGTGCCCCACACCTGGGGCAACGCCCTGTATGAGACCTTCGACCAGAAGGTGGAGGAGACCCTGATCCAGCCCACCTTCATCACCATGTACCCCGTGGAGGTCAGCCCCCTGGCCAAGCGCAGCCCCGCCCAGCCGGAGCTTACCGAGCGATATGAGATGTTCATCTGCGGCTGCGAGATGGGCAACGCCTTCTCCGAGCTCAACGACCCCATCGACCAGTATCAGCGCTTCAAGGCCCAGGCCGAAAAGCGCGCCAACGGCGACGACGAGGCCGACATGATGGACGAGGATTTCGTTCTCGCCCTGGAATACGGCATGCCTCCCACCGGCGGTCTGGGCTTCGGCATCGACCGCTGCGCCATGATGCTCTGCGGCACCGACTCCATCCGGGACGTGATCCTGTTCCCCACAATGAAACCTTTGGACTCCGACAAGAAGGTTTCCAAGGAAGTTTCGGCTCCTGCGGAGGCTGCACAGGCGGCTCCCGAAGTCGAGGAAAAAATTGATTTTTCCAATGTTCAGATTGAACCTTTGTTTGAGGATCAGGTCGATTTTGACACCTTCTCCAAGAGCGATTTCCGTGCCGTAAAGGTCAAGGAATGCGAAGCCGTGAAGAAGTCCAAAAAGCTCTTAAAGTTCGTTTTGGACGACGGAACCGGCGTAGATAGGGTCATTTTGAGTGGAATTCACGAATATTATGAGCCGGAAGAACTGGTTGGTAAGACCTGCATTGCAATCACCAATCTGCCTCCGAGAGCGATGATGGGTATCGACTCCTGCGGTATGCTCATCTCTGCCGTGCATCACGAAAACGGCGAAGAAAAGCTCCATTTGCTGATGGTTGATCCCCACATCCCCGCCGGCGCAAAGCTCTATTGATTGCCCCCCTGATCGGGCTAAAAAAGCCTCTCGTACACCAATCCGTACACCAATTTACACCAAGGGTGCACCACGGATGCCGAGAAAAATGTGCGATTGAATTTCAGCCTCGCAGAAGTGATTCTGCGGGGCTGTTTTTTTGAAAACTATATATTCAGATATGAGACTCGGTGAGAAATCACCGGGTCTTATTTTTTGCGCTCACTACGCCTACTAAACAGGCGCAGTGGGCGCTTTTTTGTTTTCTAAAACCGGCACAAAAAATTTTTTTGAAAAAGTGTGGGAATCTCGCAAAAAAATTCGGCAAAGAGAAAGTGAGAAGGCGAAAAGCCTTCCGGGAACCTTGAAAATTTCATATACATTCATCAGATACATTCCTTGACCCAACAGCCAAATGAAGGTACGCCAAGACCCACCTGCCGCTAACGGTATCAGCGGGACAAAAGGTGGAGAGCGACCCCGAAACCATTCTGAAATATCTGGCAGCTACGGATACGGCCACGACAGGCTTAGGGTATAATGATACTTTTCTACGGAACCGGCGGAGTACCCGGCGGGGGTGAGATTCCCATGGACCCGATTCGCTATCGGGCGTCTGATGACTTCCTTTTCTGCATTTTGGGTTCGAGGAAAAATGAAATGCAGCGACGAAAGCCCCAAAAGGTATTTTGAGGCTTTCGTGGATCAGAAATGATTCAAATAAAGAGAAAGGAGGAAAACCCCATGGAAAACTGTAAGGTGATCGCCATCACGAATCAGAAGGGCGGCGTTGGCAAAACGACGACCGCAGTCAATCTCGGTGTGGGACTTGCAAGCTCCGGGAAACGGGTCCTGCTGGTGGATGCTGATCCGCAGGGCAGCTTAACCGTGAGCCTCGGCATAAAGAACCCCGACGAGCTGGATGTATCGCTGTCGTCCCTTATGCAGTCGGTCATTGATGATGAGCCGCTTGCAGAGGGTGCAATTATCCGGCACCAGGAAGGTGTGGATTTGCTTCCCTCGAACATTGAGCTCTCCGGTATGGAAACAGGTCTGTTCAATGTCATGAGCCGTGAGTATGTTCTGAAGAACGCCATCGACGGCATGAGAAAGAGCTACGACTACATTCTGATTGACTGTATGCCCTCGCTGGGTATGATGACGGTCAATGCGCTGGTTGCGGCAGACAGTGTGATTATCCCGTCTCAGCCGAACTTCCTGTCAACCAAAGGTCTTAACCTGCTTCTGCGCTCCATTTCAAAGATCAAGCGGCAGATTAACCCGAGATTAAAGATTGACGGCATTTTGCTGACGATGGTGGATAACCGCACCAACAACGCCAAGGCGATTATTTCCTCGCTTCGTTCTACCGTGGGAGAGAACATCCGCGTGTTTCGCTCCGAGATTCCCTTTTCGGTAAGAGCTGCGGAGTGCAGTCTTTCCGGAGAAAGCATCTTCTCCCATGACAGGAACGGCAAGGTCGCAGCAGCGTATGAGGCTCTGACGAAGGAGGTGACAGAGATTGAAGAGCGTGCAAAAAATCGATCTGGGCCTGACCGGGTACGATGAGCTTTTCATGAATGACGCGGAGCGAAAGGAAAACAAGCTCCCGCGCATTTATGATATTCCCCTCTCGGAGATCGACGATTTTCCCGACCACCCCTTCAAGGTGAAGCTGGACGAGGACATGGATCAGCTTGTCCAGAGCATCAAGGAGCGCGGGATCATCACCCCTGTCACCCTCCGACCAAAGGAGGATGGGCGGTACGAGATTGTGTCGGGGCATCGCAGAAGGAAGGCTTGCGAGCTTGCCGGGTTTGATACCGTGAAAGCCGAGGTGCGGGAGATGACCCGAGACGAGGCCATCATTTTGATGGTGGAATCGAACCTGCAGCGCTCTGTGATATTGCCCAGTGAAAAAGCTTTTTCGTATAAGATGAGGCTTGAAGCCATGAAAAGGCAAGCGGGCAGACCTTCAAAAGAAAATGCGTCGCCAGTGGCGACTAATTTTCTGAAAGGTCGATCTGATGTTGAACTCGGAGAACAGGTTGGCGAAAGCAAGGATCAGGTGCGGCGCTATATCCGCCTCACGGAGCTCATTCCGGAGCTCCTGGATTTGGTTGACGAGGGACGCATTGCGTTTAGACCTGCGGTGGAGCTTTCGTACCTGCAAAAAGAGGAACAAGGTGCGCTGCTGGAGCAAATCGCCTACGCAGATGCCACGCCATCCCTTGCCCAGGCCATTAAGCTGAAGCGATTCTCCCAGGACGGAAAGCTGAACAACGAGGTCATCGAGTCGATTATGAGCGAGGAAAAGCCGAACCAGAGGGAGAAGATCAACATCAAGTACGCCGAGGCCAGAAAGTTTATCCCTGCCAGCATTCCCTACGAAAAAACCGGTGAGTATATTCTGAAAGCGCTGGAATATTATCACCGGTATCAGGAAAGGCAGAAAAGTCGGAATGACGCAAGATAGGTTCTTCGCCAAGGGAGCAGTCTACCCTTTTGACGCTGCGTCAGCGCCGTTCCCCCTCTCACACTCTCCCCCCTCATTTACCGGCAATACCAGCTCAAAAGGAAAATATACAGGCGGCACAATTGAAGAAAACCAAGTGCATTCGTACAATATGAGAAAAAACAGTCATTGGAGGTCATCCCATGAAAAAGAATCTCATGTTGTGCGCGCTCCTGCTTTCCGTATTGCTTTCCGGATGCGCCGCAGAGCCATTGCAAGGGCAAACGGCAGGAAACACACCGAAAGCTCCAACGCCACAGGAAGAAACGCCTGCTTCCTTTGAGCCGGTAACCACAGATTCAAGCGCTCCCGCCAAAGCACCGACAGAAGCCGCCGATCCAACAGCTTGCATACCAAATGAGGACAAGCACGATAGCAGCCCGAGCTTTTCTTCTTTGCCGGTAAGCGCACCCACAGAATCGAATGCGCCGTCATCGGAAGAAAACGAACAGGCCCCCGTGCTTCCGGAGAAGCCGGAGAAAACAGAAAGTCCCACAAAGGAACCGTCCGTTCCTGCGATAACCGAGCCGGAACCGACTCCGGAAACTGAACCCGCATTTGATATCGACTGCTGGATTTCTTACGCAAAAAACACGGCGGTGAGCTTGGGGCTGACCTTGGATAGCTCAGCAACCGATTGCTGGGACAATCCGATTTCCGCAGAGCAGGGCTGCATCTATCTGGAGCGAGACATTAACTCGCGCTTGAAGCGATATGCCGAGGACGAGAGTATCACGGATATCTGTATTTGGTACGAATGCATCGGCACAGGCAGTTACCTGATTTATATCGGGTATGCATAAAACTTTATACCACATTGAGAAGCGTCGTAGAAATACGGCGCTTTTTCATGCCAAAATTCAATTTCAGGAGGAATGAAACTAATATGAAAACAAGCATTTTCAGACGGGGAATATCGGGACTGCTTGCGGTTCTGATGACATTCACCGCGCTCATGGGCATCGGCACGACTACGGCCTTTGCTGCCTCGACTGCCGGAGAAACCGCTGAGTCCTTTTCCGTAGGCTTCCCCAGAGACGGGGACGCCAATCTGGACTACAGCGGCACATGGGGCCATGATGAGCTTCACTACATGAACGGCTGGACCTCCGGCGAGGCAACCTGGATGACCACGCTGCACACCATCGGCTCCTTCGATGGACAGGCCTGCTACTGCATTGAGCCGGGCGTGCCCCGCTTGCTGGGCAAGACATATTCCCACCATGGCGAGGATTATTGGAAGAACTACCCATCCGACTGCAACAGCACCATCGACGCTGACACCATCAAAACCCTGCTGGGCCGGATCATGCAGTACGGTTATCAGGGCAATCTTTCCACCTCGTGGAGATCGCAGAATGATGCGGATGCCGACAAACTGGCACATATGATGGCCACCCAGGCGTTAGTGTGGGAAACGGTCGTTGGAGAGCGGGATGCCAACTTCAACCATGTGGACCCCGGCAGTGCCGACGCAGTGAAATCCGTTTACCGCACCACCCACCCGCTGTACAGTCGCTTTTCCGCTTATTATGACAGCATTGAGGCCAGCGTGCAGAAGCATACCATTGTCCCGAGCTTCATGGCTAAAAGTACCGGCAAAGCACAGACCGTCGAGCTGAACTGGGACGGCAGCTGCTATTCGGCCACGCTGACCGATACCAACGGCGTCCTGGGCAATTACCGTTTCTCTGCTAACCAAACAGGCGTTTCCTTCTCTGTTCAGGAGAATGTGCTGACGATCTCAACTCAGAATGCGCCTACCGGCACGCTCCGTGTCACTGCCGAAAAGGAGGCTCTGCGTAAGGGTGTTGTGGTGTGGAGCGATGGCCACTATGGTCCGGACGGCACCATGCAGGATGTTGTTACCTACAGCGCTACGGTCAGCGACCCGGTCACAGCCTTTCTGAATCTGAAGGTCAGCTATGGCGGCGCTAAAATCATCAAGACCAGCGAGGACGGCAAGGTGGACGGCATTACCTTCACCATCACCGGCGAGGGCGTCAATCAGAGCGTTACCACCGACCGAAACGGTGAAATTCGCATCGACAATCTGATGCCCGGTGTCTATACCGTCACCGAGCAGAGTTATGACAAGTATGTACCCCAGGAAAGCCACCGTGTTACCGTGCTTGCCGGGCAGACGGCGACGGTTTCCTTCAACAATGTACTCCGCCGCGGCGATCTGACCGTGACCAAGACCTCCGAGGACGGGCTGAATCAGGGTGTGAAGTTCCACCTTTCCGGAACCTCCCTTAGCGGCCTTCCTGTAGATGAATACGCCGTCACCGATGAAAACGGTGTTGCGACTTTTAAGGATGTGCTCATCGGCACCGGCTACACGCTGGAGGAGATGGACACCGCCATTCGCTATGTGATTCCTAACAGTCAGAGCGCCGCAGTGGAATGGAACAGTGTAACCAATAAGAGCTTTTCCAACATCCTCAAGAAATTCAATGTCACCGTCACTAAGAGTGACTGTGAGGTCGGAACGGCGCAGGGCGACGCTTCGCTTGCCGGTGCCGCCTACGGCATTTATAAGGGCGATCAGCTTGTGGATACCTACTACACCGACGAAAACGGCCAGTTCACCACCGGCTATTATGTCTGCGGCGACGACTGGACGATTCGTGAGATCAGTCCCTCCGAGGGCTATCTGCTGGACAGCACCGTTTATCCTGTCGGTGCAGAGGCGGCCAATTACACCGTTGAGCTGAACGCTGCGCCTGCTGTGGCTGTTGCCGAGCAGGTGCAGAAGGGCAATATCGCCATCATCAAGCACTCGGATAACGGTGATACACAAATTGAAACGCCCGAAGAAGGCGCAATTTTTGCCATCTATCTGAAATCTGCCGGCAGCTATGAGGCGGCAAAGGATACGGAGCGGGACTACCTGACCTGCGATGAAAACGGCTTTGCCCAAAGCAAGGATCTGCCCTACGGTGTGTACACCGTGCATCAGGTTTCCGGCTGGGAGGGCCGTGAGCTGATGAGCGACTTTGATGTGTTCATTGCCAAGGACGGCGAAACCTACCGCTACCTCATCAACAACGCCAACTTTGAGTCCTTCATTAAGGTCATCAAGGTGGATGCGGAGACCGGCAATACCATTCCCTATGCGGGTGCGGGCTTCCAGATCTTTCGTCCGGATGGCTCCAAGGTGGAAATGACCTTTACCTATCCGGAGGTTACCACCATCGACACCTTCTACACCAATGACGCCGGCATGCTCATCACGCCGGAGAAGCTGGAGTTTGGCAAGGGCTACTCCCTCAAGGAGGTCTCCGCTCCTTACGGCTATGTGCTCAGTCATGAGTCGGTCGAGTTCGATGTGACCGAAGAGAATTCCACCGAGGAAAGCGGTGTGACGGTCGTTGCGGTGAAGCTGGGCAACTACGCGCAGAAGGGCATCATCAAGATTTCCAAAACCGGTGAGGTGTTTGCCTCTGTTGCGGCGGCGGATGGGGTCTATCAGCCGGTCTATACGGTGCAGGGTCTTGCAGGAGCAACCTATGAGATCAAGGCAGCGGAGGACATCTACACCCCGGACGGCACGCTGCGCTGCAGTGCCGGCGAGGTAGTGGATACGGTGACTACCGGCGCAGATGGCATGGCGGAAAGCAAGCCGCTGTATCTGGGAAAATACGAAATCACCGAGATGAAAGCCCCCGATGGCATGGTCATTAACAAGGACGCCCATACCGCAGAGCTTGTCTATGCCGGGCAGGAGATTGAGATCACCGAAACGGCTGCCAGCTTCTGCAACGACAGACAGAAGGCGCGGATTTCTCTTTCCAAGGTGCTGGAGCAGAACAAGCAGTTCGGTATCGGTATGAATAACGAGCTTTCCGCCGTGACCTTCGGCTTCTATGCCGCCGAGGAGCTTACCGCAGCAGACGGCTCTGTCATTCCTGCGGACGGACTGATTGAGATTCTGTCCCTTGACGAAAACGGGAAAGCCGTGCTCAAGAGCGATGTTCCCTTCGGCAGCTACTATGTCAAGGAAATCAGCACCGACAGCCACTACATCCTCTCCGATGAGAAGTATCCTGTGATCTTTGCCTATGCCGGTCAGGAAATCCCCGTTGTGGAGCTTGCCGTCAATGACGGAAAGAGCATTACCAACGAGATGATCTACGGAGAGATCCACGGCATGAAGAAGGATGAGGACGGCAAGGCGCTGGCCGGAGCTACCATCGGTCTGTTCCTTACTGACGGCACAGAGCCTATCCTGACCACCGTTTCCGCAGAGAACGGCAGCTTTGCCTTCACGGGTATCCCCTATGGCGAGTATGTGGTTCGTGAAATCGCTGCACCGGAGGGCTATGTGATGGATGACACGCCTTATACCGTGAAGGTAGAACAGAACGGTGCTGTGATCGAGATCGAGATCACCAATAAGCTCATTTGCGGCAGCGTTCAGCTGACCAAGGTGGATAAAGACTATCCCGATCATCACCTGAGCGGCGCAGTCTTTGAGGTGTACCGTGACGGAAAGCTCGTGGGCCAGATGGAGGAGCTGTCCGACGGCGTCTACAAGCTGGATGATCTGCCCTACGGCGATTACACGCTGAAGGAAATCGAGGCTCCCAAGGGCTTCTTCCTTGATGAGAAAACCTATAGCTTCTCCATTAAGGAAGATGGTAAAACCGTCGTCGTGGAAAATGAGGCCGGAAAGGGCTTTGTCAACCAGGCACAGACCGGAGGCATTCGCATTGAAAAGACTTCGGATGACGGCGTGCTGAAGGGCTTTACCTTCCGTGTGGAGGGCTCGGACATCACCGGCAATGCCTTCAGCAAGGACTTTGTGACCGATGAGAAGGGTCAGATCCACATCGAGGGCCTGCGCATCGGCGATTATGTGATCTCCGAGGTGTCCAACAAAGCCAACGAGAAGTATGAGCTTCCCGCAAATGTCACCGTAACCGTTCACGAAGGAAAGATGGTCGTTGCCAAGTTCCATAACAAGCTCAAGCCTGTTACGGATATCCCCAAGACCGGAGATACCACCAATATGCCTCTTTGGGCAGCGCTTGCGGGTATCTCTGCAATCGGCACAGGTGCAGCGGCCTTCTTTACCTTCCGCAAAAAGAAGGAGGTAGGCAAGCATGAACGCTAAGGTCATTATCGGCGTCGGTCTTGTGGTGTTTATTATCGCAGGGCTGATCGTTCTTCGCCTGAAGAACAGAAAGTAAAACGGCAAGGGGCGGCATCTTTTTACAGAGGCCGCCCCGCTTATAAAAGGAGACGCTATGGAAGAGACAAGAAAAATCGGAGATTACTCCGTAAAGTATTCCATGTATATCGGGCACAAGGATATTGCTCTGGGCGAGAATCCCAACGCCGACAAGGATGAACGGTATATGTGCTGCTTTGTAGAGGCCAACGCTATTTTCGAGCGCTATTCCGGGGTGCTGGTCAGCGGCGATTTTGCAGAGATTGCAAAGGTGTTCGGCCAGCGCGTAGCGGATGCAGCCGAGGAGATTATTCAGGAAAACGAGAGAGCCTGTCAGGAGGTCGGCACGAATGAGGAACTCACAACAAATAGTTGTAAGCCCATTTCCTATGAGGATTCCATCGAGAACAAGGTGGTTGTCGTCAAGGGCAGCATTCTCCGGCCTGAGTTCCGCCACGCCAATCACCAGCTTATGCTGTGTACCGGCGGCTTCGGTGCGCAGGCCAATGCGCGAGGCCGTACCTGCTGCTGCATTTCTCTGTACGACGGGAGAAAGACCTCCTTTTATCGCACGGATTTTCTCGGTGTCATGGAGGAAAAGCGCCTTCCCGAATGGGCGCAGAAGGGCTTGGAGAAAGCAAAAGAGATGCACGCGCAGGAAAAGAAGCCGGCTAAAGAAAGAGGTGACGCAAGATGATCGAGTATGAAAAAAGAGCAATGATCGAGGTGGAGGACAAATATACCTTTCGCCAGAGCACGCAGATTTCCATGCAAACCGGACTGATCGGCCACCTCCGGGCAGACATGGATACAGACGGCAACGGCTTTTTCAGCAGCTGGTTTGATTTCCGGGAGGAGCTGAAAACCGATGAGTTCAAGGCAGAGTTTGATGATGTAATCAACTCTCTGCGTGAGGAAGGCGACATTCTTCATAACCGCAGGGCGCTTGCCAAGTACTGCTATTGCACACCCCAAAGCCGGATGCAGGAGGAGCCGGGTTACTATGGCGTTCGTGTGGATACCGAAAAGTATGCCTACCTTCTGCGCCTGAACCCGGACAGAGGCGAATACAACCTGTACTGCTATTGCTATCGCCGGGATTGGCTCGATCAGCACCTGAAGGACGCAGAGAAAGGAATCCGTTTTATTGACAGCCATTACAAGGAGCTGTTTCGCATTCCGGATGGCGGCAAGGTGAAAATCCACTATTCGTGGAATGAAGAGCAGATCCGCACCTGCCGCTATATCGACGATTACCATGTGGAGATCGGGAGCAACCTCTATCACATCTGCGAGTTTGCCGAGCGCATGGAATACGGTGGCCATACCTGCGAGCCGGTTCGGGACAACCTGCCCGAGCGGTGCTACAGCGTTCTTTCCGGCAGCGACGAAATCATTATAATCAAGCGCGGCGAAAAGGGCTACTTCAAGACGGACATTCCCGTCACCGACAAGGACGAAGCCCGGAGCATCGTGAACGAGTACAACACAAAGCTCGGTGTCAGCAAGGCGCAGGAAGAAGCCATGAAGGCCGGCTCTATGTTCGGCTTTCAGGTGCCCGCCGCAGACCCGAGAAATTATGACGCAGACGGAAAGCCCGTGATGCCGAAGGACAGAGGTGATGCACGATGAGTAAGGACGATTATCGTATCTGGTCTAATGCCGACCTTGACTATGAGGAGTGGAAAGATTGGATGGAGGAAGAATATCCGACGCTTTCCGAGGACGACCGCGTCGCCATGATGTATGAGGAAAACGGGCACTACCTTGAGGACGAACGACTCAATCTGGACATTCAACTTTCCCAGCCCATTCTGGTTGTTGCCGATCTGGGACTTTGGAATGGCAGGCGCACGGGATATAAGGAAATCCCAAGCGGCAATATCCGGGACTGCCTTTACTCTGATTACGACTACACCACATGGTATGTGGACCGAAACGGAGACTTCCGGTGCGATGACACCCACCATGACGGAACAAACCATTATCTCTATCGGGTATATAAGGACAATGTTTCCCAGGCGCAGAAAGACCGGCTCAAGGAAAAAATCTACAACGGCACAGCCACCAGGGCAGACATTGTCCGTGTCACCCGCAGGCTTGGCGATGAGATCGGAAAAGTGTACGGCTGGAGCTTTCCTACCCGACAGAGAGAACGAGGTGAGGCACGATGAACCAAGCACTGCCGAGCGAAAGTTATATTGCCAGGCTGGACTATTTGGCTTTCAACGGAAAAGTTTGCAGCAGCGTTGAGTACAGCGACGAGCAGCGCTTCCTGGAAGACCTGAAGGAGTCGCTCTATCACGGAGAGCCGCTGTGCGTCGTTCTCTACCGAGACCGGAACGGCAAGACGATTTCTCGTGCGTTTCTGAACGACCTGGATACACTGCCAAAAGGACTTTTCATAGAGGACAGTTCCCCCAGAAAGCCGAAGGAAAGGGGTGAAGCACGATGAGGGTAAATGCCATGACAGAGAAGTTTGAGGATGTGACGGTTCTGGGGCATCCCATGCTTTTTACCTGCCTGCGGGTAGACCGCGATACCGTTCCACAGGGCATGTACATGTACGAGGTTCGCCACGATGATGACCAACAGGGCGAGCCGGTTCAGATTGCCAACTGGATCATGGTGAATCATTGGGGAACGTTGATTTCCAATAGACCCATTCGCTTGGAGCCCCGACCGGATGGGAGAAACGCCTACCGCGACATTGATCCTGAAAACGATTGGAACTATGAGGGCACGCTTACTACCGTGAAGGAATACATGGAGAAGAATCCACCGGCGGTTCATAAGCAAAAAGACCACGAACCTGCGAGATAAGGAGAAGCTATGGATAAGAAGAAAGCCATCTGCGAGTATCTCCGTAAAAATCATATTGGCAAAGAAAATGCCATCCACAGCAAGGAGCTTGAAAAGCTGTTTCTGCTTGACGGACGAAATATTCGCCGCAAGATCAGTGCCTTGCGGCAGGATGGCTTTCCTATTTGCAGCGATGAAACGGGCTACTATTACGCAGACAACCAAAAAGAGATCAACACCACCGTCCGCCGGCTGAATGAGCTTGTGACCAAGGTGTGCAACGCCAGGACCGGGCTTTTATTTGCGTCGATCCTCGGAGAGAATGCGCAGACCGTTGAGGTCACGATCAAAGTAAGATAAGGAGGGAGTTCCCATGCCGAGCAAATACAGAATCATTTTGGAGATGGCGTCCCAGACTGTCAGGGACATTGCCTCCAATGCCGACCGTTATACCGACTTTCTGATTACGGCGGCAAACAACTACAAGTACAGCTTTAAGGAGCAGCTGCTTATCCATGCGCAGAAGCCGGATGCAACGGCGTGTGCGGAAATCGACACATGGAATAAACTCGGCAGATGGGTAAACAAGGGCACGAAAGGCATCGCGCTGCTGATCGACAGAGATGTTCCCTACAAGCTGAGACATGTCTTTGATATCTCCGACACCAACAGCCGTGCCGGAAGGAACATCACCCTTTGGCAGATGAAGCCGGAGTACGAATATGCGGTATCGGAAAGCCTTCAGGCCAGCTTCGGTGATGTGGAGGAGCCGCGAGATTTCCCGCACCTTCTCATGGATATTTCCGGTTATGCCGTGGAGGATAATCTTTCAGATTATCTCATGGAGCTGAACGCTGTCAAAGCCGGCAGCTTTCTGGAGGAGCTGGACGACACAAGCCTTGAGGCGTGGCTGAAAACCACGTTGAAAAGCAGCGTCGCTTTTATGGCACTCTTCCGTGCGGGGTATGAGCCGAGGCGGTATTTTGACCGGGAGGATTTCAGCCACCTCTTTGATTTCAACACCGTGGAGGTCATCTCTGTGCTCGGTGCCGCAGTCAGTGATATTTCTGAGATGGTTATCCGTGAAATGGGAGAAACCGTCAAGGAAATGGAGAAGGAGGAAAAGCGGAAGATTCGCACATTTGCGCAGACCGGTTCTTCTGCGTATCATAAGAACCGAACAGAAAACAAGGAAAGGAGCAACGAATATGGAACTGACCTATACAATGCAGGGGGATTATCTGATTCCCGATCTGACCGTGCCGGAGAGCCCGAAGCTTGGGAAGTATGGAATGCTGCGGCGGACATTCCTCCGCAAACACCGGGATGGGATTTACACCGGGATGCTGCTGAACGGAACACTGAACAGTCATCTGGAGGAAGTGGACCGGCAGGCGCAGAAGATGCTGGACGACCTGACCGAGCAGATGAAGGCGCTGAACGGAGTGACAGAGCAGCTGAAGGCAGAGGATCAGATGCGGTGGGTTCAGATGATGAACTCCATTCGTCACTCGGCGGAGGAAGTGATTCTGAACGATCTGATCTACGCGTAACGCTCCCCACAGTTGAACAGCAACAGGAAATTATCGCAGAGGCGGAGGAAGAAAAGTCCTCCGCTTTTTCTATTTCTCAGGAGGACATCGACGCCATTCTGACACGGGGCAGCGGCATCCATCAGGGCAAATTCCGCATCTATGAACAGTTTCTCAAACAAGAGTCTTCCGAGAGCAACATCGCCTTTTTGAAAAACGAATATGGCATCGGCGGCGCGTATCCTGCAATTTCCGGCAGAAATCTCGATGAAAGCCACGACGCTAAAGGAATCAAAATCAGCAGAGGCAGAATCTCTCAGCCCGATGCAGAATTGCTTTTGCGGTGGAATAAGGTCGAGAAGCGGATCGGGGAATTGATCCGTGCCGACCGCTATCTGAGCCAGGCCGAAAAGGACGACTATCCCGCCTACCGGGAGCAGGCAGAAGCTCGGAGGAAACAAGGTGAAATCTCTGAGGAGTTCCGGTCAATTGTCTATGATTACAATGACTTCGTGACGCAGCTTGGTGAGGAAAGCAAAGCATTGAATCTGTACTATCTCTCAAGCTGCTGGAGTGCGTTCAGCGTGGGCGATAAGAAAATGTACGCCCGTACAGCGGAGGGTGACTTCATCCTCCCCATGATGTGCGAAGCAATGAATACGATCATTGCGGACAACACCCACCTGACCGCACGGTGCGAAGCCATGCTGGAAGCGTTGAACAGCGATGTGGCGAAGTCCCTTGAGCCGACCTTTGATGAGCTGAACCCTCCCCCGGAGCCCCAGAAGGAATACCGCTATCATCTCGGTGATACGGTCTATATCGGCACACAGGAATACGAGCTGCTGTCTTTTGACGAGAAGAAGGTCGTCCTCTTTGATACGCAGTTCCCGCTGTTTAACAAGGAGCTGACTCGTGAAGAGTTCGATAACCGGCTCAAAGAAAATCCGCTGAATGACAAGCTGCTGCAAGTCGTGGAAGAACCCCCTGCCGCAGATAATACGAAGGCGAAGATATTCCTTGATACCGGCAGCAACAAGGTTCACTGGATTTACTTCAATCCCGATGCAGATGCAGGCGGACAGTATGTTTCCGGTGATCTTGATTTCTCTGTTTTTGAAGAGCTTGTCGAGCAGTATGACATTGCCAGCCATCCGGAAAACGCCGCCGACTTCCGAAATGACTTTGAAGAAATGTCGGATCAGTTCCTTGCGGACATCAATACTCCGTTCTTCATGGAAGCTGAAAATGACTATGAGATGGACTGCGATTATATCGAGTTCACGCCGGAAAACCTCCTGAAGATTCACGAGGATATTCTGTCTTTAGAGGCAGACCGGGAAGCAGCGCGAGAGACTGACCGATATGAGGCGGAGTTTGGTGCGGACGGCACACGGGTATTCAGAGAAACGGAAGATTTGGCAGAAGACGATTCCGAAATTGAGAGCCTAACGGACGAAGAATTGGATGCTCTGCCCATCAGCACCGTCAAAGACGGCGAGGTCGTGACCTACCCCAATGCGGAAGCCTTGCTGGATGACCAGGAAGAAGCGCTCGCCCCGCCTCCGCAGGTGAAAAGAGCCTCCAAGGTTGCGCCTCATGTGCTGCATCCGGAAATCAACACCGAGTACCGAACCAACTTTCAAATCGAGAGCGATGATATCGGTGTGGGCACGCCGCTGGAACGGTTCTATCACAATATCCGTGCCATTCAGCTTCTGAATAAGCTGGATGCGGAAAGCCGGTTGGCGACACCCACCGAGCAGCGCGTGCTTGCCGACTATGTGGGCTGGGGCGGTCTCTCTGAGTTTTTCAAAGAGGACAATCCCCATTATACCGAGCTGAAGAATGTGCTTTCCGATGAGGAATATGCGTCGGCAAGAGAATCTACGCTGACGGCCTTCTATACGCCGCCCGTGGTGATCAAGGCGGTGTACAGCGCCTTGGAGAATATGCACTTTCAGACCGGCAATGTGCTGGAGCCATCCTGTGGCATCGGCAACTTTATGGGGCTTGTTCCCGAAAGCATGAATGACGCGAAATTCTACGGCGTGGAGATTGACAGTATTTCCGGGCGAATTGCGCAGCAGCTTTATCAGAAAAACAGCATCGCGGTGCAGGGCTTCGAGAATACAAACCTTCCCGACAGCTTCTTTGACGCTGCAATCGGCAATGTCCCCTTCGGGCAGTTCAAGGTGCCCGACAAGCGCTACGATAAACACAACTTTCTCATTCACGACTATTTCTTCGCCCGCACTTTGGATAAGGTGAGACCCGGCGGCGTGATCGCCTTCATTACCTCAAAGGGTACGCTGGATAAGGAAAATCCCAATGTTCGAAAGTATATCGCGCAGAGAGCGGACCTCCTCGGCGCTATCCGGCTGCCGAATGATACCTTCAAGGCCGCTGCCGGCACAGAGGTCACATCGGACATTATCTTCCTCCAAAAGCGTGACCGATTGGTGGATATTGAGCCCGATTGGGTGCATCTGGCCACCGACGCCAATGGCATCCGGATGAACGCCTATTTTGTGGACAACCCTGAAATGGTGTTGGGCGACATGCAGATGGTCAGCGGGCCTCACGGCATGGAGTCCGCCTGTATTGCTTATGAAAATGCAGAGCTTGGGGACCTCTTGCGGGATGCCATCCAGAACATTCATGCCGAGATTACCGAATTTGAAATCGACGATCTTGAAGCGGAGGATGAGGACCTTTCTATTCCTGCTGACCCTGATGTGCGCAATTTCAGCTTCACGGTGGTGGACGGTAAAATCTATTACCGTGAAAACAGCCGCATGAATCCCGTGGATGTTTCCGCGACTGCCGAAAGCCGCATCAAAGGCATGATTGCCATCCGTGATTGTGTCCGGACGCTGATTGAGTACCAGACGGAGGACTATCCCGATGCCGATATCAAGGCAGAGCAGGAAAAACTCAATCGCCTCTATGATGATTTCAGCAAAAAATATGGGCTTATCAGCGCAAGAGCCAACAACTCGGCATTCAATTCCGACAGCTCCTACTGCCTGCTTGCCTCGCTGGAGGTGCTGGACGATGAGGGCAACTTCCTCCGCAAGGCAGATATGTTCTCCAAACGAACCATCAAGCAGAAGGTGACGGTGCAGTCGGTTGACACGGCTTCCGAGGCCTATGCTCTGTCCCTTGCGGAAAAAGCAAGAATCGATATGCCGTATATGTCAAAGCTCACCGGCAAAACCGAGCAGGAGCTGTTCGAGGATTTGAAGGGTGTGATTTTCCTCAACCCCATGCACATAAGCGAAGAGGACGGCAAGCCGAAGTATCTCCCTGCCGATGAATATCTCTCCGGCAATGTCCGTGAAAAGCTCCGTTGGGCAAAGCAGAGTGCGGAGCTCTACCCCGAAGATTACGGTGAGAATGTCCGTGCGCTTGAGGCGGTGCAGCCGGTTGACCTGACGGCAAGTGAGATTTCCGTAAGGTTGGGTGCAACATGGCTGCCTCCGGAAATTGTGGAGCAGTTTATGTTTGAGCTGTTCAGCACCCCTCGCTACTGCCAGTGGAACATCCATGTTCACTACGCGCAGTACACCGGCGAATGGAATGTGGAGGGGAAATCCTATGACCGCAGCAATGTAAAAGCCCACAACACCTACGGCACCGGCAGAGTTAATGGCTATAAGATCATGGAGGAAACCCTGAACCTCCGGGATGTAAGAATCTTCGACTACATCGAGGACGAAAACGGCAGAAAAACGGCTGTGCTCAACAAGAAAGAAACCGCCATCGCACAGGGCAAGCAGGAGCTTATTAAGCAGGCCTTTGCTGATTGGATTTGGAGCGATCCGGAACGCCGGGAGCAGCTGACCAAGCTGTATAATGAGAAGTTCAACAGCATTCGCCCCCGCGAATATGACGGCAGCCACCTGAATTTCGTGGGAATCAATCCGGAGATCACGCTGAGGCCGCATCAGGTCAATGCCATTGCCCATATCCTCTACGGCGGCAACACCCTGCTTGCGCATGTAGTTGGGGCTGGGAAGACCTTCGAGATGGTAGCGGCGGCCCAAGAGAGCAAACGGCTGGGCTTGTGTCAGAAAAGCCTGTTTGTGGTCCCCAATCATCTGACGGAGCAATGGGCGAGCGAATACCTCCAGCTCTATCCCTCCGCCAATATTCTTGTCGCCACCAAGAAGGACTTTGAGACCAAGAACCGCAAGAAGTTCTGCGGGCGCATTGCCACCGGCGACTACGATGCGGTCATCATTGGGCACAGCCAATTTGAAAAGATCCCCATGTCCCTGGAACGACAGCGTGCCATCCTGCAGCAACAGCTGGATGAAGTGCTGGACGGCATTTCTGAATTGAAGAAAAACCGTGGCGATAATTTCTCCATCAAGCAGCTGGAGCGAACCAAGAAAACGGTCAAGCAGAAGCTGGACAAGCTCAACGATCAGTCCCGCAAGGATGATGTTGTGACCTTTGAGGAGTTGGGCGTTGACCGTATCTTCATCGATGAGGCGCATTACTATAAAAACCTCGCCGCATTTACAAAAATGCGGAATGTGGGTGGCATCAGCCAAACCGAGGCCATGAAGTCCAGCGACCTGTATATGAAGTGCCGGTATCTGGACGAGCTGACCGGCGGCAGAGGCGTTGTGTTTGCCACCGGCACACCCATCTCCAACAGCATGGTCGAGATGTACACCATGCAGAAGTATCTCCAGTACGGAGCGCTGCGCAGGAATGACCTTCTCCACTTCGATGCCTGGGCCTCCACCTTCGGCGAGACGGTGACAGCCATCGAACTCTCCCCGGAGGGCACGGGCTACCGCGCCAAGACGAGATTTGCCAAGTTCTACAATCTGCCGGAGCTTATGGCAATGTTCAAGGAGACCGCAGATATTCAGACAGCCGATATGCTCAAGCTCCCTGTGCCGGAGGCCCATTACCACAGTGTTGTTTTGAAGCCATCGGAAACGCAAAAGGAAATGGTGGCCTCTCTTTCAGAACGAGCTGAGCGTGTCCGCAATAAGATGGTGGATTCCAGCGTGGATAACATGCTCCTCATCACCAATGACGGCAGAAAGCTCGCCTTGGATCAGCGGCTCATGAACGATATGCTCCCCGACAGCGAGACAAGCAAGGTGGGCGCGTGTGCGGAGAATGTTTTTGATATTTGGCAGCGCACCGCCGATCAGAAATCGACACAGATGGTATTCTGCGACTTGTCTACGCCCCACGGCGACGGCAAGTTCAATGTGTACGATGATCTCCGAAACAAGCTGATTGCCAAGGGCGTTCCGGCAGAGGAAATCGCCTATATCCATACGGCAAACTCCGAGGCGCAAAAGAAAGAGCTGTTTGGCAAGGTGCGCTCCGGTCAGGTGCGTGTGCTCATCGGTTCCACGCAGAAAATGGGAGCCGGCACCAATGTGCAGACGAAGCTTGCGGCACTTCATCATTTGGATTGTCCGTGGCGACCGTCTGACCTGCAGCAGCGGGAAGGACGAATCATCCGCCAGGGCAACGAAAACAAGGAGGTCGATATTTACACCTATGTCACGGAGAACACCTTCGACAGCTACCTGTATCAGTTGGTGGAATCCAAGCAGAAGTTCATTGGGCAGATCATGACCAGCAAATCCCCAGTGCGCTCTGCGGAGGACATTGACGAAACTGCCTTGAGCTATGCGGAAATCAAGGCGCTGTGCGCCGGCAATCCCCACATCAAGGAGAAGATGGATCTGGACATTGATGTGTCCCGTCTGAAGCTGCTCAAGGCCAACCATCTGAGCCAGCGCTATTCGCTGGAGGATCAGATTTTGAAGGAGTTTCCCCAGAAAATCAAATCGTTGGAGCAGCGCATTGAGGGCTATAAAGCGGATATTGACCAGCGAAAAAGAAATACCGAGCCCAACGAGGACGGCTTCTCTCCGATGTTTATGCCGGGCGGCACGGTAAGAGAAAAGAAGGCTGCCGGCGATGCCATCCTCGGCCTTTGCAAGTCCATGACAAGCCCCGATCCGATTCCCATCGGCCAGTACAGAGGCTTCGATATGGAACTGTCCTTCGACACCTTCAGCCGAGAATATAAGATCACGCTGATTCATCAGCTGCGGCATACGGTCACGCTGGGAACAGATATCTTCGGCAATATTCAGCGACTGGATAACACCCTCTCTGCTTTTGAGGAACGAATGGCGGCGTGTGTCGAGCAACTGGAGAATACGCGGGTTCAGCTTGAAAATGCAAAGGCCGAGGTGCAGAAGCCATTCCCCCAGGAGGAAGAACTGAAAACCAAATCGGCACGGCTAAATGAACTGAATGCGATGCTCAATTTCGACAAAAGAGAGAACGAGATCGTGGACGGTGAGCGTGGCGAGGAGGAGCCGCAAAAATCATCCGCAGACAGAGAACGCTAAAAAGAAAATCACAGCGGCAATGTGGAATACCTGCATTGCCGCTGTGATACGCAAGCCGGGAAATGTACCGAGTATGCGATAGAATGAGGCTGACAAATCGGAATTTACCTCTATTCAAACATACAAGCTCTTGACAATAAAGCTCCTATATAGTATGATTTTATGAACTACTATATAGGAGCTTTTTCATGAAAACAAATGGAGGATTTCTTGTCACCAAAATAAAACAGCTTGGGGACCGGATTTTTGAGAAGATTCTCAGCGAAAAGAATATTGATGCGTTCAATGGAGCCCAGGGGCGTATTCTTTATGTGCTGTGGCAGGAGGATGGTATCTCAATCAGGTCACTCTCGGTCAAATGCGGATTAGCGATAACATCTCTTACGACGATGCTGGAAAAAATGGAAAATCAAGGGCTGATAAGACGTGTTCAGTCTGAAACGGATAAAAGGAAAACACTCTTGTTTCTGACTGAGAAAGCACATTCCTTAAAGGGCGAGTACGATTCTGTATCTAACGAGATGGGAAGTATTTACTACAAAGGTTTTTCAGAAGAAGAAATTGCCCAGTTTGAGGAATGCCTCGACCGCATCAGAAAGAATCTTGAGGAGTGGCAGAAGTCATGAGTATTTGTATCAAAGATCAGATTCAGAACATGAATATCGTCATTGGCTGCACAGTGGGGTGTACATATTGCTATGCCCGCAACAACGTGAAACGCTGGCATATGATTGATGACTTCGCTGACCCTGAATTCTTTCCGGGTAAGCTCAAGATGATGGAAAAGAAACGTCCGC
>ERZ772805.1300-NODE-1300-length-21317-cov-21.715079_pt1 | contig 21317 bp, 8 predicted proteins | sample MGYA00511344_ERZ772805 | MGnify/ENA primary metagenome ERZ772805 (study PRJEB29015, sample SAMEA2737730) | human gut metagenome | biome: human gut; feature: human-associated habitat; material: faeces | place: China | collected 2012 ...
TGTGCCGCATGTACTTGGCCAGCAACACATACAGAAGCAATTGCCATAATTGGTAGTAATTTAATTAGTTTCATAAGTCCCCTCATTGGAAGCCGCCCTCCCCAGGGCGGCTTTCCTATGTTTTAAATACTCAATACACTCTCAAGTGAATGATTATTTGGTTAACCCAGCTTGTTTCATAAGCATTGCAATTTGAGCTTTCATCTCTTCATTATCTCGTTGTACTTGTTCGTACTTAGCAGATAATTCCTCATCGCGTTGTTTCATGCGTAAGTTCTCAGCTTTCAATGCAGCCACTTCATCTTGCATTACATAGGCAGAGCTGATTGGGCCTGCTTTGTAACGTGCTGGAATTGCTTTTTTAGCGTCAGATGTACCGAATTTATAAGATACACCAGCGTTAACCATATTATCATGACCACCTAAGGAAACACCCATATGAAGCATTGTAGATTCATTTGTATAGTGAGCGATACCAATAGCAGCAGCAGTACTACCTTTATAGTTGCCAACAGCCGCCAACACTTGTGTAGGTTCTAATGGATCATATTGCAATGGTTTAAGACCTGCCATGGCTGCGCTAGCTGCACCAACATCAGCGATTTTACCATCTACACTATGCATAGCATTGCGCAATTGGTTAACGTTAACCGCATCAGTGCCATTGATGCCTGGCGCTACATTAGTAATAGTATTATTACCATTGTTTAAGCCATTCTCTGTAAGACTTACAGTGTGACCTGGTACAGGTTGACCGTTGATAGATGGAGTAATTGTGATACCACCACCATCTACTTTTGTATCTACTGTATAAGGAATCGTAGTATTAGTTCCTGGTACAGTTTTTGTATACGTAGTAGAACCGTCTTTTAGATTGAGGTCCTTAGCCAACTTGATATCATAGCCATCACCTGCAGCGTTCTTCACAACAGCTAGGTTGTTGTCACTCAAACGATTTACATCAGCGCCACCTTTGAGGTTCATTGTATCGCCTAAACCGCGAACAACTTTACCATCGTTACCAGCTTGGTCACCTTGGAATACACGACCATTTTTAGCTTTTTCGTTAAAGTCGTCGTTAACAGCTTTTAATTGATCTTCTGTTGCCGCACGACCTGTAACAGCTACAGGGTTGTTAGGATTCCATGTTTTATTGTCCAAACCAGTCACAAAGTTACCGTTTTGACCACCTGAGCTTTGGTTACCCATGATTACATCGCCAGCTTTCACAGTGTTACCTGCTGTAACAGAACCTGTGCTGCCATCGATTGTAACTTGGTTAGCGCCATTACCCGTAGTAATCGTACCAGTAGATCCGTCAACTTTAACTTGTTTTGCTGGATCTGTGCCAAGTGTAATTGTATCATTCAAGGACATCTTAATCGCAGTGCCATCTACGGAAGTCTTGATGTTGCCGTCGCCTTTGAGGTCGATTACTTCACCAAGAGATTTCTTCACAGATTGACCATCCTCTGCTTTAAGACCGAAGCCTTGTGCCTTGATGTCTTCCATTGCAGTATGCAATTGACCGCCATTTACAGCATCTTTGCTGCCGGCAGCAATTGTACCATCTTCTACATTAGTGATTTTCTTATCACCAGCATTAATGCCGTCTTTTGTTACCTTAGGACCATTTTCGATAGTCAAACCGTCTTTATCGATAGTGACCGCTTTGTTACCACCATCGTTGATTTGCAAGCCATCTTTAGTCAACTTAGTCGCTTCATTGGCGCCGTCTTTAATAGTTACGCCATTTGTATCCATCTTAGTGTCGCCTGTTGTTACTGTGTTTGCTGTAACAGTATCTACATTAAGATCTCTAGCCAATGCTACTTTCACAGCACCATTATCTACAGATGTAGTAATGTTCGTACCGTCACCTTTCACAGTTACAGTATCACCAAGAGGTTTCTTAACAGAAGCGCCATCTTCAGCAGTTAAACCGAAGCCCTTAGTCTTGATTTCTTCTACCGCTGTATGTAATTGACCGCCGTTAACAGCATCTTTACTGCCTGCACCGATTGTGCCGTCAGCTACGTTAGTGATTTTCTTATCACCTGCGTCGATACCGTCCTTAGTCATAGATGGACCATCAGTAATTGTAACGCCGTCTTTATTTACGGTCATCAACGGATGACCTGCTGCATCATTAATAGTGAGACCACCACCGTTTACAACAGTGTTGCCATCTGTACCATTGTTGAAAGTAGCAGAATTTAGGCCTTTAAGGTCTTTCGCAAGACGAAGCATCAATGTATCAGTGCCATCAGCTACTACCCCAATATTATCGTCATTGGAAAGTTTCGCTGCGTCTGTAATACCACCCTTAACATTTACTTGGTTGTTAAGTTTTTTCTTGATTACAGTGCCACTGTCGCCACCGTACAACATGCCGTCGTCCATAGTGGCTACTTGGTGCTCACCAGTCTTATCAGTATACACGATACGTGTGATTCCGTCTACACCGTCTACACCTTTTTCACCTTTTACACCTTTAGCAGCATCGTCATAGCCATTCTTAACAGACATATCGATACCGTTGGAACCGTCCTTACCGTTTGTACCAGCAGGGCCTGTTAAGCCAATGTGACCTACGCCGTCTTTACCAGAGATAGAAACTGCATCTTTGCCGTCTGCACCTGTGATACCTACCTTACCATTGTTGCCGTCTGTACCTGCTACGCCTGTAGGACCTGTAATGGATACGCCATCTTTACCGTCTCTACCATCTTTGTTAACTTTGATGGAATCAGCAACGAGGTTTTTGTTCAACTTAATATCAATTGTTGTATTGCCAGTTGCAGTATCTTGCTTGATGAAAGTTTTAATGTTTTCGCCACTATAGTTAGCATCTGCTTCATTGCCTTCGCCTTTTACAATTACAGTGGAGCCTAATTTATTAGTCTTAGTACCACCAACGTTAGCGTCGAATTTAAGGCCTGCATTGGATTGGTTTGCCAACGCATCTTTCAATTGATCCTCTGTAGCAGCACGACCAGTTACGATGTTGTCAGCATCCCAAGTTTTGTTATCAAGACCTGTTACATAGTTACCAGTTTCTTTAGTACCATCTGCTTTAGTTGCTTCTTGGTTACCTACAGTCGCTGTACCTGCTTTCACAGTTTTAGCCGCTGTTACAGTGTTAAGACCTTTAAGATCTTTCGCCAAACGAACTTTCAACGTATCAGTACCATCAGAAACTACCCCGATATTGTCGTCTGTTGTCAATTTAGTATCATCTGCAATACCGCCCTTAACATTAACTTGGTTGTTAAGTTTTTTCTTAATTACATTACCAGCGTCACCACCGTACAACATGCCATCGTCCATTGTAGCAACTTGGTGTTCACCAGTTTTATCTGTGTACACAATACGTGTAATGCCATCAACGCCGTCTACACCTTTTTCACCCTTAACGCCTTTGGCAGCATCGTCGTAACCATTCTTAACAGTCATGTCGATACCATTAGAACCGTCCTTACCGTTTGTACCAGCAGGGCCAGTTAAACCGATGTGACCAACGCCGTCTTTACCGGAGATAGAAACTGCGTCTTTACCATCGGCACCTGTAATACCTACCTTACCATTATTGCCGTCTTGACCAGCCACGCCTGTAGGACCTGTAATGGATACGCCATCTTTACCGTCTCTACCATCTTTGTTAACTTTGATGGAATCAGCAATGATGTCTTTATTCATCTTCACGTTAATAGTTGTATTACCAGCTTTATCTTGTTCGATGAATGTTTTGATATTTTCGCCGCTGTAGTTTGCATCAGCTGCAGTGCCTTCGCCTTTTACAGTTACAGTAGAACCTAATTTGTTAGTTTGAACACCACCAACATTAGCATCGAATTTCAAACCTTTATTGATCAAAGCATCGGAGCTGTCTTTGATTTTGTCAGTTAAGTAATCTACGTTAACTGCTTCACTACCGTCGTTACCTGTTGCGTATGCCACATTAGTTACGTGCGTACCACCAGATTTATTAGTACTGTTATACGCAGAACCTTCATATGTAACTTTAGATTTATCTACATTACCTGTACCATCTAAATCATACTTAACAGCACGATCATCTAATTTATCGAGGTTAGATTTAGATGCTACGTCCTTGATTGTTACTGTTTCAGTTTGGTTCAGATGATTTTTATCTTGTACAGTCAACGCTACATCGCCGTTACTATCTACTGTGTAATCACCATTGGAGCCAGCTGTTTGGTTTTGAACTAAACGATAATCTGTGGAGTTGGAGCTTTGATTGTTGATAGCCTCTGTAACCTTTTTCAACTGATCTTCTGTAGCAGCACGGCCACTAACAGCAGTTGGATTTGTTACGTCCCAATCTTTATTATCTAGGCCTGTTACATAGTTGCCAGTATTGGCTGCAGGTGTGCCATCAGATTGTTTACCCATCACAACATCGCCAGCCTTAACTGTTTCAGTAGCAGTTACTGTGTTAAGACCTTTAAGATCTTTTGCCAAACGAACTTTCAACGTATCTGTTCCATCAGATACAACACCGATGTTATCGTCAGCTGTAAATTTGGCTGGATCTGTAATACCACCCTTAACATTTACTTGGTTGTTAAGCTTTTTCTTGATAACAGCACCAGTGTCACCACCGTATAACATGCCGTCATCCATTGTGGCAACTTGGTGTTCCCCAGTATTATCAGTGTACACAATACGTGTAATACCATCTACACCGTCTACACCTTTTTCGCCTTTCACACCTTTAGCAGCATCGTCGTAGCCATTCTTAACGGACATGTCGATACCATTGGAACCATCCTTGCCATTTGTACCAGCAGGGCCCGTTAAGCCGATATGACCTACGCCGTCTTTACCGGAGATAGAAACTGCATCTTTGCCGTCAGCACCTGTAATACCTACCTTACCATTATTGCCGTCTTGACCAGCTACGCCAGTAGGGCCAGTAATGGATACACCATCTTTGCCATCTCTGCCATCTTTGTTAACCTTGATGGAATCAGCAATGATGTCTTTATTCATCTTCACGTTGATAGTTGTATTACCAGCTGTATCTTGTTCGATGAATGTTTTGATATTTTCGCCGCTGTAGTTTGCATCAGCTGCAGTGCCTTCGCCTTTTACAGTTACAGTAGAACCTAATTTGTTAGTTTGAACACCACCAACATTAGCATCGAATTTCAAACCTTTATTGATCAAAGCATCGGAGCTGTCTTTGATTTTGTCAGTTAAGTAATCTACGTTAACTGCTTCACTACCGTCGTTACCTGTTGCGTATGCCACATTAGTTACGTGCGTACCACCAGATTTGTTAGTACTGTTGTACGCAGGACCTTCGTAAGTCACTTTAGATTTATCTGTTGCGTTTGTAGCAGGGTCCAAATCATACTTAACGGCACGGTCATCTAATTTATCCAATTCAGTTTTGGACGCAATATCTTTAATAGTAACTGTTTTAGTAGTACCAGATTTTTCATCTTTGACGTTCAAATCAACTTTATTGCCAGTTACAGTGTACGCTTTATCAGTAGCTGTATCATTTTCAACCAAACGATAATCAGATGAACTTGCGCTCGCCGCTTTCACCGCATCACTAACAGTTTTCAATTGGTCTTCTGTTGCCGCACGACCAGGTACGAATACAGGATCAGCCATGTTCCAATTTGTATTATCTAGACCTGTTACAAAGTTACCAGTTTGAGTGCCACCTTTGTTATCTGTAGCAGTTTGGTTACCCACTGTAGCTGTGCCAGCTTTCACAGTATCTGTAGCCGTTACAGATTTAAGGCCTGTAATATCTTTAGCGAGTAGCAATTGAAGTTTAGCATTGCCATTAGCATCAACTACCGCAGATGTAACACCGATATTGTTACCTGTTGCAAGGTCAGCCGCATTTGTAACACCACCAGTTACGTCCACTTGTTTATTAAGTTTTACATTAGAAGTAGCACCTATATCGCCTTTGAATCTAAGGCCATCATTTAGTGTAGCAATCTCTTCTGTAGTACCATCTGGTTTTTCATACACGATACGAGTTGTAGTTGTGCCAGCCGCACCGTCTACACCAGGTTTACCATCACGTGTAATGGAAAGATTTGTTGTAACACCATCTTTACCATTGATGCCGATTTTACCGTCTTTACCATTTGCGCCTGTAGCCGTTACAGTTTCAACCTCAAGATTTTTATTCATCTTAACGTCGATTGTTGTATTGCCACTGGAGTCTTGACCAATAAATGTTTTGATATTTTTACCACTATAGTTAGCGTCGGCTTCTGTGCCTTCACCTTGAACTTTTACAGTAGAACCTAGTTTATTAGTCTTAACACCACCTACGTTAGCATCGAATTTCAAACCTTTATTAATCAACGCATCGGAGCTATCTTTGATTTTGTCAGTTAAGTAATCTACGTTAACTGCTTCGCTACCATCATTACCTGTTGCATACGCCACGTTAGTTACGTGAGTACCACCAGATTTATTAGTACTATTATATGTAGGGCCTTCGTATGTCACCTTGGATTTATCTACATTCCCAGAACCATCTACATCGTATTTAACAGCGCGATCGTTTAATTTATCGAACTCAGTTTTAGACGCAATATCTTTAATAGTTACAGTATTTGTAGTACCAGATTTATCGTCTTTTACCTTCAAGTCTACTTGGTTGTTTGTAACCTTATAAGAGCCATCAGTTGTATTAGCTGGGTCACCAATCAAACGATAGTCACTAGAGCCAGCATTTGCAGCTCTTACAGCATCGCTCACTTTTTTAAGTTGATCTTCTGTAGCAGCACGACCAGATACGAATACAGGATCAGCCATATTCCAATCTTTATTGTCGAGACCTGTTACAAAGTTACCAGTTTGAGTGCCACCTTTGTTATCTGTCGCAGTTTGGCTACCCGCTGTTGTAGTACCAGCTTTCACAGTATCCGTAGCAGTCACTGTTTTAACATTGAGGTCTTTATTCAAAGCCACTGCAATTGTGGAGTCATCACCAGTTTGAGTGATTTTTGTAGTGATATTCGCATCGCCAGATACAGTTACGGTAGAGCCAAGTTTATTTGTCTTAACATCATTGTTGTCTGCGTTAAACTTCAAACCTTTGTTGATGAGCTCAGTTTTTGTATCGGTGATTTTTGTAGTTAAATCAGATTTTGTAGAATCCAATTCCGTTTTAGAAGCGATGTCTTTAATAGTTACAGTCTTCGTATTCGCTGGAGTACTACCATCTTGTACTGTTAAGTCAACTTTATTGCCAGTTACAGTGTACGCTTTATCAGCAGCTGCACTGTTTTCTACTAATCGGTAGTCTCCTGCTGATGCTACATTGACTGCATATGTTTTATATGTACCATCTGTACCTTCTGTAACAGTTGTATTTTGACCAGCAATAACTTTTACAGCCTTTTGAGCCTCTTCACGGATAACGGTTTTACCATCGTTATTAATATTGGATAAGTCTGTTTTAGCAACCTTAGTAGGATCTACATCAACAGTATAGTTACGAACACCGTTTGCATCAGGTGTACCGCCTGTAAGGGTCATCAAACCGCTAGTACCTGAGGAAACCTTTGTATCCATAGCATTTATAGTATATGTTTTTTGACCTGTTGTAGTATCTACAGTAGCTGCTGGAATTGTTACATTATGACCAGCCTCAACGATTGTGCCTAATGCAGTGATATTCTTTTTACCTACATTTGTGATGTTGGAAAGATCTTTATTAGCTGCATTGTCAATTTTATTCTTTGTATCATTTGTTAACGTTACATCGATAGTTTGGTTATTAGCTTTAGTCGTTACATAAGTGCCATCGCCTTTTACAGTCAATGTTTGTTTATCTAACAATACATCATTTTTGCCGTTATTGTCATTCGTATTGCCTGCAATTTTAAGGTTTACATTGCGCAATTGAGCTACGTTAACTGCATCTGTGTCCTTGGTACCAGCTGCGAGGTTTGTAATTTGGCGTGTTTCTGTACCAACGCTAGTGCTTTGACCAACAGATACTGCACCCAAAGTAGATGTTGCTACAGAGCCAGTTAAATCTGTGTATCTATTCGCACGGTTATCCGCTGCACTTACATCATAACCAGCTACGCCAGCTGCCGTATTTGCTACGGAATTAGAACCTAACGCAACGCCATCATCTTCTGTTACTTTCGCTTTATAACCTAATGCAGTACCTTTTTCACTTGTTGCAGTTGCATCCGCACCAAGTGCCGTACCAAAGTTACCTGCTGCAGAGGCACGTACGCCTGCTGCTGTCGCATTTGTGCCTGTAGCACCTTTATTATCATAGTTCGCATCAGCAGATGTACCTTTAGCGCTGAAGAAGTTAGTTTGCGCTGCTTCTACCGCTTCTTTTACTGTATGATATGTGCTATTTTTAATGCTGAAATCAGGTGCTTTGTAGGTAGAGCCATTTGCTTCATAACCTGTGTATGTAGGGCCTGCAATGGTCATAGCCAAGTTGTTATTTACATAACGCAATTGTTTAATCGTTGCAGCGTCATTATCGTTTTGACCACCTGCTACGTTAACAATACGACGAGGCGTACCCGTATTACCAACTGCTACTACACCCGCTTCTGCAGGGTTCATTTCGTTGGTGAAAGCTGCATACGTGTTCACCAATGGACCATTGAATTCAGTACCTGCACCAAGGGCGATGGAGTTATTAGAAGAAATCTTCGCACCCGCACCTAATGCCATGGAGTTTTCACCAGTAACTTCAGCACCATTACCGATGGCTGTAGCATTGTTACTACTTGCTTTCGCAGCCGTACCAATAGCCATGGTACCCGCTTTACTAGCTTCCGCTGTACCACCTATGGCAAGAGCATTCGCTTCCAATGCCTTTGCTTGACCACCTAAAGCGATAGAATTTAACTGTCTAGCTTGTGCTGTTCTACCCATAGCAATAGCATTAGCACCGGCCGCAGACGTAGAGTTACCAAATGCGAAGGAATCTGTACCAGTAGCACTAGAGGAATTACCCATTGCCACTGCATTAGCTGCTTCAGTTTTAGCATTAGAACCAAATGCCATGGAATCTGTAGCTGCTGCTGTAGTACGCGCTTTTGTACCAAATGCAAGAGAGCGGTCACCTTCTGTTACCGTATTACCATCTCCATTGTATTTAGCACTAGGTGTAGTACTGATACTTGCACTACCCGGAACAGTAATAGTTTCAGCCGCACCGATGGCAATAGATTGATTACCTTTTGCTGTAGCAGAATAACCCATCGCAAAGGATCCTTTACCATTTGCCCAGGATGCAGTACCGATAGCCGTAGAAAAATCTGCAGTTGCAGCAGATTGACGCATCATAGCCAAGGAGTTAAAACCCTTGGACAAAGAAGCTGTACCAATAGCCATAGAAGATGCATTCGTAGCGGTTGCATAGTTACCCATCGCTATAGATAAACCACCTGTAGCTTGTGTGTAATCCCCAATGGCCATACCAGAATAAATATTAGTATCATCTTTGATGTTAGAATTACGTCCAATCTGAATACCATTGAGTCTATGACTAGTGTATAAAGGATAACCACCCTGAGTAGTATTTGTATTATCCCACGATGTATCATTCCCTGGATTTTCATAATTATATAACGTACTACCAATAGAAGGTTGTGCTGTACCTGTCACATATGTACCATAGAAACCATTAATAATCATGGCCTTTGTAGTATCCTCCGCTGCATGTACAGAGATTACATTCACTCCAACTAACAACGCTGTTGCAGCCATAATAGCACTCATGCGAGCACATGTTTTGCCCATGTGCAAGGATTTAACCTTACCACCACCGCTTTTCACGATTTCAGAAACAACTACATAACACTTTTTGGTTTTACTCCAAATAACATTGTAAATCCGATTCATAATTTTCCCTCTAGCTTACAATACACACAGATAAGTTCATTTCTCACAATAATTTCACTAAGATTTCATTATTATTGATTGTTATAATAATATCAAAATATTTCTATACGGTAAATAAAATTTCATTTTATATTCATCTTTTTTAGTTTATAAAATAATACCAATTATGTACACTTTCTAACGCATAAAAAAAGCGTTATCCATAAATAACGCTTTTAAATAATAATCATTCTTATTTTTTCTATAGAATATATTATAACTATCATATTTTTTATATATATTTTATAACTAAATAAATATTTGTTCATAAATTGGTGGTGAAAAATTTTATATTTTAAAATTATCAATTTTAGTTTATTAATAAGAAATATTTATATAGAAACACTGTTAACCCCTATGCTACCTTTCATCATGGTATATTCTAGATCACGATATAAATTAATAACTCTTATGATTACTGATGTTATATATAAACATACTCTATGATTTGTATAAATAAATATTACTACTAGATCAAAACTCCCGTTATATAATAAAAAAGGCCCATGTATTAGATAAATTTCCAATACATGGGTCTTTTACTATTCTTCTATATATCTCTATATATCTGTATATATATTTATATTTATATACTCTACTCTAATATACTTATATATCTTTATATACTATATATTAGAATTTATGTGTAAATCCTGCATTTACACCCCAGTCTGCTTGGAGGTCACCAGACAAACCTGTGGCAACGTCAGCGAATACACTATTGTTGCTATTGAAACCATAACGGCCGCCGAAAGCAAGTTCAGTCCAAGTACCTTTGAGGTCTTGTTCTGTTAATTTCACAACACTGCCGCTAGCGAATGCAGTTTTTACATTGCCTGTGAAAGCATGACCTGCAGCAAATCTTGTATAAAGGTTACCATTGCCGAATTGTTTACCCAATTCAAGACCAAGCTTGCCAGTAGTACTGTTTACGCCAGATTGGTTAACAGATACATTATCTACAGTGAAGTTACGGCCACCAAAGTGTGTAAAGTTCAATTGTGCTTGCGGTTCTACATAGAAACCGTTAGCGTATTTCAATGTTTTGCCATAGCGAACACCGATGCTGTACGCATTGGATTTTGCATCGCCAGACATAGCTTCACCGATTTCATTACGAGCTGTGAAGTCATTAGATACGCGACCTACTTGAGTTTCTACATGTACATATTGATCTTTGCCAAGGTCTTTCAAACCATAGGCACCTACGGAGAAGGATTTAACCTTGCCGGAACCATCGAATACATAGTCTTCAGAACCGCGAAGGTAGGATACTTGACCACCTACAGTCCAACCACGGCTGATTTTAGCATCATAACCGCCTTGGATGCGTGTATAATCTGTAGCTGTGTCGATACCGCTGCCAGAGTAGCTGTATTTACCGCCACCGATGCGAGCCCATATACCAGTTGGTTCACCTTGTTGCAATACACGAGGACGATACATATCGTCAGCTAATGTACGCCAAGCATTGATATTTCCTACTACAGCAGAACGAATACCACGCATATGAGGTGTATCATAGGCACCACGAACAACAGGATTAGGATTTACTGGTTTAGGATCTGGAGTCACTGGTGTAACCGGCTTAGGATCTGGTGTCACAGGAGTAACTGGCTTAGGATCTGGTGTTACAGGTGTAACTGGTTTAGGATCTGGTGTTACAGGTGTAACTGGTTTAGGATCTGGAGTTACTGGTGTAACTGGTTTTGGTTCTGGAGTTACTGGAGTAACTGGCTTAGGATCTGGAGTTACCGGTGTAACTGGTTTAGGATCTGGAGTCACAGGTGTAACTGGTTTTGGATCTGGAGTTACAGGTGTAACTGGTTTAGGATCTGGAGTTACAGGCGTAACTGGTTTAGGATCTGGAGTTACTGGTGTAACAGGTTTTGGTTCTGGCGCCACATAGGAGCCTTGGCCATTACCATCTTTCCATGTAATATCCCCTTCTTTTTGGTCTGTAGTCAATGCTTTTTGGAAGCTAGACACGATGCCTTTAGACGCGATGGATACTGTACCAGAAAGATTTCTTTCACCTTTTACATAGTTTTCATAATAGAATTTATGTGCCAAGTTATCTAAAATCTTATTTACATTGCTTTCAGAAGAAGTATCAAGATGATCACCTGTTACATAGCCATGTACGCCAGAGCCAGCTACAGCGGATTTCACGATGAAGTTACCGCCCTCGATGTCAGCCGGATCAAGGCCGTCTTTCTTAGAACCTGGTTTAGCATAATTTAAGCCAGTACCACTAGTCATGTCATAAATAACATTGATATGACCATCCAATTTATTCACATGAATATCACTGCGAGAATCTTGGGAAATACGGCTGAAACCTTCACGTGTACGAGTACCTGTGAGCTTGTTAATACTACTACGTTCTGTTTTACCATCAATTTTGAAAGATTCCAAGCCGCCCATGTTATCATGGCTCCACATGCCACCATCAAAGGTCATGTTGATCTCGCCACCTTTATCCTCTAAGGTGTTCACAGCTTTACCGGAAAACTGGTTAGGGCTGTTATGTGCACGGCCTAGGCCGATATTAATCACAGATGGTTGCTGTTCTTGATGAGGAGGCATCATTTTATCTGATACTAGCACATCACCTTGCATATTAAACACTTTGTGTTTTACAGTACCCGCATCATCAATGCCGAGATTAATTTTACTATTATATGCAAACGCTACTGGATATGGAGACTTCCATGGTGCAGTAGTCACGTCCATAACCCCTCCATCCACTTGAATGGAACTGTTATCGAGCATACCTGTAATGAAAGCTGGCTGACGATAGCGTTTAGGCAATTGATCTGTATTAGGAGTATCCAAGGAGCCAATCGCAACTTGACCACCGTTAGACGCTACCACGCCATTAGCAGTCGTATTACCTGTACTTTCAAATTTACTTTCAGAGCCTACGGCAAATACGCGGCCATCAGAATTAAGACCTGCTGCAGCCCATGTGCTAGGCATAGCCATCGTAGATGACAATAAAGTCATCATAACAGCAGATAATAAAACCTTATTTCTACCTCTCATCCTCTTACACCTCAACTATTAAACAATTACACTCAAATTTGTGAAAGTTCCTTCATAAACGAATATATCTATAAGTTGATTTATCAGTCTTTATATATATGAAAAGATAGATATATACTCACTTTATTAAGAACTCACATCTAATACTTTTAAAATATATTTAAAATATTACACTATTTTTTGTGAATTGTAAATGAATTCTTCTATTTTTATTTAAATTTATTTAAGATATTAATATTTGAGTTATAAAACAAGAACATAAAAAGGCAGTGACTAGATCACTGCCTTTTATTGGTAAACATTATGTATTTATCCGTATTTGACGATATATGATATAAACCCTATAATATAAACAGATAGCCAAACGAGTAGAACCGTCGGGCTCATCTCAAAAGGATTAAAAACATGATGAAATGGCCTTTCAGTTATCAAGTTATTGGTAACGAAGGGCTATTTGTCTTTTCCAAGACAAATAGCCCTTCATTATCCTAGGATCGCTATTAAATTCAAGTCACATCTTAGGCTTTAAATATAACACCATTATGCTCTAGTTGTTCCACTGTTTTTTTACCAATGCCCGGTAGCATCAATACTTCTTGTTTAGTAATTGTTTTAAAATCATCTACTGTGTATAGGCCGGCTTGTGAAAGTGTAATTTGTGCACCGAACCGTATATTGTCATATACCGGATTTCCACGCAAAGCCCCACCTTTAGCAACCTCTACGGGGCTCATATGAGCGGACTCGCGTTTTCCCATATAACTATCATTAGAGTACCGATTTATAACAGTTCGACCGGTAACACGTTCATACGCATCATATAGAGTCTGCCATAGTGGACTTTCAAAATCCACTAATTGAGTTGGTAAAAATGAGATAGCAGTATATAAGCTTATTAATTCTCGTGGGTCAGAATCTATGTTGCTCACTTGGTCTACCATATACATAATAGCCTCTAAATGATCTTCTACAAAATCGTTCCAGCGCGTTGCATCTTGTAATAACCAATCAATATCTTCATATTCATCAACAAGATCTGCTAATACATCATGGGCTATCTTGCTTTCACCACACTGCAAAGCCAATAGAATATACAGCATATGCATAGGCAACATGATATCCGGAGCCTGATTAAATGCATTTTGTATATCATCGCAACATGCAAGATATCGCTGATATACCTTGCGGCCGCGATCCCAGTTGGCAGCGCCACAACAAGCAACCATCATATACACAAGAAATCCCGAATGATCTTGCTTGTCTCCGTGAAAAACTGGCATAAAGCAGGCAATCGCATCATTATACATATTATATTCTAAATATATCATCCCCATGTCGATGAGGCAACGCATATAAGGACGCGTCTCTATTATATTCCAATCTATTTTCTTTGGTTTTTTCAACGATTCTACTAGCTGTTTCAACTGATAAATTTGAAAGCTTGGATGTAACTCAAGGGCTATGAGTTCTCGTTTAGCATCTACTTCATCTGGACATAATGCAAGGATTTCATTGTATAACTTCCTTGATTTCTCATTCGTATCAGCCTCTTCTGCAGCCTCATATAAATCACGTAATTTCATTTCTATCGTATTATTAAAATCACCACGATTATATTGAGTCATAAATGCTTCTAACAAATCCTCAATAGATTTGAAATCAGATTCATGTTCGGATACAAATTGTTTCTGTAAACGTAATAATAACTCACTATAAAAGTTAAACATAGAGTATCTCCTTATACATATGAACGTAAAAATACTACTCATATGTAATATAGCACGAGGGAATATATTAATTCTAGAGGTAATACCTCGACCTATTAATATCTCATCTGAAAATGGGTTGGCAACTAGACGATAAAAATGAGACACCGATTATAGTCGATGCCTCATTCTTTTGGGGGTCTATCAATATTAGGGTTATAGAAATATACGAAATATATTATAAAAACCCCACGTATTAGATGGTTACATCCAATACGTGGGGCATTTTATTTCATGAGTACTATATATTTATATAGTACTTATCACTATATACATTTATATAGTAACTATTATATTAGAATTTATGTGTAAATCCTGCATTTACAGACCAGCCAGCTTTATAGTCGCCAGATAGACCTGTGCTAATATCAGCGAAGATGCTGTTGTTTGCATTGAAGCCATAGCGGCCACCGAATGCTAGATCTGTCCAAGTACCTTTAATGTCTTCGGATGTGTATTTAGTAGTAGCACCACTTGTGTACGCAGTTTTCACTGTACCAGAGAAGGCATGGTTCACGCCAACGCGAGTATAGATGTTACCTGCACCGAAGTTTTTACCGATTTCAAGGCCAAGACCACCTGCGGTGCTGCTCACACCAGATTGCTCTACATGCATGCTGCCAGCATTGAAGCTATCGCCACCAAAGTGAGTGTAGCTTAATTGTGCTTGTGGTTCAATATATGTACCATTTGAAAGCTTCACAGTTTTACCATAGCGTGCACCGATAGAGTATGCATTAGCTTTAGTCTCACCAGACAGTCTTTCACCAATTTCATTACGAACAGTGAAGTCGTTAGATGCACGACCTACTTGAGACTCGATGTGGATGTATTGGTTATTACCAAGATCTTTCAAGCCGTACGCACCAACAGCAAAGGCTTTTTCTTTGCCAGTACCGTTAAATACGTAATCATCATTGCCACGAAGGTAAGACACTTGACCACCTACTGTCCAACCGCTGCTAGTTTTAGCATCGTAACCACCTTGAATGCGTGTATATGTAGTATCTGTGTCGATACCTGTTGCATTGAAGCTGTATTTACCACCTCCAACGCGAGCCCAAATACCTGTTGGTTCGCCTTGTTGCAATACACGTGGACGATACATATTATCTGTCAATGTTCTCCAACCATTGATATTACTCATGATAGAAGAACGAGCGCCGCGCATATGAGGTGTATCAAAATCACCCATGATAACGTGAATATGACCGTTGTTCTCAGGTTTAGGCGTTGGAGCTGGAACCGGTTTCACCTCTGGTTTTGGAGTTGGTTGAGGTGTTGGTTTTACCTCAGGTTTTGGAGCCGGAGCTGGTGTTGGTTTTACCTCTGGCTTTGGAGCCGGAGCTGGTATTGGCTTAACTTCCGGCTTAGGAGTTGGTTTAGGTTGTGGCTTAGGCTCAGGTTTTGGAGTCGGTTTTACCTCTGGTTTCGGAGCCGGAGCTGGTTTATTTTCACCATATACGTATTTACCTTGACCATCTTTATCTGCTTGCCAAGTAATGTCGCCTTCTTTAGCATGACCAGAAGTGATGACTGTAAAACGACCAGATTCAGAACCATCAGATGCAATAGCTACTGTGCCTTGAAGGTTTCTTTCACCATTTACATAGTTATGATAATACATCTTATGTGCCAAATTATCTAAGATCTTATTTACATTCTCTTCGGAAGACATGTCTAGACCTTTTTGAGTCGTATATACATGAGCTGCTGCACCAGGAGCCGCACTTGTAATATGAATATCCCCACCCCAGAAAGAATCTGGAGTCACACCATTATAGGTTTTAGTTGGTGGTTGATAGCTTGGATCCTCAGTATCTCCACCTTCATCATTAGGGTCATAGATAAAGTTTACATGACCTTCAAGCTTATCTACATAGAGTTTATTATGCTCACTTTGGGTTACCATGTTCGCATAGTTACGATTCTTGGAACCTACAAGTCGATGTACATGGCTAGGTTGCGTACTACCATCTAATTTACCTTCATGCAAGCCACCTTGATAGAAAAGCTCCCAAGAACCATAGTCACCAAGGAATACATTGATATGACTTGGATGCTTTACATCTTTATCTGCTAAATTAAAGGCCAAACCGTCCCAAAGAGATTCTTTACCAATGATTCCAATATTGATCTCGGACGCATGATTGGGGTCGCTTTTAACGATAACATCACCAACTAAAGATAAGTCGTTACCGATAAAATTACCTTTGTTGCCGTCTACGCCAATATTAACGGTACCACCTTGAGCCACCGCAATAGGAGTGCTCACATTATGAACATCATAAACGCCTTCCTTAAGAGTAACAGTACTGCCACCTTTACTGCTAATAAAAGGCTTATCATTATAGCCAACATTAGCCACTGCTTTATCAATAGTGACTGTACTACCAGTATCTGCCTCAATCGTAGATACGTAGTTTGTCATATTACCAGCCGTAAACTTCCCACCGTTATTTGCAGTAATATATGCACCAGTAGGTGAAGTAACTAATGTACTCCCCGCCATTGCATACTGACCTACAGAGCTAGCAATCGTCAGGGCAATTGCTAAGGATAATTTCGCTTTACACATGCGTTTCATAAGAACCCTCTCTCATTTATACACTATAAACTATTATTAAATAATTTAATTATATTTAATATTTGTATTATTGTAAATATGAGGGAATTTTGCCACATAGCTATAAAATTATAAAAGAAAAAAGGTAACATCTAGATTGCTACCTTTTAGCTAGTAAATTCTATATAGTATTTATCCGTATTTGACGATATATAATATTGCCCCTATAATATAAACAGATAGCCAAACGAGTAGAACCGTCGGGCTCATCTCAAGATTATAGGAAATTGATGAAATGGCCTTTCAGTTATCCAGTTATTGGTAACGAAGGGCTATTTGTCTTTTCCAAGACAAATAAGCGCCACAAGTGCTCCAAAGGTAATAACTACGGTCATTACCTCTAGAATTATCATGATCAACTCATAATCACTCATAAACACCCCTCCCTTCATTTACGAAGAGAGGCCCAACCTCGATTGACTATCCTACGTCAATTATATGGCGAACATATAATCGAATCAATAAGAATCTATTAATAGAAATATACGAAATTATATAAGAAAAAGGCAGCGATTAAATTGCTGCCTTTATTCTTTATTTACGTGCCACACGCATAGCGGCCATCATGCCTGGAGATTTCCAGACGGATTGGCCATTGTCTGAAACGAGTTTGTTGTTATAGTAGAATACATCTGCATTGTAATAGTTACTATCACTAGATGATACCTTATAGCTAAGACCAGATGTAGTGTACACTGTAAAATTGAGTACATCCCCTACTTTCTTCACAGAATCTTGGTCCACATACCAGCTATTGCCGTTATAAGTAGTAGCATATACATCTGTACGAGCTTCTACATCATGTGTATTAATACCGATCAACACAAGTAGAGCTGCTAACATATATAAGAATTTACGCATTAGAATTACCTCCGTTTTATCGTTGGAATATTTGTTTATTATACCAAAAAACGGTGAAATTCGCATTAAAATGGCACCTTCTGAGCCACCCATGATTGACTACTTTCAATGTACGACGTAATGCGTTTCATAACAGGTTTTTCTATGAAAGCTATCCGCAAATAGTCTACGCACATACCAATGATAAAAATGAACGCCACCATTAACACCGCATAAAGCGGTAATAACGATGAATCGTAATATTGATACGTACTAAAGATATGATTTCACATATAATGCATGACTAGCTTATTATCGTGTAATAGGTAAATCCAAAGGTCGTGGAGGCCACCGTATTAATCCAAGAGCTATAGGTAATCTCGGCTTTCAAGAACGTAATGAACAAACCTATGCCAAGTAGCAGTTGGAAGAAACCATAATCATTTTGAGTAAAATAGAAAATCTGTTTCATATACACAGAATCAGTCGTAGCTAATACATCTACGAGGATATCCCCCCCAAAGGCCCCTAATATACCTATTGTGCTCAAGATAATCCCCGTTTTTTGTGTTATATAAGAACTGCACAGTTTAATGGAGGACCCAGCTAATTTGATATACGCCCCCATCGAATAGAACACAATAAAGTAGAAAATATGCTTAAAGCCAAAGGTCGTATGTGGTCGATTCGGCCACAGATTAAGCGCTGTAGGAATGACGAACCAAATCACCGTCGAAGCGGCCAGTAGTATAAGGTAATATCTGTGCTGTAGCCAATGTAGCAAGCGATTAATGACTGGCGTAAGTATATAGAGGACTAGGAATATTTGGGCAAACCAACTCATAGAGCCTATGGGAAGTAGAGCGAGTATCGTATTACGGGTTGTAACCGTATCGAGGCCTAAGCCCATTGCAATACCAAGCATAACGAGGCTATAAAACCATATCTGCCCTACCAGTTTTCCAAACTGGTGAAGCTTAAAACTACTGGAAATCATGAAATACCCTGTTATCATGACAAAGGCCACTACACCAGCCTTGCCTCCCAACCCAAAGACTTACAAAAATACCTTGTTAAACGTCAGCTCTGAAGTAAAAGGAAAACAACCATGCACACTAAAATGATGTATAACAATTAGCACCATCGAAACGATGCGTAACAATTCAATATTGCTATCTCTCATGTTCTTAAATCTCATATTATTATCTAATCAACAATACATAAATCATATAATCCATATTGCTTTTTTAAGTCCTTCTTATTTTTATAAGATGCCTTTAAAATCCTACTTGCTTCAATTAAATTATCAATATCATCATCGAAAATTCTTTTTACGGATCCTTCAGACTTAATATCTCGACCTAATTTTGATTTTACAAATTCAGATGCCTTAGGTTTTGGATTTAGCTGATTATATTCCTTTAATTGATTCATATGAATAATAAATAAGATTTCAAACTCAGGAACAGTATATACATAATAAATAGGAGTCTGATTAAATTCACTAGGCAACGTAATCTTCTCTTTTAAACTATCTAATAAATAAATTAAAGCAGGTTCCCTACCATAATCATCTCTTAATATTCTAGTCAGTATATCCTTTCGCTTATTCTTTGTACGTAATTTTCGCAAGTATTCAAAATTACAAAACTCATGATCTAATGACAATCTATTAGATTCAATTATCCATCTTAAAGCATCTTCCTCATTACGTCCTTCACAAAAGAAAATCATATAATGCCTTGAACAAACTTCAATTAATGTCTCCATATTACACCCTATTTAATAGTACCCATTAAAGCCTTTTCTGCAGCTTTCATAGATGCATATTTAGGTACTGTTCCTTTAATCAAATTACCTAAAATAACATTGGATTTAAGCAATTCATTCCGTTTAATGTCATCACTATATTTAACTGCCTCAATAGTACCATCTATATCTTTACGAGTAATATAAATATTATCTTTTCTTACAAAAGTATCTAATAATTCGGGATAATGTGTAGAAAAAATTAAGCATGCACCATGAGGATTAAATTCTCTATTTTCAAATAAAGATAGAATCCACTCAACCAATCTTTTATTTATGTGATTCTCTATCTCATCAAAGAGAATGTATCCACCTGTTTCTAATATAGACTGTATAGCAGGGAAGAAGTGAAGTGCCTTCACTGTGCCAGACGACAAAATAGTTTCTAATTCATTATAAGATAAATTATACTCTGAATTTTCTTTTTTAAACTGTAATATATATTTATCATTAATATGCGATTCTTTAATATTACGAATTGCACTATCAAAACACTGTATAACAGATACATCTGGAATTCTTGGTTGAATAAAACGTGCAATATTATATTTTTCAAAAGAGGACATAAATTTTACATCCTTATTTTTATACATACTTATAATACTAACATCTTCTAACAAAAATGTATCATCATTAATATAATCATTTCTTTTCAGAACCTTAATAGGCTTATCAAAATTAAAAATATATTTCTTATTCAATCTTGCAATAGATTGGACTTTTATAATTTCGTCTTCATAAATAAATATATCTTCATTATATGCATTATATTTTTTTACAATTCTAGATGTTAACTCAAATATTTGATTGTCTAATACAAACCAAACAATAAATGTGGCAGGATTATTTATATCAATCGAATTTCCTATAATCTTGTGTAATATTAACTTTATGTTAGTATCATTTAATCTAGCATTATGAGATATAATCCCCAATATCATTTGAATAACTTCAAGTATTGTCGTTTTCCCTGTCGCATTAAGCCCTGTAAAGGCAATTAAATTTTGAGTATAAATTGATGTAGTTCCCTTAATTTTAAAAGCTCGCTCTATATTATCATTATCGGTAATTAAATGACTAACCTTATCCGTTGCAAATAAATCAATATGTAATTTTTCTCCGAATAAATTCGTATTTTGTATTTCAAAAGCTAATAACCTCATCATAATACCTCCTTTTAATAATTATATCACAAAAATAGATTTTAAACATTTTTTCTGTTTTAAAGAATAATATATATATAAATCAGAACCACCCGTAAAACGGGTGGTTTGCTCACGGGCTATAAGCCCGTAGTA
>ERZ772805.1302-NODE-1302-length-21278-cov-5.150167_pt1 | contig 21278 bp, 15 predicted proteins | sample MGYA00511344_ERZ772805 | MGnify/ENA primary metagenome ERZ772805 (study PRJEB29015, sample SAMEA2737730) | human gut metagenome | biome: human gut; feature: human-associated habitat; material: faeces | place: China | collected 2012 ...
TTCTTAATGACTCTTAATAAGTTTTGCCCTGTCGCTCAAGGCGAGTATTATAATATCAAATCCCCGGGCAAAAGTCAACCGTTTTTTACCATTTTTTTGATTTCTTTTTACATTTTTTCATTATCATTACACTTCTGTTGCATTTCATCAACATATTGATTTTTTTATTATACGCATACAACATTTGCCATTCTGTATCCGTAACTTCAAGTTGAACGTCCGTGAGACTTGGCGCGTGATTCTTGTCAGCGAAGCATTTCTCTCAATCGGAGACCTAACTCCCTCTGAGACAAATTTGCTGTTACATAAGAAAAACAGGACATTGGGGTTAGCTCCATTGTCCTGCTTCCTTTTATTTGTCTGCTTTTATCATTGTTTATAATGCATCAGCGCCAAGAAGCAAGCTACATTTATAATAGTGTGTCTTCCCGTCTGATGTTTGGGGCCGCTTTAGATATTCATCGCAGTTATATAGAATCTGATATCCATATACATATCCATTTGCATCTCCTGGTTCCCTGATCACAATCTGTCCCGCTTTCAGTTTGACCGTTTGTCCGTCAAGGAATGTAATTTCTGTATGATATTTTTCATCTGTCGGCACCGCTGGATTAGACTTCCCGGTCGCGATAAAATCTGTCTGAATCTCTGAATAGTATGCTCTCAGATTTGCCCAATCGGCAGCCACACGCGCCTTGTGAAGCTGCACGCTGAAAATTGGAATTCAGGATTGTCTTCCGCTCGTCAGATCGGTACCGGCGTCTGTGCCAAAATTGAAATAATCGCAACTGCTGCCAAAATCCCTGCGATGACTGCCACTGCAATGATGATTTTTCTTTTCATAGATGTTCTTTTCCTCACTTTCCATCCCTTATACATGCTCTTTGTAATCGTAGCGAAACATATCTGTCATCATTTGATGCCCGCCAGTGCCAGAAACTTTTTATCTGACTGAATGCCCTGTGTCAAAAACTCTCCATCCCGGAACAGGGCATAGGTGGTGACCGGCGCTGGTACATTCTGCGCGGCTTCCTTGTCGGTGATGTGGACCGCTTGAAACGGGATCCCGTGTTCCTTTGCCGCTTCCTGTACCTTCGGCACCCAATAATAGGTGAACGGGCACTGGTCGGTGTAATAGAGGACAAAGCCCATTTCGCTGACTTTCGGATGTCTGGCACAATCTTTGAATCTTGGCTGCTCTGCATCCTCTGCAAGGGACAGGTACATGAGGTTGATCCCGCAGTCAGATATGTCCGCGACCTTAAAGCCTTTATACTTCAGGAATTTCGGATCAGCTAAAAATTCCCGTTTCCGCCCCTCGGCGCACAGAATGCAAATGCCTTTCTTTCCCTGTTCTTTTGCGTCCCGGATGCACTCGGAAATCAGTTCTGAGGAATAGCCGTGTCCCTTCAGGGAGCCGGAAACCCACAGACAGTTGATGTAAAGCCAGCCGCCTGCTTCAATGGGCACCCATGCGTTTTCCGCCGGAATATATTCGATAAAGCACTTTCCGCGCTCCTCGCTGCGATAAAAGACAAGTCCCTCATCAAATCGCTGCTTCAGCCACTCTTTTTTTGCAAGAGCCTGCTTGCCGGACATGGCACAGCAGATGTGCTCCTTGTCGATGTTCTCTTTCGTGATATGGATATATTTCATCGATCTTCCCCTGACTTTCTCCATATTTATTGCATGATATCGGGGGCAAAAGCCTCCGATTTTGATGCCTGCATAATTATATGTCTCTCCTCTATAACAGCTGTCCGGAAAGCTTTAACTTTTCTTTTTTCGGGAAGGTTGCTTCAAACTGTTCAAAGGCTTCCGGATTCTTTTCACAGACAAAATATCCCTCCGGATCCTTATAAGTACCGGTAATGCCGTCCAGAAATCCGTGAATCAGTTCCTTGATCAGAAAGTAATCGGCCTCCGGGTCATCAACGTAGCGCACGCCCTTGGTCTTGGCAGGGACAAAGCCGGACTTGCCGTAAAAATCAATATTGCCGGTGATGGCAAGCGCCCCTGCGCCCATTTCTCCTGCTTTTTCCATGGAATAATCAAGCAATTTCTTTCCGTAGCCCTGCCGTTTGTATTTTGGTGCAATGCCGATGGGGCCGAAGGTCATGATCGGCACCTTTCTTCCATCATCACAGTCAATTTCTGACCGCACATAGATGACCTGTCCGATCAACTCTCCATCCAGCTCCATCACGAAGTCCAGCTCCGGCACAAACGCCGGATCATCCCGATAGCAATGCAGTACATAGTGTTCCATACAGCCGGGTCGATAAACATTCCAGAATGACTCGCGGGTCAGATTTTCGACAGCTCTGTAATCGTCTTTGTTTTCTAAGCGAATCGTAATATTCTTTTCTGACATTTTTACCTCTCCTTTTATTATACTCTTTCTTCCTCCATCTTCTTGCCCTTCGGACAAGAAGCATCCCTCTCTCTAAAGAGCTTGATTCATTTTGCTTTACTTCCACGGTTTTCCTGTGACATATCCTTTCTCCAGCCAATAGGCATCATCAATCGCAGACATTTTCTGTTTCTTATGCAAAAACTGATAGCATGTAATCAGGCATCTCACCTTGAATGATGGCGTTAGATGTTCAGCTCTGCGCCGGACATTCCGTGCAGTCCGCACCACCTTCCTTTCTGCTGATCTACGGAACGATGCAGGCAGATCTGTCCAGTCATGATCCCACACCTTCTGCGAAAGAATATGCGTTCTGGCGATCCCCCAGTAATCGGTACTGTCTTTGATTTCCCGGACGGTGGATCTCATGCCGCCACCTCCGGCTGTATTGATCACGACGGCCTGCTTCTTTATGAACGACAGATCCGGACGGTGGATCAGCCAACGATACGCGAAATGATCCAGCAGTATTTTCATCTGTCCCGGAGCATGGAACACATACGTTGGAGTGCAGAAGATGATCAGCTCGGACCGTTCCATGGCAGCAAGGATCGGGGCAAGTGCAGAAGCTCCGCCGCATTTTTGCTCCTGTCCTTTGATACAGGCATAGCATCCCACGCAAATGTGGGGCATGTCCCGTGGCAGCTGAAACTCAAAAAGCTCATCGTCCGCCAAAAGCTCCCTGATGAGCAGCCGGGCAATGTTATAGGTACATGACTGCGCCTTCCGGCCTGTGGAATATATAACGGTAATATTCATGTTGTTTTTCCGTTCTTTCTGTAACCAGACTCCACCTTGGAAATAAAATGGTCGATATGGGCGGCCAGCAAGGACGATACCGATTCTTTTTCCTCTGCCCCGTCGTAAACGCTGTAAAGAAGATACATCGGACCATAAAAATCCAGAGCTAACTGCATGGCATCCTCATCAGAATCGGTCATCTTTCGGAAGATTGCCGCCATGTACTCCAAAGGCCCGCCGGCAAGATAGTCGTGATGGAGCTGTGCGAGCTTTGGATCACGGTATTGCTCCAGTGTCAGCATTTTGCGGAAATTGGAGGAAAACGGTTCCTTTGTCCAATGGTCAAACTGCGCCATGCTGTATGTGCGGATTTTTTGAACCGGCGTGTGAAGATAAGCTTCCGCAAAGCCGTCCGGTTCCGTTTCCGGCATTTCATATTCCGCGGCACGCTCATAGTCCATCCTGTTCATCCGTTCCACGATCTTATCCAGGATTTCCTGTTTGCTGGAATAGTGCTTATACAGGGCCGCTTTCGTAAATCCCAGCTGCCCCGCGATATCATTCATAGATGTCCCTAAGTAACCGTTCTGTGCAAAAAGCTCCAGAGCAATCCTTAAAATCCGTTCCTTCGTTCCTTCAGTCATAATGTTCTCCTTAAATAAAGTAACCACTTGGTAACTTTCATTATAGTTACCGAGTGGTTACTTGTCAAGAGCCAATTTCAAGTCGAACGTCCGTGTATAGTGGTTCAGTTGAGACTTGGCGCATGATTCTGGTCAGCAAAGCTGACATATTCCATACAGAATCACTGCGCATCCTTGCGGATCGTTTATCTCAGTCGGAGCCCCACCTCCCACTGAGACATATTTGCTATTACTCACTACCTAAAGAGGTGGGAATCTTCTCGACTGAGATAAAATAGTTCCCAAAAATCCTTTTCGCCGGTGAATTCGTCCATCCTTTCCCACTGGCTTGTAAATCCTTCATTTCCTATATATTCACAAATCTTGAAGTATCTTCGGTCACACCCGTGATCTTTACACGATCAGCTTCCACATGGCAACTGTAACAGACGATCTGAACGCCTGCCTTCGCAGCCTCCACAAGTGCCTTCTTAAACTCCGGCTGTGCTGCCTCATTCGGCAGCACCCGATGAATTCCATTCATCTGAATCACAAAGGCGATTGCTGTGCGGTAGCCTTCCTTTGCCGCCTTTGTCAGCTCATGTAAATGTTTTACCCCTCGCTCCGTTGGTGCGTCCGGAAACAATCCGATGCCCGAATGCAGATCATCCGCCAGTGTGCAGCCCTTCACTTCCGTCAGGTATTTTTCTCCGTTTTTTTCCATGTAAAAATCAATTCTGGAGTCTCCATAAGTATATTCTGCCTTCACAAGATCATAATTCAGGCTCATGAACTGCTGCTTCATCAGTGCATTCGGTGCCAGACTGTCAATATTCACCCATTTTAGCTTTGGCTTGTATACAGAGATCAGATCGTATGCCGTTTTTCGGTTCATATTCAACGACTTCTGCAGCGTCACCTTCGCTTTCGGCACCAAAAGCTCCTGCAAACGCCCCGTATTTTTCACATGAACCAGCTCCGTCTCCCCATCGATCAGAACCTCCGCTGTGAAACGATTGATCCTGCGGACGAAGCTTCCTGCGACGGTATTCTCATAAATAATTATCGGTTTCTGTTTCATCATATATCATCCTCATGCCTGCAAAAGCACCCATCCTCATGCGACCAGATCACGCCAACGGCCTGCAGGTAGGCATAAACGACTGTGGTTCCCACAAATTTCATGCCATGCTTCTTTAAGTCTTTGGAAATTGCATCCGATAATTCCGAACTTGTTTTCCCGGTTTCCCGGATCACTCTGCCCTCCGTCCAATGCCAGAGATACTCTGAAAAGCTGCCATATTCCTTCTGAATTTCACAGAATGCCTGTGCATTGGTAACGGCAGCCTGTATTTTCAGGCGGTTGCGTATGATGCCGGGATCCTTCCGTAGAGCTTCCAGCTTTTCCTCCTTGTAATCGCAGACCTTTTCAACATCGAAGCCGTCAAAGGCTTCGCGAAACGCTTCGCGCTTATTCAGGACGCATTCCCAGGACAGTCCTGCCTGAAAGCACTCCAGGATCAGCATTTCAAAAAGCTTCCGGTCATCATGCACCGGAACGCCCCATTCCTCGTCGTGATAACGGATATACCGTTCATTTTTCGGATTTGCCCAGCAGCACCGTATTTTTCCGTCTGCCCAATTCATTCGCATCTCACCTTCCTATTTTCAAGTGGTACCATTCGAGTATGAAATTTCCGATCCATTTTTCAGCAAATGAATCATCTTTCTATATGTTTTGTAATGACAGATATTAAAATACTCATATCAACCGGCTTCGCCACATGGTCATCCATTCCAGCATTCAAAGCAGCCTGTACATCCTCTGTAAATGCATTTGCTGTCATTGCAATAATAGGAATCTCCTTTCCGTCCGGACGGTCCGGCAGATTTCTGATCGCTTTTGTCGTTTCATACCCATTCATTTCCGGCATCATAACATCCATCAAAATCAGGTCAAACGTCCCCGGAGCTGTATTGCAAAACTGTGCCAGCGCAGATTTACCATCGGCAGTCCTGGTTACAATCATCCCTTTTTCTTCCAATAAATCTACTGCCAGTTCTGCATTTAAATCATTATCCTCTGCCAAAAGGACATGCAGACCATGTAAATCCATATCTTTCCTTGACTTTTCTTTCTTGTCAGTCAGTACATGTTCTGCTATACGCAGCGGAATTTCTACAGTAAATGTTGAACCAATGCCCTGTCTGCTGCTGACCTCAATTTTTCCACCCATAAGATCTACATATTTCTTAGCAATCGCCATTCCCAGTCCGGTTCCCTTATAACTGGTTCTTGCCCCACTATTTTCCTGACTGAACTCATCAAATATTCTGGTCTGGAACTCCTCACTCATACCGATTCCGGTATCCGATATACGATAGCGTACAATCAAATGGTGCTCATCATTACCCGGACAGTTTTCTGCAACAAATGAAATGGTACCTCCGTCTTTTGTAAATTTGATTGCATTACTGATGATATTGAGCAATACTTCCCTGATTCTGAGTTCATCTGCCATCACATAGGGATTTTTAAGTTCTTCTCTTGAGACATAAAAATTAAGATCACGGTTTTCCGCATATCCCCTTGCAATCGCCAAAACAGTATTTACCATATTCCTGAGATCTACCAGTACTGGTTTATATTCCAATTTATCGCTTTCAATGCGGCTGATATCCAATACATCATTAATGAGTGTCATCAGATATTCTGAGCTCTGCCTGATCTTTTTCAGACAATCCTCTACTTCTTTGTCCGGCTTCCTCTTCAAGGCAATATCTGTAAATCCAATAATTGCATTCATCGGTGTCCTGATATCATGGGACATATGATTCAGGAACGTCGTTTTTGCAATATTCGCCGCATTTGCATCCTGTGCTTCTTTCAGGGCTTCCATCTGTTTTTTTCTGCTTACTGAAAGGGAATAAACCAGAAAAAGCAGTACAAAAATAATCACAAATGAAACCACGATAGCTAAGCCTGCATACTCCGCAAGGACATCCTGCAAGGTCATTTCCTTTTCTGAAACAGAATTCTGTGCAAGGACCACGCCATTTAAAATATTGGAGGACTGCACAATTGCTTTATTGATAATGGTAGCTGCTCTTCGGTTTTCTCTCGTCGTGAACATTCCTAATTCCTGCCGTTTTGCCATTTCTGCAAATGACAGGCTTTTGGTCAGTGGACTTTCATTAAGAATATTGATCTTTGAAGATGGAATAACAGTTGCTGCTACTTTTCCATCTGCTACTGCCTCCAGGCATTCTTCCTGTGTATCATATTGTTTAATTTCTGCATCCGGAAAAAGAAAGGACACTATCAATCCAGAATACAGTGAGGTCTCTGTCGTTGCGATTGTAGAGAGACTGCCGCTATATTCATTTCCTTTGTAAATAACAACCGGCGTAATATCAAAGATTTCATCCGTCAAAACCACCTGAAACTGTTCCTGTGTATAAAAATCCCGAATGATAGGACCGGCAATATCTATTTTACCAGATTGCAATGCCTCATTCATCTCTACTCCCGTGGAACAGGGAACTGCTTTGATCGTGATTTCATATTTTCTCTGGACAGTATCCAAAACAGTTCCAAGGATTCCTGTCAGTTTCCCATTTTCTTCACCACAAAAAGGAAGATTATCCTTTAGATATCCCACACGGATTGTATTTTCATGTGCATCCAGCCATTGTTTTTCTTCCTTGTTGAGTGCATAATTTATGACCGCTTTTCCTTTATAATGGGCATACAGCTTGCTGCTGTAATCTGTTTCTGTATTGTTGATTTCTTCCAGAGCTGAATTTAATTCCTTTAACAGATCCGGTCTGGATTTTGATACACCGAAATAACAGTCACTTGCACCGATATTGGCGATTGCAATAAAATCGCCGTTGACAGACAGCGCCGGGATCACAAGTGCATCCAGTTCATCTGTATCCAGTTTTTCTACCATTTCATCATAGTCTTTACAGGCAACAACCTCTGCCTGGATCTGATTGCTGTCCAGCCATTTTTCCAGAAGCTCTTTCTGATTGCTTCCATCTTCAACACCGATACGGCAGCCATTCATCTGATTTGGATCACCATTCGTAAGATTCGTATGATCTTCCCGGGTATAGATCCAATATCGTTCTGTTCCCTCTGCATAGGTCGAAAAATCGATAGATTCTGCTCTTTTCGGTGTATAACTGACACTTCCAAGTATATCTATTTCTCCATCTGCCAGCATATCCAGACACTCTTTAAATGAGCCATAGACATATTCATACTTCCAGCCGGTTATATAAGAAATCTTCTGGAGATACTCATAGCCTGCTCCCTGCTTGTGTTCCCCATAACCGCCTTCCTGAAAATTGGCATATGGGAAATACCCAACTCTTACTGTTTTATTCTCTTCCTCTATTACCTGAGTTGTTTTTCCGTCACTTTTAATTTCTGACGCATAAGCAGAAAGCGGTACAAAAAGTAACATGATAAGTACTAAAATGCTCAAACATAATCTTTTTTTCTTATCCGTTTTTCTATCTTTCTGTTCATTCATTTCCTCTTTAATATCCATTCCTGATGTTATTCTTCCCAGTCTGTAAGCTTTCCTGTTTTTTCAATACAGAAAGAATGACCGCTCCCAGTTTCTCAACATCGATTGGTTTTGCAATGTGTCCATTCATGCCGGCATCAAATGCTCTTTTCCTGTCTTCTGCAAAGGCATTTGCTGTCATGGCAATGATCGGAATCTCTGCCTTCGTCTTATCATCTAAATGCCGGATACACTGGGCTGCCTTATAGCCATCCATGTTTGGCATCTGGATATCCATAAGTATCAGATCATAAGTTCCCGGTGACATCTGCTCTATCCTGTTCACGACTGAATGGTTCGAATAATGTTGGAAGATATTCTTTACTCATGCCAATACCTGTATCTTTTATCTCGACTTTTACCTTCATATATCCTGTTATTCCAAAAGAAAGTCAAGTGCTCTAATGATTTTGATTCCGTCTTGTGATTGAGTAAGATTGCATTCCAAGGCAATCACTATCTTTTCATAGCTATCACGAATCTTACGCAGCGGTGCAAGCTCTCGCTCTCTCGTTTCCGGGGCATTCATTGATTCGGTAACCTGAACATATTTTTTCTCGTCTGCTTTCGTAGCAATAAAATCGACTTCCTGATTGTCGATTTTTCCAATGGCAACATCATAACCACGGCGCAACAGTTCAAAGTAGATGATATTCTCCAAAATATGTCCGCTGTCACCATCACGATAACCCAACAGATAATTTCGCAACCCAATATCAACAATATAGTATTTACCCAGGGTGCGCAGATACTCCTTGCCCTTTATATCAAATCGTTTGATTTCATAGAAAATATAGGCTTCTGTCAAAGCTTCGATATACGCCTGAATCGTCTGTACAGCAGGCTTTGTTTTTCGGGTTCCATTTTCCAAAAGTCCCTCATTGACTAAAGTATTTCCAATAGAGGTAGCCGAAGTGTTATTGCCAATATTGTCCGCCAAAAACAAGATGATTTTTTTCAGAAGCACCGGGTCAGTAATATTTCGCTGTCCCTTGCGCTTTTCCCGTTCCAGAATGTCATTGATAACAGCAGCAGAATAAACACCGTCTAACGCAGCTGTCACCCGATCAATTTCTAATCCTACATCAGCAAGCATAGGCATACCACCAAATCTGGCGTAGGCATCAAAAAGTTCTTTTACATCATATGTTTCTCCCTCTGCATCTGTAATCCGCTTTCTGAAACCGCCTGCAGGTGACTTCCGTTCCGTTAGGACATAGCCATGAAAGTCCAAAAATTCCCTAAAAGATAGTGGCAAGACTTTAATTTCCACATATCGTCCAGATAGATAAGTGGAAAGTTCAGAAGAAAGCAGATAAGCATTGGATCCTGTGATATATATATCGCAATCGAAATCTACTCGGAAAGAGTTTACTGCATTTTCCCAACCATGCACTTTCTGTACCTCATCAAAAAAGAGATATGTCCGTTTATCAGGGCAAATGCGTGCTTTGACGTATTCATAGAATCCTCTTGCATCCATATCCGGAATGCCCATAGACTCAAAGTTCATTTCGATAATCTGGTCATCGGTCACTCCAGTGTCTCGCAAATGCTCTGCCATCAGCTTCATTAAGCTGGACTTTCCGCAACGTCGGATACCAGTCATGACTTTAATCATTTCTGTATCTTGAAATGCAATAATCCGATTCAAATAGAGATCACGTTTTCGTAGTATTGTTTTATGCATAAAGGGAACACCGCCTTTCGCTTAAAATCATAACATAAACCTCAGAAATAATCAAGTTTATAGAATTGATGTTAAAAAGTTTTGTTTTTAAGAAGTTTGTAACATAATGCGTTTTCTTGTCGATATACGTCTATCATATAAATCGGCTCGTTAATAGCGAATCGTATATTATTCTCCATGAAAAAAGCGGCGCAAAAGCAGCGAAAGATATTGAAGAACTGGTCAGTGAAGTGATCGGTATGTTCGCTGGCGGCGAATTAACTTGGCTATAATCTGCACGCACTGGAACATAAGAGCAACTTTTTGAAATAACGTACCTTCGAGGAGCCTGGATTGGCTCCTCTTTTTGTTGCAAATTGTGCAGATGCCGTCTGCACAATTATCATCCTAACATCTGCTTGCGATAGAGCTTCACTTTTTCCTCGAATGGCAGCCCCGGATCAATGCCGACTTCTTCCCACATCACACCGAATGGTGCGCCGCCATCTGTATATCCTGCAATAAAGGCAAAGTGATCATCGCAGTCCTCATGCAGTTCTGCCAGCCGTTCCCGTTCTTTCGCTTCCCGCTCCATTCTCCGCTGCCGGAGCCGCTGTTCTTCAGCCTGTTTAATCTGGTCGAGCTGCTCCTGTGTATAATTGACCCCCAGCTCCTGCAAATCTTTAGCGGCCGTCAAAGCATCCACATGAAAGCGTTCCCGGTAATGCTTGTTCATCTTTTTCGGTGAGCCGGTATAGGTGAGCAGCCACTGCTTGCCTTTTCGGAGACGTGCTTCCTTTCGCTCAGCCTTCGTCAGTTTATTTTTCTTTGCCATTTGCGGAATCTCCCGAATTTTTTGCTGATGACTTTGAGTTGCGCTTTTTCGGTGCTGTCAGCTCATGGCTCAAAGAAAGCAGATCTTTGATGGCATCATCCAGTTCCGGTTTGCCAAGCTGAATACTGAGCCACTTTTCCTTGTTCATGTGATAGGCCGGAAAATAGCCTTCCTGCCCGCGAAGAGAGCCGATCAGCAGCGGATCGCTTTTCACATTAAGGACATCAACGATGCCTGCTCCCGGCAGTCCCAACTTTTCAGCAGATACTTCCAGAACCACACCATACCATTTATTATTGTCGTTGTGCCGCAGCACAGCATTCCAGTCATGCCAGGGGTATTCCGGCTCTGTGCCGTACTGCTGGCGTATCCATGTAAATAATTCTTGTCGTGTCACTCCATCGCTTCCCCGCTGTTTTATGTGTGGTTTTGTGCAACAACCTGTTGCACAAAGTTTTGCCTCAGATAACCCTCCGCACTGCATTGATATCAGAAATCATCCAGCGCAGCATCAATCTCTTCCAGCCGATCAATCCAGCCCAGGTCAGATTTCTTCTTGGTTGCTGGTCTTTTTTTATCACCACCAACCACTTCAAACCGTTTCTCTTCTGTCCCGAACAAACCTTTCACCTGAATTCTGAAATCCGGCTTGTTGTTGGCCAGTCCCTGCATGAGCTGCACATTCTTGTATCTGGGCAGGAGGATTTGACAGATAGCCTGAATGTCTTGCTCTTTAATACACGGTGCCGCCATGAACTTCTTCGTTATGTAAAGCTTTATATCTGCCAGCACCTGTGACATAGAAGTTTTCTTTCGGTTATCAGCCATATGTTTTTTCTCCTCCTCCCTAAAAATACAAAGCTATCCAAGAAACTCCGAAGGTCTTCCATAGCTGGTAATATAAACACCCTTTTGCGCACGAGTCATCGCCACATACAACAAGCATTTTTCAGAGGTAATAGATTCCGCCTCAGAAACAGCATCAGTTTTATTGATTGCAGAGGGCATAGGAATAATCCTGTTGTTCACAGCCGCAATAAATACATACTTAAACTCCAGTCCCTTTACTCGGTGCATGGTGGCAACTCGTAGTCCATCAAAACTACGATCATCAACTTTATTTCTCTTAATTGCATAGGAACGAATCCCTGCTCTTGTAAAAAGCGCAATGTAATCATCAACCAGCTTTTTGGTACGTGCTACAACGCATATATCAGTGAGAGAAACGCCATTTTCTTTTAGCTTCTTCACTTCACAGAGAAGAAAATCAAATTCGTCATTAGCGTTTTCAAAATTCTCAACTATCGGTTTTTCTCCATGTGTGAGGGATTGACACTTATCTCCAAGATCTAAATCTTCGTCCAAATCATCAAAAGAAATACTGTTCAATAGCGCAAAAGCATGTTTCCGGATTTCCTCTGTTGTACGATAGTTTATTTTCAAGATACTACTACGACCACGGACATTTATACCACACTTAGAAAGGGTCGGATGATTTCGATATATTCTCTGGTGAGAGTCACCAACTATGAAAATATCATTGGGATGTTCCTCTCCTGCCAACGCTCTAATCAAGCGATATGCATTGTCGCTGAAATCCTGTCCTTCGTCGATAATAATACTTGCATATCTTGGTTTTCTGCCCGCAGATTGAAGCAGTTTGGTACTTTCATACATGGCGGTATTTATATCACGTATCTGGTTCTCTTTCATCAGATTTTGATAGTTTTCAAAAACCTTCCAGACCAGCATTCTTTTTTTACGATCAAGTCTGGTGCCACGACCGTTTCTGGTTGCCTTTATATATTTTTCGAGTGTAAGAGCCTCTTGTGCGATCACAATTCTATTCCACTCTTCTTCATAGAACGTAATCTCATACGGCAAATCGATGTTTGCTAACAAAACTGCTCTCTCCCAAAGGGGATTTATTACATCGTCATAGCCTATTTGAGCAGAGAATCCAGACTCTCGAAGGAACTGATTCACCCAGGCATCCAGATGAATGACTTCTATTCTTCGGAGTTCTTCCAATGTACAGATCTTACGAAGATTCTCTCGGATGTCAGCTGCGAGATTTGCAGTAAAGGTGGTCATCAAAATCCTCTGCTGTCCTTCGCATTTGGACGCTAAATGTTTCGCCCTATGCATGGCAACTACGGTTTTGCCAGTACCAGCACCGCCGAGCACTCTTGCAGAACCCGAATACTCTTTCTGTACAATTTTTCTCTGTGTCGGATGAAGAAATACACGCCATTTTTCCAGTGGTTCTGCCATAATTCGACGCAATTCATCTTCTCCATCGACCACAACAAAAGATTTCAGCGTTGTAGGAACATCTAATGCAGCTGCTAAATCTTCGCTGGAAGCAGAGGTGTTCTGCTCTTCAGAAACAAGCTCTAATACTTCTTCCATAGGAAAACCTTCTGCCAACCAAGAAAGATGCTCATAAGCATCATGTGGCATAGCGGATTCCGATTTATAAAAATCCTCTTTATTAACAAAACTTCTAACCAGATCAAGCTGAACCTCAGGCACACCGAGTCTAAGCAAATCATCATCTTTTGCAAGGGCAAATAGAGCAACTTTTTCAGGTGCAGATACCTGTTCTACTACAGTTTGAACATCAAACACCTGAATTGCACCTGTTTTAGGGTTGACTTCGCATCGTTTACGAGCAGCCCATTGATACGCTTCGTCATGGTGATCTACCCACAAAAGCAGATATACTCCAGCTTCTTGCTGACGAACAACAATACCACGATAAGTATCATCAATACGAACAGAAAAAATTTTCTTATCTATTCCCGAATTGAGTTTCTCATAGTTAATGCCAGGAGACATCGGATTGTTTCGGAACTTATTTACGAACTCCGTTACTTTACCTTGTACTTGTCTCGGAAGACGAGCAAATGCTGTTAAAAAATCCGATGAGATTGCCACTTTAACATTATCTGTCATTGGTTATCACCTCCAAAATAGCTTGCGACATCCATATTCGCCGCATCCAGCAAATTCAGGATTCTCCATCCCAATTTTTCGAGTTTCTCCTTATCTTCAGCTTGTTCAGCAGTCATAAAACCAATTCGTCTATCAGGCCATGCAATTTCAACAGTAGCAACCACTTCTCCATCATCGCCTTCAACTTCGTAACCAATGTTATCTTCATCCGGGGCCGGTACGCCAGCGTCTTTTGCGATCTCGACAAATGCTTTTGCATCATCATCGAACAGAAGCTCCTTAATTGCATTCCAAGCATCATCAACCGCGGCTACAGGCGCAACGATATCAGAATCAGCATTTATTGCAACTGGCAGTGCGAGGTAATCCATGTGGCTCATGCCTACAGATGATACCGCTATAAACTCATCCGAGAATTGCATCACATTATAGAATCTCCAAAGGCCATTCCATTCCTGTTCATATTTGTCTGTTCTACGATCCTTTTCGTCATTGAGAACAGCGCAAACCGCAACAGCGCCCTCTGCTTTAAGTTCAGATGCAATGATAGCAGAATGAATTGCCAGATGCGCATTAGAAGTTCTCGGAATCCAGCTGCCGAATATAGTTCCAGGGAACACGAAATTAGCATTAGTAAAGTGTGTCTGGTCATTTACAGCTTTTACAATCGTCTCCCAATTATTGAAAGCAAGATTGTTCTTCATCAAAGCAGGTTCCAACAAGGACAGAGAATATGCATATGCTTGTCCCTTAAAAACTCTTTCTGCATCAGGCAGTTTAAGATATTCCAGCAGCAAATCAAAGGAAGACAACTTTGCCGGTTCAATGACATCTGCATTTTGCTTCTTAATCATATTCTGGTACATCGTCTTGCCGGAAGGCATTTTTTCTGCTTCAAGTGTTGTCGTATAAAAATCGCCCTGTGGTGCAAATACACTTTGAACGTCCTTAAAACTCAGCGACCAAACACGAAAATTACCACTTCTCCGAATAGCTTCTCGCTTAATTGTGTCATTGGAAACGATATCTTTGTGATATAGGAAACCATCTGTGAATACAGCCACAGGCTTGTGCTCTGGTGCGGAAACTGGCCAGAACACAAAATCCGGCTTACAATCTACCGAAACACCAGAACCAGCATCCAGAAGGACCTGTGGCTCGATTTCCCAAGCAAAGTTCTCTATCTTCACATAATAGCTATGTTTTCCATTGCGGATTGTGTCACTTACATTGGAGGCACCAACCTTGGTGCGAATTGCTTCCATAAAGCGCTGTTCCAACTCGCTATCAAACAACGGATTAACGGGAATATCATTGATCTTATCAATCTTCTGAACATTATCTTTGCCAGAAAGAATTGATTTCAAAATTCTAATAGCCGTAGTCCTTGAAATGTTACCTATCTGCTGACTCTGACGATAGGCGTACAAACAATGGTAACATCCATCCTTCTGCGGGTCATCCTTGCAGGAACAATTCTCCATTACATGAAATGCCTTTTCGAAAATTTCAATCAGAGCGTTCTTTTCATGCATCAACTGTTTCAGATAGCCCGTACCACCCGGAACAGAATCATAAATAACCAGATACTGCTTTCGATAATCTGCATCGTGAACAGGGACTTCACTGACAGTTGCCCTTAGATGATCAACATTACCGAAATACTCTTTCATACCCAACATAAATGCAGCCACAAACGATTCCATTTTCACAGAGGACGAATCCATTGTAGTCGCCGGAACAAGAAGTCGGAGAATTTCTGTGCTGAACTCACGGTATAGGAATAGACATTCTTCATAAGCGTCAGCCTGCATTAAAGTGGGCATCTTTCTTGTTTTGCAGGCAAAGCTATGGTTAGCTTTTCCGTTTTCAGGTTGGATTTTGCCACAATATTTACAGATTCTGAATCCCTTGCGTACTTCTTCGACACCGGAAACAGACAGCTTTTCACCAGTCATATCACTCTCGCCAAAGTTAATTTCACGCAGAGTTGCTTTGCGAACGAACTCATATCCAAACGGGAAATCCTCGTTGTCCATACGATATGCGCTGGAAATATCGTGATCCTCATCTACATCAACCAAGAGTTGCTTACAATAGAAAACATTGTTTCGATTATCGCTTTCATCGTTAATTAGGCTCTTGGTATAGTCCATGTTAGAATAGACCATTTGAACCTTTAGCATGGTTCTAACCTGTCCAGCGTCAGCCCAAGCAGGACTACCACACTGAGGACAAGCTGATGTATTCTTGCCAGTTTCCTCAATCTGAGCATGAGAACAATTCGGACAAAGTCTCCATCTTGCGGTCTGCGCGGTTGTCAAATCAACCTGATCTATGGTCAGCTTACGACCGTCTACATAAAAGCTATTATTAGGAGCAAATTCGCTAATAGCGGAGGAAGCGCTGCGGCTATATTCATAGACCATCTTCTCATATTTTTTCTTCTGAGCCGGTGTTTCCTCATCCTCCTTACGATAAAGAACTGCCCGAAGAATAATACCTGCTTCAGGGAAAGCGTAATTTGGAAGCAATCCCTCATCAGACAGGAAATTAAAGATATTTTTCTTGCCAATTTCTTGAAGGACTGTAAGCAATGCCGCTTCTTCACGCTTCAGTTCTTTAATTTCCTCATCATAGGAACTATCTTTTGGCTTATCTTCCAGATCACGAATCATCGCTTTTAGGGCATCAACGCTTGTTCTCAATGCATCCTGTTGTTTTTTCAAATCCTCGAATGCATCCAGAATTTTGACATACATAGGACTATCATTAGCGTCTTTTCCTCTGGCGAACATTTGCAGCTCTTCTCTTGCACTATCATCAAGGTACGCTGCAAACATCTGCATGAAAGAGTTCAACTGACGAGATAACGTGCTTTGTACATAATTCAAGAAGTTAAATGGGAACATATCATCCGGGCGGGCATCCAATTTTTTCAGAACAATACCAACTTTATCAGGAATAGCGCCATCAGGAATCCCCTTTTTAACCCAGGAATCCATGCAAAAAGCTACAAACTGCCTTTCCAAAACAGCAGATGCTCGAAGGAATATTTTTGGTGGAGTGACCTCGCCGGCAATCATATCCAAAGGATCAGAATAGAAATATAAATCGTGGGGTCTTGCATTCGCAATAGCCAAGGTCAGTGCATTACCATCCTTACGACCTGCTCGACCCGCTCTCTGTAAGAATTGGCTCTGAGCTGGCGGCATACTACACAGGATGACGGTAGACAAGTCACCAATATCTATACCCATTTCCAGGGTCGGAGTACACGATAATACATTGGGGTCCCAAATCTCCTGAGTATCCTTACTGCGCTTAAAATCAATTTCGAGCTGCTCTCTATCGGGGCGTTCTAACAAACCCGTATGTTCCCTTGCGTTGATACGAACCAAATCACCAGCACTGTAAAGGCGGCCATAATAATTTATTTCGCCTGACTCGTATTCTTCAAGGAACCCACCACAGGTAGTCCTTTGGCAAGGCGCACCAATCCAAAGCTCTGCATTTTCTGCTGCAACAGCATATACAGAACCACATTTATCGCAACGCATCTGCATCACATCATCCGTGATAAAGACACGTTCCTTATTTAGCCCGTAGATCTTATAATTGACCGAAGAAGGAACCAGAGATATTACATTTTGCTTCTCTGCTTCATCCAAAATAAATTTACTGATTGCCCGAAACGTGCTGTCATCTACCAGCACTTCGTTACAGCAGGAAGCAATCCAGTCCACATACTTATTAGCAGCAGGTGAATCGAACTCAAAAGATGAGCGACCATTGCCAATATGCTCAGCAATAAAGCGAGGTGTGTTTCGACCCGACTGACGGCCAGGCAGCCAACGATTCCTGTCGTTTGACAACATATAGCCATTGCCATCGCCCATGGTATATTCATCGAACACTTTATCCTCAAAAGCGCCATTTGTGCGCATAAGGTTCAAGTACCCGATAACCATACGTTTGAACGAATCCGAGTTTTCAGAGGTCAGCACACCAAGTTCATTGATAGTTCTTTCCTGTACGGCATCAGCAATCCGAATAATATCTTCCGTAGCAAAGGAAATAACAGAGCAATTAGACTTTTCAAGCGTTCGCCCAATGTTACCGGCAAGACCAAATTCAAGCATGATTTCGTATTTAATACGCTGCTCTACTTCATATATCAGAATTTGTGCCTGCTTATCCTTGCCTAAGCTGCGCTTCTCAACCATATCTTCATAGGCTTGCTTCCAAGTCAGATTAGGAGCAATAAAGAAACTTACAAACTGCTCATCGGTCATGTGCTCATGCCAATACTTAATAAAACCATTCTGAAAATCCGCAAGGTTTTTCCCAGAACCTATTTCAGTACAGTATTTTTGAATAGCAGTTCTAAGGCCAAAACGCCATGTTCTTGAGTTGAAAAAGCCTGCTCTGTGTGCAGCATCCTGGACATTATCAGAAAATGCCAACGTCTTTTTATCATCGTTAAACTTGGACGCAAACATTTGAGAAATGCTTGCGCTAATTTCTGTTGCACTACGAAGGCCCATCAACGACAGACCACGACGACTGCCACAGCAGGGGCAAACGTATTGTTTGTGGTTCTTAGTGCCAGAAGTCTTGATTGGGCTGGGAATCATTACATCAACCATTTCGGCACCGCAGTTGAAGCATTCATCTGTCCCATCCTCGCCAAGTTTTACTTGCAGACAATCGGGGCAAATTCTTGCAGGAATCATACCCGAAACACGTTCATCATGAGAATGAGGAAACATCATCACGATTTTTTCGTCCGCACGGAAATATAGGTTATAGAACGATTCAAGATTTGTCATGGTGGCATTGCTACGTTCATTGAGTACGGATACCCAACCTGTAATACCACAATCACGACAGTTTACAACAGGAAGATACTGCTTTGCCTGTTGTTTATTCAAATCATGAGCAATCTCATAAGTGATTTCATCTGAGTCTACTTTTGCAACCAAGCGACGAAGTTCCCGCATCCAAAGCTGAACCTGAACATTCAAAAAAGGACGTAGCTTTCCTACCGTTCCCGTTCTTGCATGAGAAATCAAAGCAAAGAGAGAATTGATAACTACATCTGCATCAGGTAGGGTTTTCAAATCCGGGTAATGGACAGCCAAATCTTCTGCAATTTTTGAAACCTGATAATATGTACCGCCGGTCAGATTGATAACCGATTGCATGAAACTGTGATGCATCAATTCGTATCCAAGCTGGATTCTGCCTTCATCGTCAAGGACATCAAAAGAAAAATTCGGGAGCCAATCTTTTACCGCGCTCTGCAAGTAGGCCGAAGGCTCATCTTCCTCAGACAATTTTTCCAGCTCTATAGCCTGCTCTACAGTTGGCAACGTAAATTCTGTCACTTCGGCTCCCGCAAAGAATTCTTGCGCACTCAAACGGTCTTCTGTGATAATTGCGTCCTTGTCAAACGGCTCACCAAAGATTTCTTCTGCGTAGTTCAGAATATTGCCGTTGTTCTCCTTTGAGCCCATCGTTGCAGATGTACCGACGCAGCACAGGTATCCATCATAGATGCCCAAGCGCCGTTTCAAACGACGAAGCAAACAAGCCAAATCTGTGCCTTGTGCACCATCGAATGTATGCAGCTCATCGACTGCGATATATTTCAGAGTCTCAGGCTCATTATCCTGCCACAAGAGAGCATCTTTCGGACGCACCAGCAGATAGTCCAGCATTTTATAGTTGGTCATCAGAATATCCGGCGCGTTGTTCAGCATGGTTTCGTGGTCTGTAATAACGCCATGTTCACTCATAGTACGGGCGGGCGTATGCTCTTGTCCACCAACATACATGCCGACAGTCACATTTCCACGGAGTTCATCACTTCCATAGATCAGCTCCGCTATACGTTTCGCCTGATCCGTTGCCAAGGCATTCATCGGATAAATAATAAGTGCTTTTATTCCTCGCTCGCCACGGTGCCGATAGCAATACTCCAGAATTGGATAGAGGAAGCACTCGGTTTTACCGGAACCAGTACCCGTAGCAACTAACGTGGATCTACCATCATCTCCGGTCAGTCGCTCAAAAGCTTTCTGCTGATGTACATAAGGAAGATATGCAGGGTGGATTGCTTCAAAGCAAGTCGGCATCTCCTCCGCCACACGGAACGGAAGGCGCACAGCAACATAAGGCTCATGGTAAACAGAGCCTTTATTCGCCAGCATTTTCTCTACGGAACCTTTGAACGGTTCGTTGGTCATCGGGAATGTGGTTTCTATGTAATCTCCGATGCCTTTCTGTAATTGTTTAGCGAGTATGGATGGTAACATACTGCAATCCTCCTTTGTACTATCTAAGAATTCCATGTGTTATACGGCAGTTTTATAGATCTTTCCATGTTCTGGAATATGAATCAACGCACCTTCATTTTCCTCTATTATCTTGGTAGAATGATCCGCAATGGTTTCACTAAGTTTACCTACATCAGTGTTGATACCTAATGCTTGGATTTCCGCAGATGTTGCAAAGATGTATTGATCGGATTGCTTCTGCATAAGCAATTCCAAATCTTTTTCTTGATCCTTGGTGGGTATCAACTCTACAATATCAGCAAGTAAAAGCTCGTATATTTGAAAATGCTTCCCATATTCAAGTTTGCTAATATGTCTGCCGCAAACTCTATAAGAAATCTCATTCCAATTTACTAAGGCAGTGTCAACCATTTCTTCTCTGAATTCTCGGCTCAAATCATGAAGCTGCTCTCTAGAGGCTCCATTGTCAAACCGTTTTACAAATTTTCTCAAATGTTGATTTGCCAGTCTAAGCCTATAATCATTTCTTGACGATTCATCAATCGAAATTTTGTCATCATCCATAACCTGATACAAGTTTTTAAGTTCGGTTTTCTCGTCTCCCAAAAGCTTGTAGACGCCTCCGACAGGCTGAAATTTTCCTGTTCCACGAGCGTTGCGCACCAAAAGGTATTTACCACCTATTTTAATTCTAAACAAATATGCAAATGAAATGCGCACCGGTGTATCTTTCTTAAGAAAACCACCACGAACCAACTTCCTTTGTGAAACCTTCCAGTCTGTTGTATCAAAAAGATCCTGGAATGATGCAAATAATGCAGGGAGCGAAAAGCCAAGTACAATACCGGCAATGCTACTTCCAACAGGCCAGTCCATGACCTCAAACAACACAATTATTCCCATCATAATAAGTGATAAGGAAAGTAATCCTACACTTTTTAAAATCTTCACAGCATTACACCTTTCCAATCGGGATGTCAACTTTATCTTTTGCAACACATACACCATTCTTAACTATGTAGCACTCGATATAATGCTTACCGAAAAAGTTGCTATGTTCCACTATAGAATTTCCTTTCTCATAGATTTCTCCACGGAGCATATTTCGTTTCTCCGCTTCAACACCTACATTTTTAACCTTCCAGAAAACCTTGTAT
>ERZ772805.1312-NODE-1312-length-21077-cov-5.745219_pt1 | contig 21077 bp, 18 predicted proteins | sample MGYA00511344_ERZ772805 | MGnify/ENA primary metagenome ERZ772805 (study PRJEB29015, sample SAMEA2737730) | human gut metagenome | biome: human gut; feature: human-associated habitat; material: faeces | place: China | collected 2012 ...
TTGCCCGCGGCGCCGAGCCAGTAGATCGGAAAGCCCCGGGGACTCATCTCACAGATGACGTCGTCCGCGCAGCTGCGGCGCCCGAGGCGCGTGGCGCGGATGCCCTGGAGGCGATCGAACGGCATGTTCGGAATGTTCACGTTGAGGAGCACGGGACCGGCTTCGCGGTCGGCCGCAAGAAAGCGCTCGACGACGGTCGAAGCGACCTTGGCGGCGCTCTCAAGCTCCGCCCATCCCTTGTCGATCTGCGAGAAGGCGATCGAGGGCACGCCGAAGAGATAGCCTTCGATCGCGGCCGCGACCGTGCCCGAATACATGGTGTCGTCGCCCATGTTCGCGCCGCAGTTGATTCCGGAGACCACGAGGTCGGGACGTTCGTCGAGAAGGCCCGTGAGCGCGACGTGCACGCAGTCCGAGGGCGTCCCCGAGACGACGTAGAGGTTGTCGCCCGGGATGTGTTCGACCGTGAGCGGACGGTTGAGCGAGAGCGAATTGGAAGCGCCCGAATGATTGTGCTCGGGCGCGACGATCGTGACGCGTCCGAAGCTCTTCATCGCATCGGCGAGCGCACGGATGCCGGGCGCACGATAACCGTCGTCGTTCGAAATGAGAATGTGCATGGGATGGTCGGAAGGGAAAATTTCTTTTCTCCGATTGTAGTACCGAGTGTTCCTCGGAAAGACAGTCGGAGAAGACTTGTTACGGCTTAACAAACTTTCTTTGCCGAAATCGTCAGCTGCGGCGCATCTTGAGGGGAATCGACTTGACGAAGTGCGTCATCTGCGAGACTTCTTCGAAGCCCGACTGCAGGTAGAGCTCAAACTGCTGCAGGTCGCTCGAGAGGCAGTCGGCGGCGAGTTCCTCGATGCCGAGCGAATTCACGTAGGTCGTGACGAGGTCCACGAGGCGCTGACCGACGCCGAGCGAGCGCAGGTTCTGACGGATGTAGAGCGCGTCGAGATAGGCGATCGGGTAGGTCGAAGCTCCTTCCGTGTATTCCTGACGCATCGAAACCTGCGCGTAGGCGACCGCTTCTTCGTTGGCGAAGCACCCGAAGATCGCGGTCGAATCCGGATGGGTGAGGGCGTCCTTCAGAATGTCGTCGACCTGATCGCGCATGTCGACGGGCCAGGATTCCCGAACGAGAAAGCGAAGCGCCTGATAGTCGCCGGGGTGGCAACGGCGGTAGACGAACTTGGTGCGAAGCGGTTTGTTGGGAGTGTGGGCCATAGGCTCTCGAAGTGCGGATCCTGAAATGTAAGGAGAGACATTCTAACGAAAAGCGGCTCCGCCTAGGGGAGCCGCTCGGTGATTCGGGCGGCGCGAAGCCGCCCGGAAACGAACGCTTAGTCCTTGGACTTGTTGTTCTTGAAGACGATTCTCTCTTCGGTGTCGGCCGTCATCTGCGTGAGGATATCGTTCTGCAGATTTTCGGCGATCGCTTCGGCGCGGGCGAGGACCGAGAGGTTGAAGCGGTTGAGCTCGGCGTTGGCGGCCTTTTCGTCCGTTTTGACGAGTTCGAGATAGCGCGCTTCAAACTGACGGCGTTCTTCGTCGATCGTGGCTTCGAAGTCGCCGTAGGCCTTCTTGACGATCGGGGCGAACTTCGGATAGTTCGTCATGGCGAGCGTCTGCACCTTGCGGTACTTCCAGTAGACCGAGCGGTTGTCGCAGTGGTCCGTGCCGAGACCATACTGTTCGGGAACGCTTTCGAGACCGTGGTAGAAGGGAACGAAGACCGAGAGGTCGGCCATGCCGAAGGCGACGTGCACGACTTCGCCGATGGCGAGCGGCAGGTTCGGACGGACTTCCATCACGTGGGCTTCGTAGGTGCGGAAGACGCTGATCGGACGCCAGGGTTCGGCGCCGTTCAGGTTTTCGCCGTACGGATCGTGCTCGGTGCCTTCATAGTGGTCGCGCATGATCGCCTTCATGTCGGCGAGCGAAACCTTCTTTTCGGGCTTGAGGTAGACGGCGAAGTTGCGGCCGTCGTCCACGGGCTGTTCGATCGAGGGGTTCAAGATCTTCTGCATGATCCAGACGCGCGGGTCGTTGTAGACGCGGTCGCGGCCATCGTCGCGCGTGTAGGCGGCGGAGAAGTGGAAGGGGCCCTTCTTCGGGTCGTAGAGGCCCTTCTCCGCGGCGAACGAGACGAGCGTCGGGCTGGCGAGCTGGTTTTCGTTTTCGGGATCGTAGAAGCCGAGGCGTCCCTGGTTGCCCGAAGCGAAGTAGCTGTCGGCCGGGATGCGTTCGGCCATCCACTGATGGCCCGAGCCCGTTTCGAGATACCAGACGTCGTGCTGATCGACGAAGGCGACGCCGAAGCCTTCGCCCGCACCCTGCGTTTCAATGATCTTGCCCAGAAGGAGGACGCCTTCCTTGGCCGTGCGGCAGCGCGGCAGGATCACGTTCGGGATGTCGTCTTCGGTGATGCCTGAGGCCTTGTTGTAGGGGTCGAACGAGAGCGCTTCGTCGCTCGCGAAGATCGATTCCGTGCCCGTGAGGCCGAGGCCGGCTTCGTTGAAGCCGACGGCGCCGTGCAGCTGCGTCTTCCAGTTCGGAACCGTCGTGTAGCGCATGGCGTTTTCGGGAAGCGGATAGCTGAAGTCGTTCACGCCGCCGTGCGCCTTGCAGGAATAGACGCCCGACTGGCCGGTGACGGCCGGGTGAATGACGAAGTGCTGCGCCTTGAGCGACGAGCTGTCGGCGCTGCGGGCGACGAGGAAGGAACCGTCAACGGTGGCGTGTTCGCCGACGATGATGGTAGTGCACATGGGTTGGGTCCTCATGAAACGGCCGAACGTCATGACAGGAAACGGCCGGCCGGGTTGATAACCCGCACATTTTAGCGTGCGGAGGCTGAAAATACGAACCTTCTTTTAAGGGTAAGCCCTGCGAGGCCGAGAAAACCCGCAGATCGTACAAAAAGAACAACCCCCGGAGGGACGTCTCCCTTCGGGGGTTGAAAGAGGCTTGGGTCAGACGACGCGGCCGCGTCGTCCGGAGTTACCCATTAGAAGCGGTGAACCATGCCGACCGTGAATTCATAGCCCTTCGGATCGGCGTCAATCTTACCCTTGGTGCCGACACCTTCCATGCTTTCCTGCGTGTAGCCGGTCATGGCATAGACGGCCGTGCGCTTGCTGAGCGGATAGTCGTAGGCCGCGGCAACGGTCCAGCGCTTGAATTCGACGTCGTCCTGGTTGTCCATGTCGCGATAGGCGACCTGGGCCTTGGCGACGCCGCCGCCGATCGGGTAGTTCACGCCGAGGCTGAGGCCGTAGCCGTCAACGAAACCGTAGGAACCGCCGAAACCGTTATTCGTCAGGGCGCTAGACATCACGCCGGCGCGACGACCAAGTTCCTGATCCTTGAACCACTGACCAAAGGCGAGAACCTTGAGACCGCCGTCGAACGTGTAGTTACCGCCGAAGGTGAAGGTCTGACCATTGTCGTCGTGAGTAGTGCCGCGAGCACGGTCGTTACCGTACATCGTGGTGTCGTATACGGCAACCGCTTCGAGGGCACCGGCCTGATAGCGGGCAGCCAACGAAGCGTAGCGGTCGACTTCGGCCGAACCTTCACGAGCGCCGTCCTTGTAGTAGCCCGTAGCGGTCTTGGAACTGTTCTGGAACGAATACATGCCGTAGAAGGTGAAGCCGGCCCAGGTCGGGGTCACGTAGGAAATGGCGTTGTCAACGCGCGTCCACATGGAGGCGGAGGCGTGGCCGGAACCGAAGGCTTCGGTGTAGTTCGCAAAGAGCGGGTCGATCGCACGGAAGAGGCCGTGCTGGCCGAGCGTGCTGCCGAAGACAGGCTGCAGACCGAAGGCGAGGTAGCCGAAGTCGCCCGTCAGGTTGATGTGGGCTTCACGGCCGAAGAGGCGGCCGCCCTGGTCGAGTTCGCCCGAATCCGACTTGATGCCGGATTCGAGGACGAAGCCCACCTTCATGCCGTTGCCGAGGTCTTCCGAACCACGCAGGCCGAAGCGGGAACCGAATTCACGGGCGTTTTCCATCGTGAACTTGCCTTCGGAATCAAAACCGGCGGCGTCAGAGTCGGACCAGACGTAGGCGAGGGAGGTGTCGATCAAACCGTAGACTTCGACGTTGGCGGCGTAGGCGCTGCCGGCCATGGCGGCGGAGGCGACGGCGAGGGCGATGAGACTCTTTTTCATGATTGTAGCTTCCTTTTCGGATTCTGTTCTGAAGACGCAGAAGCGTCTCCGAAAAATCTAAGTTCCGGACGTAGGTCCGGTGCTGAAAAATGGGTGGACGGTTCCAGAAAAAGCCCGGTTATTCGCCGTGCTTCATCTTGAAAGAGACCTTGTGGCACTGGGCGCAGTAGTTGACTTCAGGCTCGTGCTGCATGTGGCAGAGCGTGCAGTCGCCGTTGTGCGGGGCTTTGTGGGGATTGATTTCCAACTTTTCGGTCTTCTTGGCGAGCTCGTCCCGATTGTGACACTGCAGGCAGGTCTTTTCGTCGGGATAGGCCGGGTTCTTGGCGTCGGGGCCGTGGCAGGACTCGCACTTGAGACCCTTGGCGGCGTGGCGGTCGGCGCCGAAGTCGGCGGCCTGGGCGCTGCCCGCGGCCATCACGACGGCCGAGACGGCGGAGAAGAGAAGAAGAGCAAGTTTGTTCATTTTCTCGGGGTCTTGGATGGTAAATACAGGGACGCCGCAAGGGAGCCGAAGCTCCCTTCGCGACGTCGTCAGACAGGATCCTGAGGATCCTTAAGCCTTATCGGCTCAGTTCGTGCCGCAGCCCTTGCAGGCATTGGCCGTACGAGCGGCGATGCGGCCGAAGATCATGCAGTCGGCGACGGCGACCGTGCCGAGGCGGACCATGCCGTGGACACCGCCCGTGACTTCGCCGGCGGCGTAGAGGCACTGGATCGGGTTGCCGCGGACGTCAAGAACCTGAGCCTGGTCGTTGATTTCGAGACCGCCCATGGTGTGGTGGACGCGCGGCCAGAGGCGAACGGCGAGGAAAGAGCCTTCAACGTTGGGCACGGCGTTCTTGAACATCATGCAGTTGAAGTCCGGATCCTTCTGGTCCTTGATGTAGCCGTTGAACGTGTCGTTCGTCTTCTTGAGGGCGTCGAACGGGATCTTCAGATCGTCGGCCATCGCCTTGAGGTCCGGATAGACCTTGATGACGCCGTTCTTGACGGCGCGGTCATAGAGTTCCTTCGTCATGTTCTTGCCGATGATGGCCGTTTCGGCGTTCTTCAGCGTCGTGTAGATGACGGCGGGGTGACCCATGGCGACGATGGCGTCGGCGCGGACCTTACGGTTGCCGGATTCCTGGATGAAGCGCTTGGCGGTGACCGGGTCGATCATCGGGCCGTAACCGAGGGCGGATTCAACGAAGAGCGGAGCGAGACCGAAGCCCTTTTCGTCGGGCGAGGTCCACGGCCCCATCTGGATCCAGTCCATCTGAATGGTGTTGGCACCAATCATCTGGGCTTCCTGAATCATTTCGCCCGTGGCGCCCGGATGGTTCGTGGAGTCGAACTTTTCGTTGAGGCGCGGGTCGTGCGACATGCGCATCTTGACGTTGTTCGAGAAGCCGCCCGAAGCGAGGAGCACGCCCTTCGTGGCGCGGATGTACGTGACCTTGCCGGACTTTTCACGGCCGTAGCGATAGTTGACGCGGGCCTTGACGCCGAGGACGCAGTTGTTTTCGTCAACGATGATTTCGTCGACGATCGTGCGCAGACGCGGTTCGATGCCGTATTCCTTGAGCTTGGCGAGCATCGGGTTGATGAAGCCCGAGCCGGAGTTGTTCGTCACGGCGTGGGAGCGCTTGACGGAGTGACCGCCGTGGAAGGTGACGGCCTTGAACTTGACGCCGATCTTGTCGCGGAGCCAATAGAAGTTTTCGACGGATTCGTCGGCGATGCGGCGGGCGAGCGACGGATGAGCGAGACCGCCGCCGGCCTTGACGATGTCGGCGAAGAGCAGGTCGGGGTTGTCCTTGATGCCTTCGGCCTTCTGCATGTCGGTGCCGGCCGCGGCGACGGCGCCGCCGTTGATGATGGAGTTGCCGCCCGGGCTCGGCATCTTGTCGACGACCATGATTTCATTGGCCTTCATGCCGAGGCCGTAGGCTTCGAGAGCGGCGGCGAGGCCGGCAAAGCCCGTACCGATGATGAGGAAGCTCGTGGTTTCGTCCCACTTGGCGGGAACCTTCGTGCTCGCGAACGCAGCAAGAGGCGAACCGGCGAGAGCGGCCGCACCGAGCGTGGCGCCGCCGAGGAAGGAACGACGGGAAAGAACCGACATGGTTTGTCTCCTTTTGAGTGATCGAAAGAGGTGTCTTATGAGGACAGCGGAAAGTCTAGGGAAGCCCCTCCTTTCTAACTACCCAAGTGCTTGGGTGTGACTTTTGGGCGTTAACCCTAGGATGTGTCAATTTCTTCCTTTCGGCGGTAGGTTCTTACTCTCTCAGGGACTCTGCAAAGTGGCATTCTTGAAACGCCGAGCAAAGCCCGCGAACTGAGTCGCCGGAGGGGTACCTCTTTCGGACTATTGGGGCGGGTCTTCGTCCGCTTTCGCCCTTATCAGAGGACGAAACGGAGACAAACGGAAGGACGGTTCCGGCTCCAAAAGAAGCGAAGCATTTCCGATTTTGCGGGAAGCATCGAAGGCCGTCTCCGGGGAGATCCTTCGAAGTTGTTTTGCCGCAAAGCTTTCTCTCTTTTCAGAACGATCTTTATTCGGTAAGATTTGGACCATGAAAAATTTTTCGAAAGCCTGGTACGACGCGCTCGCGACGGAGCGCTTTACGGAAAACTGGCCCGACGAATTCGGCCCGCGCCTCCCCGTCCTTCCCTTCATTACGCTTCCTTTGCCGCCCGAAATGCGCGAAGCCTTCCGTACGCACGGGGAGCTTCACTATTTTCAGCCCGAGGAGTCGATCATCGAAGGTGCGGTGGTGAAGGGGTTGCAGCTCGTGGAATCGGGGCTTTCCGCACGCATCACCGCGACGCTTGAAGGGCAGGCGGGACCGGGCCTCATGGCACTTGCCGCTCCCCACCGGTTTGCCACGGGAAACCTGAACTTCGCGACGCGCCGTCCGCAGATCGGCCAATACCGTGCGGTGAGCAAGGTGACGACGCGCCGCATTGCGCACCTGGACGCCGAACGGCTCGATTGGCTCACCGATCCTTTGAACATGCGGATGCTTTTGTCCGTGAAGGAGTCGATCAATCTTTCCGACCGCATGGCGCTCACCATCTCGGCGCTTTTGCCCGCCCCCATGCGCTTTGCGTCGCTTCTCATCGCGATGGCGGTCTTTTTCGGAACGGTGGAGGAGGGATCGGGAGGACAGCGCGTTCGCATTCCCATTCCGGGGCGGGCGCGTCACATTGCGACCGTCGTGAGCGTTTCCGACGTGACGCTCGAAAAACTCATCGCCGACATGCGGCAGAACGCAGGGCTCGAGCGCGACGGGGACTTCTGGATTTTCCAGAGCGCCGCGCTGCAGCCCATGCACGAGTGGATGCGGGGAACGGACGGAAACGAAAGCTTTTACCCGCGTCCCGAACGCATTGAGGCGTTCCTTGAAGCGGCCGCTTCGGGCGGCGTCTGACGGAAAGGAGTGAATCGTGAAGAACTATTCCAAAGCCTGGTACGACGCGCTTGCGATCGAGCGCTACACGCAGACGTGGCCGAGCGTCTACGGCCCTCGCGCGCCCGTCATGCCTTTCATCGCGATGCCGCTTCCGCCCGAAGTGCGCGGGCATTTCCGCGAGGCCGGGGAGCTGCACCATTTTCAGCCGGGCGACTCCATCATCGAAGGGACGGTTGTAAAGGGCATGCAGATGATTGTCTCGGGGCTTTCCTGTCGCATCGCGGCGACGCTCGACGGTCAGTCGGGCGCGGGTGCCATGGGACTTTCCACTCCCCACCGCGCGGCGACGGGAAACCTCAACTTCGCGACGCGCCGTCCGCAGATCGGACAGTACTTTGCCTTGAGCAAGGTGACGACGCTTCGCATCGCGCACGCACGCGCCGACGAGCTAGGCTATCTCAAGGATCCGCTCATCATTCGTCTCTGGCTTTCGATTCAGGAGCTCATCAATCTCTCCGACCGCATGGGACTCACGATCACGGCGATTTTGCCCGCGCAGCAAAAGTTCGCGGCCTTTCTGCTCGCTTGGGCGGTCTATTTCGGCACGGTCGAAGAGGGACCGCGCGGACAACGCGTGCGGATTCCCATTCCGGGGCGGGCGCGGCACATCGCGACCGTGATCAGCGTTTCCGACGTGACGCTCGACAAACTTTTCGCCGACTGCAGAAGCCGCGCCGGACTCGAGCGCGAGGGCGATTTTCTCGTCTTTGACAGCGCCTATCTGCAGGAAGCGCACGACTGGATGCGCTATTGCGACGGCAACGACAGTCCCTACACGCGCCCCGCGCGCGTCGAGGCACTTCTCGAAGAAGCCGTTGCGTCGACGACTCCGCACTGAGGCTGTCGGCCGAAGTCCTTACCGATTCTTTGCGTTCGAGGGGATCTTCCCTCGGGCGCGAATTTTCTTCGGTTTGCCGAGGAGGAGCTCGTCGAGACGCCGTCGGTTGGCCTCGTCAAGGGCGCTCCAGCCCGTCGCCTCACGAAGGATCGCAAGCGCCTCGTCCCGGGGCGCAAAGAGGTCTTCGAGCGGTTCGTCGAATTCTTCGTCGGGTCGCGCGTAAAGCGACGCGGGCCAGCCGTATTCCTCGCCTGTCTTCTTGCGCTTGTAGCGAAAGCCCGAGGTGAAGAGCAGGGTCTTCGTCTGGAGTTCCTTCGCGATCGTCTCGAGTCGGGTTTCAAGCGGCGGAACCCGCGTCATGGCTTCGGGAAGCGTCCACTCGGCGAAGGCGGGAAGCGCCCGGTAGAAAGTCTTGGCGTCGTCCGTGAGATCGTCGCTCTCCAGCATCGCCTCGGTCGTGCGTCCTCCGCGCCGCAGGGCGGCGAAGGCGGGAAAGAGGTCGCGGCGCACGAAGCCGAGTCGTCCGTCGAAGAACTGCCCGTAGAAAAGATCGTCTTCGTATGCAAATTCAAAGCGCCAGTACCAGGGATTGAGCGACTTTACGTCCGTCTCGAAGAGTTCGGGCTCCATGTTTTCGTAGAGTGAAAACCCGGGCACGCCGCAGGGGAGAAAGAGAAGAATGCCGCGTGACACGATGTAGCGGACCGCGGCGTCCGCATCGCGGATTTCGGGCATGGTTTATCTGCGGAGGAGGTCCGTGATCGTGATGGGAAGAACGGGGTTCGAGCGCTTTTGAAGCTCCGAACGCGCAAGCCGCACGGCGAGCGTCTCGAGCGTGTCCTGCAGGCCGTTTTTCGGGTCCTTCAGAAGAATCTGCCCGGCGGGCTTCAGGCAGCGCTTGAGAACGAGGTTCGTGAGCGTCTTTTCGACCTTTGCCTCGACGTTCTTCACCTTGGAGGAGGGGATCGTCTGGATTTCCTTGGCGGCGCTCGTCTTCGAGAGCGTTACGTAGGCCCACTGCACGAGGACCTTGCGGTCCTGTGCGGTGATGTTTTGCTCGAGACAGGTCGCAAGTTCGTCGCTTGCGGCGCTTGCCTGCGCCCCGGCGGGCAAAAGCGTGCCGAGAAGAAGCGTGGAGGAGAGAAGAAGGCTTGCGGCGCGGATCGGCATGACGGAATTCCGAAAAGAGTTTTGACTCCGTCATTCTAGGCGCCGCGGGCTCGGTAGAATGGTGCATTCCTACGAGTTGTCACCAATTTTTGTTCAACATGTATCAGCTGCCTCTTTCGGCCACGTTTTCCGTCCCGGACCTCGAGCGCTTCAACGAACTGAGCCTTCGGCGGGGATTGCCGCTCGACCGGCTCTTTGCCAATCCCGAAGACCTGCGGATCGTTCTTTGCGCCGCGTTTCTCTCGTCGGCGGGCGCGAACGCTCCGCGGGACGCCTTTCTCGCCGAGGCCGAACGCTTTCTCTCGGAAGAGGGCGACTGGCTCGCGACGGACGCCGAATCGCTTCTGGACGCGGCCCTGGATCGCGGGATTCTCGAGGACGAGGGTGAGACGCTTCGCAACAGGGTCGAACGTCCCCCGCAGTTGACGCGCGAGCGTCTGTTGGACGAACTCGAAAGCGCCCGCGAAATCCTTGCGCGGCGGCGCGCGGCCGTTCGCACGGCCCTGCAGGAGAAAAACCGGGCCGTGAACCGTCCGAGCGTGCTCGTTGACGAAGAGGAGGACCGCCGCTTCATGCGGGAGGCCCTTCGGGAAGCCGAAAAGGCGGGGGCGTTCGAAGAAGTCCCCGTCGGCGCGGTCGTGGCGGTGGACGGCGAAATCGTCGCGCGCGCCCACAACCGTACGCTCACTTCGGGCGATCCGACGGCCCACGCCGAAGTGCTCGCGATCCGCGAGGCGGCGCGCGTGCTCGGCAACCACCGCCTTACCGAGGCGACGCTCTACGTGACGCTCGAACCCTGTCCCATGTGCGCGGGTGCGGTGTGGAACGCCCGCGTGAAGCGCGTTGTCTTCGGGGCGGCCGAACCCCGTTCGGGCGCGCTCGGAAGCGTCTTCGGGCTTTTCGATCTGCCGCAGCTCAATCACCGACCCTTCGTGACGAAGGGCGTCGAGGCCGAAAAGGCTTCGGAACTGCTCAAGGACTTCTTCGCGCAACGCCGCTCGGCCGCCGAGGCGGACGATCGCTGCTGAAGGAACGCGCCATGGACAAGATTCTCCTTTTTGCTCCCGCCGGCCAATATCTGACGGAAGAGAACGCCCTCGACACGGTGCGGCTTGACCGCATTGCTGCGGGCATCCGCGCAAAGGGATTTGCGCTTCGGGAACTCCCCTCCGTGCGAAGCGTTGAGACGCGCTTTGCGGGCTCCGACGAAGTGCGTCTCGCGGACGCCGTCGCGGCGCTCGCCGACGACTCGGCCGATCTGGCGCTCGCGCTTCGCGGGGGCTTCGGGTCGCAGTGCCTGCTCCCGAATCTTCCCTGGGATGAACTCGCGTCGGGCCGAACGCTCCTTACGGGCTACTCGGACGTGACGGTGCTCTTGAACGCGCTCTGGACCCATACGGGCCGCACGACGCTGCACGGTCCCGTGGGCGGCGACTTCGATCCGGAGCGCCGCATCGAAGGCGACCCCTTCGGGGCGCTTTCGCGCGCGGCGGCCGCCTTCGGACCCCGAAACGAAGCCTGGCGCTTTTCTTTCGTACCGGAGGCGGCGTACGCAGAAGGGGGGAGACGGACGTCGGGTGAGGCGGCTTCCTTCACGGAAGACCTGACGCTTTGGGGCGGGAATCTTACGATGCTCACGACTCTTGCCGGGACGCCTCACGTTCCGACGCGGCGTCTGGCGGGGCGTCCCCACGCCGTTTTCCTGGAAGACGTCAACGAACCCGCCTGGCGAATCGAACGCTCTCTTCTTCATCTCTCCCAGGCCGGGATGTTCGACGGCTGCCGCGCGGTCCTCTTCGGGGACTTCCTCGGCGCCGACCGCGTGACGAACCGTCAGGGCGGCTACGACTTCGGGACGGCGCTCGCGCGCTTTGCGAAGGCCCGGCCGGATCTCAGGTTCTTTACGGGTCTTCCCGTCGGACACGGTGCGAGGCGCGAAACGCTTCCCGTCGGGGCGACGCTTCGGCTCGCGTTCGACGGCCGAGCCGTGACGCTTACGAAGTGAGGAACAGGAAATGCCGCTCACCAAAGCCATTACGCTCGACTTTCTGAAGCGCTTCTTCGGCTTTTCGCGCACGAGAAGTCTTACGGCGAGAACGCTCTCGAGCGTCATTTTGCGGAGCCTTCGGCTCTTTCCCGTCGCGATCGCCGCGCAGATCATCGGGATGGGAAGCCTCGTTCTCATGTATTGGGAGACGGAGTACAGCCGCGTCTTTCTGATTTCCTGGACCGCGATCTGGTTGGCGCAGGTGATCGTCGCGCTCGTTTTCGTGCGAAAGTTCTGGCGCGACGACGCGCGCGTGAAAAACGTGCGCGCCTGGGTGCGCCGCTGGACGGTGCTCGCCGTCGTGACGGGGTCCATTTGGGGCTTGACCGGGATTCTCTTCGTCGTGCAGGGCTCGGGACTTCTGCAGGTGATGACGGTCGCGATCACGGTCGCCGTGACGTTTGCCGGGTGGCCGGTCTATTCCTGCTGGATGCCGTCGCTCACCGCCTTCACGCTCCTTTCGATGACGCCCCTCACGATGGCGGTCGCGGGGCAGTACCGCGTGAGTTCCGTCATTCTCACGACGGTGCTCGTCCTCGTGACGGGCTTCATTCTTTATTCGGGGCGAAAGTTGAACGAACTCATCACCTCGAGCGTTTTGGCCGACGCCGAAAACACGCGCCTCGTCGAGCGTCTGCGCATCGAGGTGCAGCGATCCGAAAACGCACGGCGCGCGACGCAGAAGGAAAGCGAGCGGCGGGCGCGTTTCTTTGCGGCGGCCAACCACGACCTCAGACAACCCCTTCAGGCGATGGGGATTTATCTCGACATCCTGAAGCGAAAGTGCATGCCCGCGACGAAACCCGTCGTCGATCAGCTCGCGCTCACGAGCGAATCGATTTCGACTCTCGTCGAGCAGGTTCTGGAAGTGACCCGGATGGAATTCGGCGGGCAGGAGCCCCACATCGAGCGCATGGAGCTCGCCTCCCTTTTCACTCGGCTCGAGGCCGAATTCGGCCCCGCCGCCAAAGCCAAGGGCCTCGTCTTCCGGACGGTTCCGACGAACGTTGCGGTGGACGCCGACCCCGTGATGCTCGAGCGCGCCCTCAAGAACCTCGTCGCCAACGCCATCAACTATTCGAACCCGAAGAGTTCTCGTCCCGAAGTGGTCGTGGCCGCGCGTCGACTCATCATGCAGGGCAAGCGCTTCGTGCGCATCGGCGTTTACGACTGCGGCGACGGCATGACCAAGGAGGAGCGCGGCAAGATTTTCGACGCCTTCTTCCGAGGCGAAGCCGGCAAACGCCGTCCGGGCAGCGGCTTCGGGCTCGGACTTTCGATCGTGCGGGGGATCGCCGAGGCGCTCCGTGCGGAACTCACGATCGATTCGCATCCCGGGCGCGGATCGGTCTTTCGGCTCGGCTTTCCCGAGGCGGCGAGTCCCCGCCGCGAAGTCGAATCGGCGTGCGCGCCCGTACGCGATCCGGCGCGAAGCTTCACCGGTACGATCGCGCTCGTGGAAGACAATCCGATTCTGAGAAACGCGCTTCTTCCCGTCTTCGAGAGCCGCGGGGCCACGGTGCTCGCCGCGGCCGTCGCGGACGAGGAATTCTTTGCGGCGCTCTCCGAAAAGGAGGCCGAAGTGGCGGCGCTTGTCACCGACTACAATCTCGGCGAAGACGAAATGACGGGGCTCGAAGTCGCCGCGCTCGTCGAGGCGAGACTCGGACGCGCCATTCCGGTCGTGGTGCTCACGGCCGTCGCGCGCGAAGAAATCGAGGCGCATTACCGATCGATGCGGGAAGCGGGCGTTCTCACGCTCTCGCGCTTTCCCGTGATTTTGCAAAAACCCGCGGACACCGACGACATTCTCGCGGCCATCTGGTCGCAGCAGAGCGGACCGCAACCCAAAGGAAAGAACGCATGACCGAAGAACAGAAGAACGCGAACGACACGCCGCAGGCCGAAGAGGAAAAGAAGCCCGTCCTCGACGCCGAAGGCCTTCGAGGACAGCTCGAATATCTCGCCTTCACGGTGCTCGCAAACGTCGACCGCATTCAGAAGGGACTCATCTCGGAGGGCGCCGCGGCGCAGACGGACGAATCCATGGCCGCGAACATGGCGGCGGTTCTCTACGGAAACCATCCGCTGGTCGAAACGAAGATTCCCTTCACCGGGGCGCTTCTTCTCGAACAGATCGCGGCGCATCACCCGGAATTCTTCGCGTCGACTCCGGTGACGGCCGTCATGAAGGAGGAAGAGCAGGTGAAGGCCGTCAAGAACGTGGTGCTTGCCTACTACAAGGTGGTCTACAAGGCCGTGGCGGAATGGAAGCGCGAGAGCGAGGAGGCCGACCTCGATAAGGAGGCCGTCGCGAAGCTCGAGACGAAACTGAAGGCGCTCGCCGCCGAATGGACGCTCGTTCTTACGGGCGCTCCGCGGCCGCGTCGGGCGAGCTGAGGCGGGATTCGGACGTCACGGCGTCCGGACACACCTTGCGGGCGACTTCCTCGAGGAACGTCGCCCGTTCCTTTTCCGTCCAGGGGCCGGGGTGACTCACGAGCGCAAAGCGGTTCGTGGCGGCGCCCGGAAGGCACTTGGGCACCCGCACGTCGCAGTCGTTCAGGTGAAAACCGTTTTTAAGAAAGAAGGCGAGGGCGTCCGGCAGCGCGTCGGCCACGAGCGCCGCCACGGGCTTGCGGCTTGTCGCGACGATTTCGCGCAGATGCTGTCTGCCGAGGCCGAGCCCGCGGAATTCCGGGGCGACCACGATCGACTCGAGATAGACGGCGTCCGGAAGAAACCACCGCGTGGCATAGCCCATGACCGCCTGGCTCTCGCGGAATGCAATGCACTCGAAGTCCGGGTCCGAGAAGGCGCGGGCAAAGCTCTCCCGACTTCGCCGAAGGGCCGGCGGGAAGCTCAATTCATGAAGATCGAAGGCCGCGTCAAAGAGCGCATGTTCGGTCGATGTGAGAAATTTATACCGCATGCGAAAGGTCCCGCTGAGGATTTCCTTCAGCATGACAGGGTGAAATCTCTCTGAACATGCGGATTAGTCCTCTTCGCATAAACCCGCTGACGCGGGTGAGGGCGACCGTAATGCGTCCTTGCGGCGGGATTTTCGGGGTTCGGATAGGAAAATGTGCAACAAGCGGGTTTGCTTTAGATCATTAATGTAGCAAATAGTCACGGTGGCGCAGATCTAATCCTTAGGGCGCCTAGGCAATTTCAGGCGAACGAAAGTTTTTGGCCTTCCTTTCGTCCGGAAGACGGGGCGTTTGGGCCGCAGGAGGGCGGCGCAAGCCTTGAGGGGTGTTTTAGAACTTCGGTGAAAACCGAGGGATGCGCATATTGTTTCCGAGAGTTGGTCATATGTACGCTCTTTTGGGCGGACGGCTGCCGAGGCGAAAACTAAAAAGCCCGTTCGGGAATCCTAGTCTGTATCGGAAAGCGTCGTAAACGCTGAAATTCCAACAGAGCGAAGGAATTTTCGTGATCCGGAACCCTTGATTTTTTCAAACTTTTTGGCGACAATCCCTGCAGCCCTTGTGAGACCGTGTTCCACAAAGCGTCGAATTCAAACTTCAAACGGCGCTTTGGATCGGGCCGTCTCCCGATCAAGGGTCGATGTTTTAGTCCCTCCGAAGGAGTTTACTGGAATGAACAAGACGGAACTTATTGACGCCATCGCCGCCAAGACCGACATTGCCAAGACGCAGGTCGGCGCCATGCTCGACGCCTTCCTCGAAACGGTCGTCGATGAAGTTGCCAAGGGCGAAAGCGTTCGCCTCATTGGCTTCGGCACGTTCGGCCTTACGGAACGCGCTCCCCGTACGGGCCGCAATCCCCAGACGGGCACCGTGATCAAGATCCCGGGCTGCAAGGCCCCGAAGTTCACGGCCGGCGCTTCCTTCAAGGAAGCCGTCAAGTAAGCGACTGCATCGCTCACACCGTACGAGGCGCCGATCTCGTACAATAAGCATCCCCGGATGCCGTCTCCATGGCGGCCTTCGGGGATTTTTTCTGCAAACATTCATTTTTTTTGGGACCGTTCATGCCGATTTCCGTTGTCGATACGCCCCGGGAAGGTTTTCTCCCCGACTGGGTGGACCCCGTTCACGAAAGCGATCTGATCGAGCGCCGCCGCGCGATCCACATGACGCCGGAAGTGGGGTGGTGCGAATTTCTGAGCACCGCACGGGCTGCGGAAGTGCTGAGCGGTCTGGGATTTGAAGTGAAGGTCGGGCGCGAAATCCATCAGCCCGACTACGTGCGCGGTCGCGACCCGGAAGAGGCGCAGCACGCGGAGCTCTATGCGAAGGATCAGGGCGTGCCCCGTCAGCTCCTCGACCGAATGGAGGGCCTCACGGGCTGCGTCGCGGTCTTCGACACGAAACGCCCCGGCAAGACGATCTGCATCCGCGCCGAACTCGACGCCCTCTACGTGAGCGAACCCGAGGATCCCGACCATCTGCCGACGCGCGAAAACTTCCACTCGATGCGCCCGGGCGTCATGCACGCCTGCGGGCACGACGGGCATCAGGCGGTTCTTCTGGAACTCGGGCGCTTCATCGCCGCCAACAAGGAGCGCCTCACGGGGAAGATCAAGTTCATCTTCCAGCCCGCCGAAGAAGGCTCGCGCGGCGCCTACGCCTTCGTGCGCTCGGGCGTCTTGGACGACGTCGACACGATCATCTGCGCGCACTTCGGGCTCGATCAGCCGCCGGGAACCGTCTATACGGCGCCGAGCAAGTTCCTCTGCACGGAAAAGATCGACTTCGAATTCATCGGCCGACCCTCGCATGCGGGCATGCACCCGCAGACGGGGCGCAACGCCCTCATGGCCGCCGCCAACGCCGCGATCAACCTCATGGCTCTTCCGCGTCACGGCGACGGGATGACCCGCGTGAACGTGGGGAACCTCCACGCGGGCGAAGGCCGCAACGTCGTGGCGGCCCACGCCACGATGCAGATCGAAGTGCGCGGCGCGAACGAAAAGATCAAGGACTATCTCGCGCACGAGGCCGTGCAGCGCTGCGCCGGGATGGCCATGGCCTTTGACGTGCAGATGAAGCACCGCGTCGTGGGAGAAGCGGTCGACTTCACCCCCGACGACAGCGTGAGCCAGCTCATCACCGTCTGCGCAAAGCGCGCGCGATACTGCCGCAACATTCAGCCGCATCTCACCGTCACCTATTCGGACGACGCGACCGTCATGTTCCGCCGCGTTCAGCAGCGCGGCGGCAAGGCCGGCTACTTCATTGTGGGCGCCATGCCGACGCGCGACGGCAAGCCCGTCCACACGACGGAAAACGTCGACTTCGACGAACGCTACCTCACGACGCTCTACGACACCTATACGAACGTCATCATGGCGCTTTCGGGAGAGTGGTAAGCGCTTTCGATCCTCTGCGGGCCTCCTTTCGGAGGCTCTTTTCTTGGTGGAGACCGTTGCTCACTTTGCTTCTTGAGAAGGGAAAACGCGAAAACTCGCTTTTAACAATGGGGGTATCCCCTTGTTTGTGTTGATGTATGTCAACTACTCAGTTCTTTTCTGAGAAATTCTTTCCATCCAGAAAGTCCTTTACGTCGGGGCGACTATGATCGAGAGAAACAGCTCCGTAGAGAGCCTCTCCTCCAACGTTTCCGGGTTGCCCTCGCCATGGAATACCTCAACCATCTCGTATCAGAAATCAACAGCGTCCTTTGGGGCGTATTCTTCCTCGTTCCGCTTTTGTGCGGGACGGGGATCTTCTACACCATCAAGCTTCGATTCGTTCAGATCCGCAAGTTCGGGCTCGCCGCGCGCTACCTCTTCGGCGGCGCGTCCTTCTTCGGCAAACGCGCCGACAAGTCGGGGATGAGTTCGTTTCAGGCGCTCGCCACGGCCATCGCCGCTCAGGTGGGCACGGGCAACGTCGCGGGTACCGCCACGGCGCTCGTTTCGGGCGGTCCGGGGGCGCTCTTCTGGCTCTGGGTTGCGGCCTTCTTCGGGATGGCCACGATCTTTGCCGAAGCCGTTCTCGCGCAGACCTACAAAGGGCATGACGCCAACGGCCACGTCGTGGGCGGTCCGGCCTACTACATCACGCAGGGGCTCGGCAAGAAATTCAAACCCCTCGCCGTCTTCTTCTCGATCGCCATCATCATCGCGCTGGGCTGCATCGGCAACGCCGTGCAGTCGAATTCGATCTCGCAGGCCATGAACACGGCCTTCGGGGCGCCGCTTGCGGTGACGGGCGTCATTACGGCCGTCATCTCGGGGCTCGTCTTCTTCGGCGGTCTCGGACGTCTCGCGAGCGTCGCGGAAAAGCTCGTTCCGATCATGGCCGGGATCTATTTGATCGGCGGCTCCTACGTGATCCTCGAACATCTCTCCGAAGTCGGTCCCGCCTTCGCGCTCATCTTTGAGGCGGCCTTCAATCCGCAGGCCGTCGCGGGCGGCGCCCTCGGTCTCACGGTCGCCAAGGCCATGCAGTTCGGCGTGGCGCGCGGTCTCTTCTCGAACGAAGCCGGCATGGGTTCCACCCCGCACGCGCACGCCGTCGCCAAGGTCGAACACCCCGCCATTCAGGGCCTCGTCGCGATGTTCGGCGTCTTCGCCACGGTCGTGGTCGTGACCTTCACGGGGATCGTGATTCTCGTCACGGGCGTGCTCGACTTCCAGACGACCGGCATCGAACTCACGCAGAAGGCCTACACGCAGGGTCTCGGCACCTTCGGGATGGGCTTCGTGGCCGTCTGCCTCTTCTTCTTCGCCTATTCGACGATCATCGGCTGGAACTTCTTTGCCGAACAGAACGTGCGCTTCCTCTGGGGCGAATACGCGGTGCTTCCCTACCGCGTGATCGTGTGCCTCTTCATCGGCGTGGGCGCCGTCCTCAAGGTCGACCTCGTCTGGGCGCTCGCCGACCTCTTCAACGGTCTGATGGTGCTCCCGAACTTGGTGGCGCTGATCGCTCTGCACAAAGTGGTGGGAAATTCGCTCAACGACTTTGAGACGAAGCTCGCCGCCTATGAAAAGAAGTCGAAACACTGATTGAAAACGACGACGAAGCGGAACTTCCCACAGAAGGAGGTTCCGCTTCTTTTTTCTCTAAAAAAAAGGAATGACCGTGAAAAGACGTAATCTGCTGACGATGTTCGGAGCCATTTCGATGGTCCCTGCGTTCGCGTTGGGGAAGGGGATGCGTACGACGGGTGCCTGGTTGGCCGAACTTCTCGCCGCGGGCGAGTCGGAAACCGTCGCGGTGCTTGCGGAACCCTTCGTCAGGGAAGCGGCTGCGGGAACGCTCGCCAAGGACGCGTTCGCCTGGTACTTCGCGCAGAATCTTCACTACCTCGACAACTACGCGCTCTCTTTCGATCGTTTCGGCGACCGCCTCGAAGGGGACGATCGGGCGCTTTGCCGCCGTTGGGCCGAAGAAACGCGCGCGATGAAGCCGTGGACCGAAGGGCTCTTTACGAAGATCGTGGGCGGCAAGCCCGAGGAGAGTCCTTTCTACGTTCTGCGTCCCACGACCGCCGCCTACATGCGCCACGAGCGGGAGTCCGCCGAACACGCGCCGCTTCTGGCGGGCTTTGCCGCGCTGTTGCCGTGTTTCACCGTCTACGAACGCATGGGAATGGCGATTGCGCGCACGCGCAAGCTCGAAGGCAACCCGTACGCCGAGTGGCTCGCCGCCTACGGCGATCCGGCGTACTCGGAAACGGTCGATCGGGCGGTAAATTTGGCCGCGCGGCTTGGTTCGGAAGCTTCGCCCGAGGAGTGGAAGCGCGCCCGGACGGCATACCGTACGAGTTGCGGGTTTGAGCGTCGACTTTTTGAGGCCGCGTACCTTCTGGAAGAGCCCGATCTTCGCTGACGCGCCGTCCGGACGATGAGAAAGTCCGTATTTCGCTCCGTCCGGCACGAACGCCGGGGGCGCGGACCCTCAACGCCACAAGTGCGCAAAGGGAACCGCCGCCCCAACGCCGTCGTAGCGGCGAACGCTCTGTCCGCAGTAGAAAAGTACGCTTTGGACCGGCTGATCCTCGCCGACGAGCGACCGGAATTTCGCGAGCATCGAGAAGTCTTCCGGGCCGACGTTTTCTTTTGACGAGGTCTGCAGCGCAATGAGCCGGCCGTTCTCCCGGTGTTCGAGCAGCCACTCGACGGTGAGACCGGTACGAAGCGCAAAGTGCCGAAGCGCCCAGGGAGAGTCGTCGTCGACAAGGGCGGCCAACTGCGCCCAGGTCCATCCCGAAAGAAGTCGTCGGACGTCGTCGGGCCTCACGTTCGGGAGGACGTTCGGGTCTACGGCGCACTGTCCGAGCAACCCGCAGAGCCATCCGGAATCGGTAACGACGTGTTTGGGACTGCGGATGCTGCGCTCGAATCGGTCGGCCCCCGACCAAACGGGAACCGCCTCGACGAGATAAAGAGATTCAAGCGCCTCAACGCAGCGCCGTACAAGCGGCCGACCGATATCGAGCACCCTGGCGATTTGCGTGAGATTCAGCACTTCGCCCGAAGCGGCGCCAACCATGCGGTAGACCTTGCGCAGGGTCTGCGGATTTTTGAGGCGGCTGATCACGGGCAGATCGGTGTGGCAGACGGCGCGAATGAGATCATGGAAAAAGTCGTGCCTTTCGTCGGGCGTGCCGTCTCGGCACGTCGGATAGCCGCCTCGCATCGCTTCACCGAGGACAAGGCCTCGGTTGCATTCGTCATAGGAGAGCTTGCCGGGAAAGTCCAGCGTCCCGAGACGCTCGAGAAGGTCTCGTCCGCCGCCCGTCATTTCGCCGCGCGTAAGCGTACGGATGCGAAGGGTTGCCACGTCGGAAAGCCTTTCTGCGGCCGATTCCACTTCGGGGACGCGTACGAACGAGTCCGCTACGACCACCTTGGGCATTTTCAGCTTCTCTCGAAGGTCGGGTTTCCCCGCGAGGTCGAGCATCACGGACAGAAGCTTCGGCGAGAGATGAATGTTGCGCACAAGAAGCGTCGGAAACGGAGCGTAGCTGCTCAAGAGCGAGAGCGGCGCCTCCTCGGCGTCTTTCCGATCTTCGGGGCGCATCAGATCGATCGAAGGCGTTTGGGGAAGAATCTCCGAAAAAAGTCGCTCCCGCCCGGCGTTCCGGGGACCGCAGAGAACGATCAGCTTTCCCCGACTTCCGGAGAGGGCGTCTTTCACAAGCGAAAGAAGGCGGGATTCCGCCAGACGCAAGGAGATCTCCTCCGACGCGCCGCGGGAGTGCGTCGAGCGTTTTTTGGGAAAAGAGCGCCGTGCCGCAGGCACCATCTCTTCCGGCAGCGTGAGATTGATCGGCGAGGGGTCCCGTTCGCGGGCGGCAAAAGCGGCGATACGGTGGGCCGACCGATCGGACGAAGTGTCGGACATGAATTCATAGATGATTTCGGCGCGGAAACCCCTGCATTCATGCAGGGGAGGAAGCGCC
>ERZ772805.1319-NODE-1319-length-20909-cov-5.404814_pt1 | contig 20909 bp, 18 predicted proteins | sample MGYA00511344_ERZ772805 | MGnify/ENA primary metagenome ERZ772805 (study PRJEB29015, sample SAMEA2737730) | human gut metagenome | biome: human gut; feature: human-associated habitat; material: faeces | place: China | collected 2012 ...
GTCCGCCGTATTTCAATGTCAGCCTCACCCACAAGGCCAAGACCTGGCTGCTGGACCCCCGGGCCCCCAAGATCGACCCGCCGGCGGCTGTGCAGATGCTGAAAGAGGAGGGCATGTGATATGGCAGAAGAACAAAAGCGCGAAGTTCTGGTGGAGGTCAAGAACCTTGAGGTGACTTATGGCTCCGGCCGCAAGGCTTACAAGGCCGTGAGCAACGCCAACTTCACCATTTATAAAGGCGAGACCTTTGGCCTGGTGGGCGAGTCCGGTTCCGGCAAGACGACCATTGGCCGCGCCATCATGCGCATCCTGCCCACCTCGGGCGGCGAGATCCTCTACAAGGGCCAGAAGATCAACGGCAAGATCTCCCACGCGCTGGACAAACAGATCATCAAGGAGATTCAGATGATCTTCCAGGATCCCCAGTCCTCCCTAAACGAGCGCGCAAAGGTCAGCTACATCGTGGGCGAGGGCCTGATGAACGTCCGGCCCGACCTCTCCGCTGCCGAGCGGGAAGCCAAAGTGCGTCAGGCTCTGCTGGACGTGGGCCTGCTGCCGGAGTTTGCCTCCCGTTTCCCCCATGAGTTCTCGGGCGGCCAGCGCCAGCGCATCGGCATTGCCCGCGCCCTCATCGTGGAGCCGGAGTTCATCATTGCCGATGAGCCCATCTCGGCGCTGGACATGTCCATCCGCGCTCAGGTGCTCAACCTGCTGCGCCATATCCAGAAAGAGCGGAACATCACCTACCTCTTCATCGCTCACGACCTGTCCGTGATGCGGTACATCTCGGACCGCATCGCCGTCATCCACAAGGGCGACATCGTGGAGCTGGCCGATGCTGAGGAGCTGGTGACCCACGCCATCCACCCCTACACCCGCAGCCTGCTCTCAGCCATCCCCATGCCCAGCCCCCGCCGGGAGCGGAACAAGCATCTGCTGGTGTACGACCCCTCCATGCACGATTACAGCAAGGAAGCGCCTCAGTGGCGGGAGCTGCGCCCCAACCACTTTGTGCTCTGCAGCGAAGCCGAAGCCAAGCAGTGGCTGAGTGAAATGTAAACGTCCCGCGCTTTCTTTGCTACATTTCATACGCTCTGTTTATTGACTTTTCCGGGCTGCTCAACTACAATAGTCAGGATGGATTCCCATCCCGTTCTGCTGCCCTGGTGTGAGGGTGAGAAAAGATAAAAGGAAATGGATGATTCAATGACTACACCGGAAAATGTTCTCTACGCGTCTACGGCGCGTCCCTGGCTGAAATATTACGCACAGAAGTATATTGACCAGACCCTGCCCACCTGCTCGGCATTTGATTACGTCTGCCAGCAGAACAAGAACCGCCTGGGCGAGGCGGCCCTGAATTATTACGGCCGCAAGTTCACCTATGCGGACTTCATCGTCAATGTGAAAAAGACGGCAGCCGCGCTCCGCGGTGTCGGCGTCAAAAAGGGCGATATCATCACAGTGGTCAGCGTGATGACCCCGGAGGTCATCTACGCGTTCTACGCTGCCGACCTCATTGGTGCCACCCTGAACCTGGTGGATCCCCGCTACAGCGTCGAGGGCATCCGCGATTACATTGAGGAAGTGGACTCCCATCTGCTCATCTGCCTGAACGTGGTGTACGAGCGCTGCCGTCAGGCCGCCAAGCGCACCCATGTGGAGCGTGTGATCGTCCTCTCCCCGGCCGACTCCCTGCCGTTCCCGCTCAGCGTCGGCTACAAGATGACCAACCCCGATAAGAACAAGTACAAATCCAACGTTCTGCACTGGAAGCAGTTCCTGGAGGGCGGCGAGGGCCAGAGCACCGCCGCGGAGCCCTACGACCCCGGCCACGCCTGCGTGGTGGTCCACACCGGCGGCACCACGGGCTCGCCCAAGGGCGTCATGCTGACAGACAACAGCTTCAACGCCATTGCACAGCAGTTCTCTGCCTATGACACCCTGTTCCAGAAAGGGCAGAAGCTGATGAACATTATGCCCCCGTTCATCGCCTACGGCTATGCCTGCGGCGTGCACCTGCCGCTGGTGCTGGGCCTGACGGTGATCATCATCCCCAACCTGGACCCTGCCAAGCTGGGCAGCCTGGTGCTCAAGTATAAGCCCGAGATCATGTTCGGTGTGCCCGCCCACTACCAGCAGCTGGCCGCCGACCCGAAAGTTCAGAAAAAAGACCTCTCGTTCATTCACAACTACGCGGCTGGCGGCGACGCCATTTCGCTGGGCGCGGAGAAGACGGTCAACGAATTCCTGGCCTCCCACAACGTGGAGTACCCCATGGCCAAGGGCTATGGCATGACGGAAGTTGCCTCGGCCGCCACTGTGGCCGCCGGTAAGAACAACAAGCCCGGCAGTGTGGGCATTCCCATGGTCAACACCCTCGTCTCGGCGTTTGAGCCAGGCACGGACAAAGAGCTGCCCATTGGTCAGCGCGGCGAGCTGTGCATCAGCGGCCCCGCCACCATGAAAGGCTACTACAACAAACCCGACGAAACGGCCATGATCCTGCACAAGCACCCGGATGGCCGCGTCTGGGTCCACACCGGCGATATCGGCTATATTGACGAGGACGGCTTCGTCTACCTGGATTCCCGCATCAAGCGGCTCATCATCCGGCACGACGGCTTCAAAGTCTTCCCCTCCATGATCGAAAACGTGGTCAGCCAGCACCCCGCCGTGCACCAGTGCTCCGTTGTGGGCTGTGCCGATCAGGACCATGTGCAGGGCCGCCTGCCATTCGTGTACATCGTGCTCACCCCCGCCGCTGCTGGTGTCAAGAAAAAGCAGCTGATCAAAGAGCTGCGCCAGATGTGCGAGGAGGAGCTGCCCGAATACGTCCAGCCTGTGGCCTACAAGTTTGTGCCGGAGCTCCCCATGACCCCGGTGGGCAAGGTAGACTATCGCAAGCTGGAAGAGGAGATCACTCCCCGCGATTACTGAGATTTTTGATGGGAAAGAAGGAACCACACCGTGAAAAAGAAATTTGTCAGCCTGCTGCTGGCAGCCGCTCTGGTGTTCTCGCTGGGCGTCCCCGCCTTTGCTGAGGGTGCCGAGGCACTGCCCGCGGAACCCGAGGCCGCTGTGGCCGAAGCAGAGCCGGAAACGGCCCCTGAGGATGAGACCAACGAAGTGGTCATTACCCTGGGCGATACCGTGACGGCTACCACCACCGAACAGGCTCCCGCCGCCGACACCAAAACGACTGCCCCCGCGGCGGACAGCACGAAAGAAACTGCTGCCGACACGGAGAGCACGGAGCAGAAGCAGATCACCTACGTTGCCCTGGGCGACAGCATCGTGGCAGGCGTGGGCCTGGCCGATGTCCAGTACAGCGCCAACGGCACTTCCACTTACGGCGTGGACATGCGCCCCAATTTCAAGGGCTACTCCCCAGACTGCTATGTCGGTAAAGTGGCTTCCAAACTGGGTTTGGACCGCGACCACGCCATTGATCTGGGCCTGCCTGCCCTGACGGCCCCCGACCTGGTGGACATGATCCGGGACGGCAAGATGCCCCAGATGAACATGGAGTCCGGCTGCTACTACGTCTACCCGGAGTTCCAGGATTACATCCGCAAGGCAGACGTCATCTCCATCCAGATCGGCTCCAATGACGCGTTCGTGCCCTGCGTGGCCGGCCTGTGGAACGCCACCAACCACAAGAGCGACGCTCTGGCTTCCACCATCCTCTCCGGCAACCTGCGCTCCTCCGGCTCTGCCGTTTCCACCATCCTCAAGGGCATCAAGGACATGGAGCTGACCAAAGAGGAAAAGAACGCCTCCTGGAAGCTCATCACCTCCGATATGGCCAAGATCTGCGACCGCATCTATCCGCAGACCACCTCCGCCCTCATCTCCATCGTGCAGGAGATCCGCAAGCTGAACCCGGACGTGCAGATCCTGCTGATGGGCTACACCGACCCGGTGCCGTTTATCCCCTGCTGGCACAACTACTTCCGCAAGCTCAACAAGTTTGAGAAGCAGCTGGCCGAGACCTATGACCTGACTTATGTGGCCATCCCCAAGGCAAAGACCGACCTGGATGTCCACCCCACCATTAAGGGCCACGAGTACATCGCCAACAAGATCGTCAACGCCATCGACGTGAAAGCTGAATAATTTCTGTACTGCCCATCCTGCAAAGAACGCCCGCTTCCAACTGGAAGCAGGCGTTCTTTTTTGCGTGTGATTCGTTTTTAAGCGGCCAGCGCTTTTTTCAGGTTGGCAAGGACGGTATCGCTGTCCTCACAGCAGACAAGGACCACCTCGCCGGAGGGAAGAGTCTCCACTTTCGCGTTCTTGGCGATCTGATACTCGTCCTCGAGATAATGCTCCATGGACTGCTGCTCGCTCTCCACATAGGCATTCAGGGCGTCTACCACGTCCTGCGTTCTGCCCTCGGCAGGCTTGACGATGGCAAGGCCATAGCTCTGCACCATCATTGTGGAAAGGGAGGCGGCAAAATCCTCCGCCATGCCATCCTCCAAGTTGAGCATGGGCATCATCATGTTGGCGATCTCATCATTGAGCTGGTCGGCCTCATAGTCCTTGCTGTAGCCGTACTGAGCGGTGTATTTCCCGTCCGCGCCTTTGGTGAAGATCATATAATACTCGTTGTCCTCGGCGCTGCGGGCATCGTGGAGGATCTGGGTGTAGTCTTTGGGGGTGCTTGCAGCGGAGGAAGCGGGCTTGCCCGTGCTGCCGGATGTGCCGCAGCCCACCAGAGCCAGCAGGGCAGCGCCTGCCAGCAGCGCCGCAAAGATGCGTTTCAGTTTCATAGTGGATATTCCTTTCGTTCGTGAGGCGTCGTTTGGAAGAGTGCAGCCATAGTATTCCACTTTTTTGTGCTGCTATCCAGAATACGAGCCACCGCGGGCGAAAATTGCGCCGCTGCCTGTAACACTTTTATGAACAGACGTTTTTCAGCTTCTTTACAGCATCAGGGCTTCCAGATCGCCGTGGTTGACGGGGGTGGAAAGGATGATCTGGGTGCTGGTGGTACCCAGCTTCTGGAACTGGAGGATCAGATGCTCCAGCTGGGGCATACTGCCGCAGCTGACCTTGATGAGGAATGTATAATCGCCCGTGACGTGGTAGCACTGCAGCACTTCCTTGCTGTTCTGGATCAGGTGCAGGAACGCCTCGTGCTTGGAGGGGGCCACCGAAAGGCTGATGAGGGCATCCACATACACGCGGTCTGCCGGGCGGTTGAGTGTGACGGTATAGCCGCCGATGACGCCATCGGTCTCCAGCTTGTGGATGCGGCTGGAAACGGCAGGGCTGGTCAGAGCTACCTGCTCCGCGATCTCCTTGACAGGCATACGGGCGTTTTTGGCCAACAGGGCCAGAATTTTACGGTCCAAATCATCCATGGGACAATGTCTCCTTTGATATTCTGTTGAAATCCACAAAAATTTTCGAAAGTAAAGTTTTATTGTTGTAAAAATTTATAAACCTAGCAAAAGTTGGATTTCATTTCGCTTGTGTTAATTATATAAAGTTTTGCTTCAAAAGTAAAGTGCAAATTTAAGCATTTCAAGAAATTTCTATTTGACAAAAAAGAAAGAGCTGGTATAATACATATCGCAGGGTACGGATGCGGGGCTTCCGCGTCCACAGGCTGTGCAAAACGCCTGAAACAGCTTCCCTGCCTGAAATTGCGATTCACCACTTTATATACTTTCCCACCCCTCTATACACAAAAACCCGCTGCCAGGCGGGTTTTTGTGTTTGTATGGAGTCACCCTCTCAACAAAAGCGGCCCCCGCCGTGTCTGGTCTGCCAGTGCACAGCGGGGGCCTTTTGCTTATGATGAAGTTTGGAGAATGGCTTTGTACATTATGCCTCGGCGCGGGTCTTCTTGAGCAGGCTGAGGATCACAGCGCCTGCCACGCTGCCCACGGCCAGGGCCACACAGTAGAGCAGAGCATGGTCCACCACCGGGAAGACGAAGATGCCGCCGTGAGGTGCCCGCAGAGCGCAGCCAAAGGTCATGGAGAGGGAGCCTGCCAGCGCTGCACCGATGACACAGCTGGGCAGAACACGGAGCGGGTCGGCTGCTGCGTAGGGAATGGCGCCCTCCGTGACGAAGCAGAGGCCCATGATGTAGTTGACGATACCGTTGCGGCGCTCATCCGGGGTCCACTTTTTAGGGCAGAACGTGGTGGAGAGGGCGATGGCGATGGGCGGGACCATGCCGCCCACCATGACAGCGGCCATGACCTCGTAGTTGCCGGAGGCCAGCGCCGCGGTGCCAAAGACGTAAGCTGCCTTGTTGAACGGGCCGCCCATATCAATGCTCATCATACCGGCCACGATGGCACCCAGCAGGACCTTGGAAGTGCCGCCCATGGCGTTGAGCCAATCGGTCATGGCGGTGTTGATCATGCCCATCACCGGGTTGATGCCGCACATGACTGCGCCCACCACGAGAATGCCGCCCAGCGGGTAGATGAGCATGGGCCGGATGCCGTTGAGGCTGGCGGGGAGCTTTTCGGTGATCTTCTTGAGGAACTGGACCACATAGCCTGCCACGAAACCAGCCAGCAGAGCGGCCAGGAAGCCGCCGGAGATACCGGTGGTCTCGCCATTGGCAAGACCTGCAAAGTTGGTGCCGTTCATGGCCAGGACGCCGCCCGCAAAGCCAACGGCCAGACCCGGGCGGTCTGCAATGGACATGGCGATGAAACCAGCCAGGATGGGCAGCATGTAGCCGAATGCCGCGCCGCCCACCGTCTTGAAGAACGCCGCCACAGGGGTGTTCATCCCGAAGTTGGAGGGATCAATGGTGTAGTCGTCCAGCAGGAATGCCAGGGCGATCATGATGCCGCCGCCCACCACGAACGGCAGCATGTGGGAGACACCGTTCATCAGGTGCTTGTAGAGGCTGCGGCCCAGGCTCTCGCCTGCGGTGTCCTCCTCCGCGGCCGCCTGCGCGCCGCCCTTGGCGTGGAAGACCGGCACCTCACCGTGGGCCACTTTCTTGATGAGCTCCTCGGGTTTGTGGATGCCGTCGTCCACCCGGGTGAACAGGACGGGCTTGCCGTCAAAGCGGGCCGTTTCCACGTTCTTGTCCGCTGCCACGATGATGCCGTCGCACGCCTCGATCTCTTTCCGGGTCAGGGCGTTCTTGGTGCCGTCGGAGCCGTTGGTCTCCACTTTCACGGGCAGACCCAGCTTGTCACCGGCCTTGACGAGGGCTTCGGCGGCCATGTAAGTATGGGCGATGCCGTTGGGGCAGGCGGTGACGGCCAGCACCCGGTAGCCGTTCTGGGGGATCTGCTGCTGGGTGAAGCTCTCATCCCCGAACTGAGCCTCTTCCTGTGCGTCGATGGCGTCCAGGAACTCCGCCGGGGTCTTGGCGGCGCGGAGCTTCTCCACGAAGTCCTCGTTCATCAGCATCTGCATCATGCGGGCCAGCATATCCACATGCAGGCCGCCGTCCTCCGGGGCGGCAATGGCAAACAGCAGGTCGGTGGTACCGTCGTCCTCGGCATTGTACTGCACCGGGGCGCTCAGGCGGAGAGCCGCCAGGCTGGGGCGGGTGACGCAGGCCGTTTTGGCATGGGGCACGGTGATGCCGTTGTCCACATAGGTGGAGCCCTCCGCCTCGCGGGCGTAGAGGGCCTTTTTGTAGGCCTCTTTGTCGGTAATGTTGCCGTGGGTGGCCTGCAGCTCCACCAGACGGTCGATGATGGCGGCCTGATCCGGCGCGGCCACGTCCAGCGCGATGGACTTTGCGGTAAACAATTCCGTGATACGCATGGGGTGTTCTCCTCTCCTCGTTAAATCGTCAGCAATAACTTCTCGATCTCTTCTTTCTTCGCCAGCCCCAGGCTGAACGCCGTGGCGCTGCCGCAGGCGGTGCCCAGGCGGAGGGCGGTGGTGTAATCACCGCTCTGCAGGGTACCTGCCACAAAGCCTGCCACCATGCTGTCACCCGCGCCGACGCTGTTGACCACTTTGCCTTTCGGGCAGCCGATGCGGTGGGTCTGGCCCTGCTCATCCAGCAGCAGAGCGCCATCCCCTGCCATGCTCACCAGCACGTTGCGGGCGCCTTTTTCCTGCAGGGTCCTGGCTGCTGCCACGATTTCATCATCCGTGTTCAGAACACGGCCCACGATCTCGCCCAGCTCATGATTGTTGGGCTTGATGAGGAAGGGGTGGAAAGGCAGCACATTGACCAGCAGGTCCCGGGTGGCGTCCACCACGGCCCGCACGCCGCGGCCTTCCAGCCGGGCCAGCAGCCGCTCGTAGGTGGTCTGTGCCAGGCTGGCCGGGATGCTGCCCGCCAGAATCAGGATGTCTCCGTTCTGCAGGGCGTCCAGCTTGGCTTCCAGCGCCTGCATGGCGCTCTCCGGGATGTTGGGGCCCGCACCGTTCAACTCGGTCTCCTGCCCTGCCTTGATCTTGACGTTGATGCGGGTCATCCCCTGGGCCAGGTGGATGAAATCGGTCTGGATGCCCTGGGCGGCCAAGCCGCGCTCCAGCCAGGCACCCGTCTCCCCGGCCACAAAGCCCAGGGCGACGCTTTTGCAGCCCAGCTCGGCCAGCACACCGGATACGTTGATGCCCTTGCCGCCCAGCACGCAGTCTTCGCCGCGGGCACGGTTTACCTCGCCCACTTCCAGCGGGGAGTCCAGCCGCACCACATAATCAATGGCCGGGTTGAATGTTACCGTGTAGATCATTCTTCCGTCTCCTTTACCAGCGTGTATTGTTTGTATTTGGGGTTGGGGCAGCGGTTCGTCAGGATCGCCCCGCCGTGCAGCTCGGTGATGACCGCCGGGTAGACGCGGGCGAACTTGGAGTCATCCACCAGGAACCAGGCTTCCCGCGCCCGCCGGACAGCCGCCGCCTTGACAGCCGCTTCCTCGGGGTCCGGCGTGGTGAAGCCTGCGTCCAGCGCCACACCGTTGGCTCCCATAAAGGCTTTGGTGAAGTTGTACTGCTGCAGGCTCTGCAGCGCTGCCGCCCCGATGATGGCCTCTGTCTGGGGGCGGAGCAGCCCGCCGGGCAGACACACCCGGCAGCCTTTCTGGGCCAACAGACGGGCATGGGCCACGCCGTTGGTCACATAAGCGGCATCCAGTGCCGGGCCGCTGACGGCCCGGGCCAGCGCCAGCGTGGTGGAACCTGCGTCCAGATAGACGAAATCCTCTGCCGTGATGAGGGCCGCCGCTGCATTGGCGATGGCCCGCTTTTCGGCCACGGCCAGGCTCTCCTTGGCAGCCATGGTGGGCTCATCGGCCCGGAACTGGCTGTCCGGCAGGGTGGCCCCGCCGTGGACTTTATTGACTTTGCCCAGACGGTCCAGCTCGTTCAGATCCCTGCGGATGGTGGACTCGCTGGCATTCAGGGCCTCGCACAGCTCCTGCACGGTGGCGGTGCGTTTTTCCGCCATCAGCGCCAGGATCTGGGCAAACCGTTCTTCTGCCAACATCGGGCATTCCTCCTGTTTGATTGGTTTTGAAGCTTTTCGCGTGTTTTTGGTGTCTGCAATTTTATTATAGCAATCTTTCCGTCAAAATCAATCACTTTCGGTCAGTTTTGCGCACAAATTATTTCCTCAAAATTCAGGCATCCTGCACAAATGCTGGGATACAACGAACAAAAAGCAGCCAACCGACCGGACATCCGCGCCCAGTAGTTGGCTGCTTTTGACGTTTTTTGAATGGTTTAACGGAATCAGCGCTTAGGCGTCGGAGCGGGCAAAGGCGTTCTTCATGCCGCTGCTCAGCTCAAACAGCACCTTATCCAGCGTATCGGCGGCACGGGCCTTGAGGGCCTTGGCAATGGCCTCGTTGGCCTCCACCCGGAGAGCGGCGCGCTGGCCGGCATCCGGCTCTGCAATGAGCTTTGCGTCGTACTGGTGGATGAGGGCCCGGCTGGCCGAGAGGACGCCCAGCTCATACCGCTCGGCATGGATGAGGCTCTTGGAATAAGAGGCATCCGTCATGGCGGCGATCATCCGGCTGACCCAGTAGAAGCTGTCGGTGGACACCTCTTTGGTGGTGCAGGACAGGTACTCCGGCGTGGCGGTCACATTGGCGTAGAACGGCACCATGGTGTTGAACGCGTTGGAGGCATAAGCCACCCACTCAATGGCGCTCTGCTCCGCTGGGACGTCCGGACGGATCTGGATCAGGGCCATAAAGTCGTTGCGGTTGATGCCGATGGAGCGGTACATGCCGCGCTGGCTCTTGTCGCCGTAGCTGGCGTAGGGGTCATAGGGCGTACCCTGGTAGTGGGAGGACAGCACATATTTGACATCCTCCGGGGTCAGCTTCTTCTCGGGCACCATGCACCAGGGCAGGTCATCGGAGCGCGGGGTGTAGTCGGCGTCCGGGCCGTCCCAGACCCAGGTGTTGGGATTGAGAGTGCGGAGCATGTACCAGGCACGGGGCGTGTTGTAAACGTGGTCGGCGTCGTCGTGGCTGCCAAAAGCGTCCCGCGGGTTCAGGCTTCCGTCCAGCGACAGGTCGAGATGATTGGCCGCGATGAACTCCCGCAGGTCCGCCGAGCACATGTAGTCTTTTTTGTCACCATAGGCATCGTCCAGGTCAAAACTGTCGATGCCCAGCTGGTTGGGCATGACCACGTAGGAATCATCCGGCACGCGGCGGGCCATCCAGTGGTGGCCGCCGATGGTCTCCAGCCACCAGATCTCGTGGACATCCTGGAACGCGATGCCGTTCATCTCATAGGTGCCGTAGGTCTCCAGCAGGCGGCCCAGCCGCTCCACGCCCTCCCGGGCCGAATGGATATAGGGCAGCACCAGATAGACGATATCCTCCTCGCCGATGCCGCCGGGCACCTCCGGGGTATCGCCCACGGCAGGCTGGTACACCACCAGCGGGTCAGCCCCCAGCACGCGGGGGTTGGAGGTGATGGTCTCGGTAGCGGTCATGCCCACATTGGCGGCATTGACACCGGCCGCGGCCCAGATGCCCTTGCCCTCCACAGCGTTTGGCATGGCCGTCATCCGCATAGGATCGCCCGGCAGGGGGATCTCCACATGGGACAGCACGGATTTGTAAACAGCCGGGTGCTCCTCCGGCTGCACGACCACAAATTTTTTGGCCGTGAAATGCCCCGAACCGGAATCGTCGTTGCGGGCGATCATGGTGGAGCCGTCATAGGATGCGTTTTTACCAACAAGGATCGTTGTAAAAGCCATAAGTTTTTCCCTCCGAAGTTTCAAATTTCGGTTTGCTGGGACTATTGTAGCCTCTTTTGCCCAAAAAGGCAAGAGCGACAAAAAGCCCGTCGGCTCTGCATACGCCGACGGGCTTTTCCGAAAGAAAAAGAATGGGGATTGATCACAAAAAGAAAAGAAGATCGCAACCTTACCAGTCCTTGACCGAGCCATCAAAGGCACGGCGGGCAGCGGTGCTACCGCGCTCCTTGGCGGGGGAAAGCTCTTCGGCGTCGTCCGCCAGCTCCACGCCGATGCCGGGTGCTTCGGGGATGATCATGCAGCCGTTCTCGAAGCGGAGGGGCTCCTTGACCATCTTGTCCTCGGCCCCGTTGAGGCAGAAGCCCGGCAGCTCCTGGATGCCCAGGTTGGGGATGGAGGCGCAGATCTGCAGGCAGGCGGCGGTAGAGACCGGGCCCAGCGGATTGTGGGGGATGACCAGCACATCATGGGCCTCGGCCAGAGCGCAGATCTTTTTGCTGGTGGTAATACCGCCCACAGCGCAGACGTCCGGGCGGACATACTGGCAGGCGTGGCGGGCCATCAGCACCTCAAACTCACGCAGGTCAATGGCGCGCTCGCCCGTGGCGATGGGCACGCCCACCTTGCTGGCCACCTCGGCCATGGTATCCACGTTGTCGGGCGGGACGGGGTCTTCCAGGATCATGGGGCGGTAGGGCTCCACGGCGCGGCCAAAGGCCACAGCCTCCGGCAGAGTCATGCCGCGGTGCACTTCTAGCACGAAGTCAAAATCGGGACCGACGGCCTCGCGGGCCACCCGGACCTTTTCCACTTCCCGCTCGATGCGGCTGGAGTAGAACTCACCTTTGCCGTCCGGTGCGCTGGTGGGGCCGTTGCAGAAGATCTTTGCAGCGGTAAAGCCCATCTCCTGCAGCTGCTGGTACTGCGCGGCCAGCTCGTTTTTATCCTCAGTGATGTGCATGACAGAGGCATAGACCCGGACTTTCTCGCGGGTCTTTCCGCCCAGCAGCTCATACACGGGCACGCCCAGAGCCTTGCCCTTGATATCCCACAGGGCGATGTCGATGGCCGAGATGGCGCTCATGATGACCGAGCCGCGGAAGTAGACTGAACGCAGGAAATTCTGGTTGTAATCCTCAATGCGGAACGGGTCTTTGCCAATGAGATAGGTGGCAAATTTTTCAATGGCGGCAGCCGTGGCCTGCAAATAGCCCCAGTTGCCTGCCTCGCCCAAGCCTACGATGCCTGCATCGGTATACACCTGCACAAACAGGTAGTGCTTGGCAAAGCGAAGCTTGACGTCGGTAATTTTCATAAATTCAGCCTCCAGTTTTTGCTGCGCTCGGGTTTCAAATCAATGATAGATGTTCCTGGAAGAATTTGCAATGCAGTGCCAGGGCCCGCTCCCAACCGGGGGTCCGATTGGTGGTAAAGCCGTGCATAGCCTCCGGGATGCGCTGGGCTGTGACGCAGACGCCTGCCTTGACCAGCCGGAGAACAAAGGCCTCCACATCCTCCCGCAGGCTGTCCTCTCCGGCCGAGAGGATCAGGCTGTCTGGGAACGAGGCCAGTGCCTCGTCCGCAGCTTTTGCCGGGGAGCAGAGCGGATCCGCCGGGTCGGCCTTGCCCACATAGAAGTCTGTGTACAGCTTTTCCGTCTCCGCGCGTTTTGCCCAGAACGGGTCTTTCTGCAATTCCGGAGAAAGCCGCCGGAGCGGATTCACTGTATTGTCTGTCGGGAAATATTCCATCAGCACGCAGCAGGGGTGCAGCCGATGGGTCTCGGCATTTTTCAGGCAGACCGCCGCTACCAGGTTGCCGCCTGCGCTGTGCCCGGCCAGAATGATCTTGTCCGGGTCAATGCCCAGCTCTTCTGCATGGTCAAAGGCATAAGCGGCGATGCCGTAGGCCTCTTCCACGGCTGCGGGGAACGGTTCTTCCGGAGCAATGCAGTAGTCCACATCCCAGACCAGAGCATTCAGCTGCTCCATCAGGGTGCAGCAATAGCGGCGGTCACGGTCAGTGCGGCCCTTGATAAAGCCGCCGCCGTGGAAGTTCAACAGCAGGGCTGCTTTGGCAGGCAGATGCTCCGGGCGCTCCTCGAACACATGGACTTTGCGGCCATCGGCCACTTCGACCCAAAGTTCTGTTTCGGTGCCGGGCAGTGCGGCCAACTCTTCCGGACTGACCGGGCCGAACCGGTCACGGCTACGCACCTGCTGAGCCGTTGCAATTTTTTCTTCCAGTGTCATTTTGTATGCTTCCTTTCCGGGATCAGAATGCCGGCAGCACTGTCATGGTGTAGAAGATATAAACGAAGGGTAGAATCAGCGTGATGAGCGCGCCGCTCTTGATAATTGCCTTCAGGTCGTAGCCACCGTCTGCCATGCACATGGGCACTGCAGGGGTAGCCATCGGGGTCAGGAAGGCGGTCAGAGAACCGGCGTTGACCAGCAGGACCAGGCCAATGGGGTTGGCACCCAGGGCAGAGCAGGTCAGCAGGCAGATGGGAATAAAGACAGCGGAGACAGAGCGGTTGAGCATAAACTGAGTGAGCAGGAAGGGGATGATGAAGAACAGGGCACCGAGGACATAGTTGTTGTGAGTGCCGCCGACGGCCGTTGCCAGAACGTTGCCAATGAGGTCGCCTGCGCCGGTGTTGGTCAGGGCAGTGCCCAGAGCCAGCGCACCGACAAAGAGCATCAGCATATCCCAGGGGATGTCGCGGAGAGCAGATTTCTGATCAACCACGCCGAACAGTACCATCAACAGGCTGCCCACCAGAGCAACGGACCAGGTAGTGAGGTGGAGCTGAGAAGAGAATATGAGGCAGAGGATGGTCGCAAAGAAGATAATGATGCCGAGTTTATCCACCAACGGGCTGAGCTTCTGGGCCTGCTTGCCGGATTTCCTTTCTTCCAAAGCCTCGATGGGAACCACAGGCTCTTTGGGGGTGAACTTGGGACCAAGGAACAGTGCCCAGAGCGGGACAACAATGAGAACAGGCCATGCAGCGAGGGTGAAGTCCGTGGGCTGGATGCTCATACCGGCAAAGCCGTAGGTCTCCATGAAACCGGTGTACTGGCCAGCCATCTGAATGGCTGTTGCCAGTGGGAGGATGCCGCAACAGGCCACGCAGACGACCATGACAGGGAACATATACTGGGTGCGGCTGTGTCCGGTGTTATCGCACAGGGCAGCCAGCAGTGGACTGACGATGGCATAAACGACCATGGGGCTGGCAATGAAGTTGGTGAGCAGGACAGCCAGCAGGATGTAGCCGAAATAGGCCATCCGGAAGCTGCCACGGGTCACTTTCATGATGGCATCGCACATGCCATCCACCAGAGAGGTGCGGCGGAAGCCTGCGGCCACCACAAACATGGTAGCCATCAGCAGGGTGTTGACATTGGAGAAGCCGGCCAGTGCACCGCTTGCATCAATGCATCCGGTAAAGTAAAGTGCTGCCAGAGAGATCATGGCAGTGAGCCACATGGGGATCTTGTTCAGCATATAGCTGACCAGCGTTGCCGCAAAGATCACCATACAGATGATCATTTGAGTGTTCATAAATGTTTCCCTTTCCGTTTGATTTTTCTCACATGTTCAAACTCGAAAAGTCCGCAGCTGCCCGGGCATGGGGCTTTGTTGTGCTTATCTTAACAAATAATTCATCGTTTGTCGCGGCCAAATATTCGCCTTTTTCTCCGCCCGGACAGATTTCCCCCGGCCTAGCTTTGACAAAGATTCCACAATCCATTTTGCAAAAAATCCAAACATTTTCCCTGTGTGTTTTCGCCAACGCATACCTCTTTCTTTTGTATGTTTTGCCGAATCATCCTGTCAAATTCCAGCCAAAAGCGCAGAAAAAGCAGTTGACTCGTCGTATTTTTTCGGTTATCCTTGAGAAGAGCCCTGCACAGAAAAATCTTATCCGAATCTTTTCCACAGGGAAAATGTTTGGATTTTGGGAGGAACTCGGATGGAATTTGCAAATTATCAGCTGGACTGGCCCCGGGAGAATCTCATAGTCCGGTGCTTTGTCCACGACGTGATGAACTACCGCTACCACTGGCATGAAGATGACTATGAGCTGAGCATCCTGCTCCACGGCACCCAGGAATACTGCCGCGGCAACAAAAATTTTCTCCTCCGGGAAAACGATATCATCCTCACGGCCCCGGGCATCGGCCACGCCTCCATGGGCCAGCAGGCCGATACCATCGCCTTTGTGCTCCACTTTTCGGCTTCCGCTTTTAAGCCGTTCCTCAAAAAAGGCGGCATCTATGATTTTCCCTCCTGTCTCTCCGACGAGACGACCCGGGAGAGTGCCGATTACCGCCAGGTCCGGTTCTACGCCAGCCAGATCTTCCGGTTTGCCCAGGAGGGCGGAGCCTATGCCCAGCTGGCCGTCCGTGCCAACCTGGACCTCCTCATCATTACCCTCTGTACCCGGTTCTCCCCCACCCTGCTCAACACCCTGCCGGAGGATAAACCCCGCCGGGATGCCGTCCGCCGTCTGCTGGCGTATGTCTCAGACCATTATGCCGAAAAGCTGACCCTGGAAGACCTGGCGGACTACGCCCAGTACAACCGCACCTACCTTTCCACCCTCTTCAAGCAGATGGTGGGCATCAACTTCCACGAGTACCTGACCCGCGTGCGGTTCCAGCACGCCCTGGCCGACCTGGCCATGACTTCGGACAGTCTCACTGACATCGCCCTCCGCAATGGCTTTGCCGACCTGAAAACGTTCAACGCCCGGTTCCGCGCCACCCTCCAGCGCACGCCTGCCGAGTACCGCGCACAACTTCGCCCAGGGCGGGTAATGGACGGGATGCAGCGCAAATTTCTCCCCTCGGACGACCCTCTGCTCCAGCGCAAGCTGAATGAATATCTGCAGATCGGGCTGGCCTGATACAGAATACAGAAAACGCCCCGTACAGAAGCAGCTGCTCTGTATGGGACGTTTTGTCTTGGAATGGTTTTTTTCACCCCTGCGGGTGGAAATGATCGTAGATGGTCCGGGCCAGCCGCGGGCCCACGCCGGGGGTATTTTCCAGCTGGTCAATCGCGGCCTCCCGCACGGCGCTTACGCTCTTGAACCGGGCCATCAGTGCCTTGGCCGTTTTGGGGCCGACGCCCGGCACCTCGGTCAGGGTGGAGGCGTAGCTTTTTTGGTGCATCTGCTGTTTGCGGTAGGCGTTGGCAAAGCGGTGCGTCTCATCCTGAATGGCCGTGATGAATGTGAATGTGCCCCGGTTCATGTTGATGGCGATCTCCCGGCCCTCGCTGTCCACGATGGCACGGGTGCGGTGGTGGTCGTCCTTGACCATGCCGTAGAGGGGGACGTCGGCCAGGGCCGTGCCTGCCAGCGCCTCCCTGGCGGCGCTCACCTGGCCCCGGCCGCCGTCCATCAGGAGCAGGTCCGGCTTCTGGCCGAAATAGTTATTGCTGGGCTCCCCGGCCTTGGCCAGAGCGGCGTATTTTTCGTACTCCGCCGCCCGCCGGGAGACGGTCTCCGCCAGCGAGGCGTAGTCGTCGGTGCCCAGCACGGTTTTCATCTTGAACTTACGGTAGCCCGCCTTATAGGGTTTGCCGTCCTTGAACGTGACCATACCGCAGACACTGGTGCCATCGCCCCAGTTGGAAATATCGTAGCTCTCAATGGCGCGGGGCGGCTTTGCAAGGCCCAGCACCTGGGCCAGCTCGTCCAGCAGCTTTTCTTCCCGGGCATAGCGGCCGCTCTCCCGGGCCAGACGCTCCACTGCATTGGTGTGGGCCATCTCCACCAGGCGGGCCTTATCGCCCCGCTGGGGCACATAGAGCTGCACCTCGCTCCCCCGCTTCTCGTTCAGGGCCTGCTGCAGGGCGTCGGCGTCCGGCGGCAGCTCGTCCACCGCGATGACCTTGGGGATCTGCTCGTCGTCCAGATAGTACCGGGGCAGAAACTCCTCCCGCGCGGCGGCGATATCCGCCGTATCGTGGAAAAGGAACTCCCGCTTATCCGTCAGCCGTCCCTCCCGGAAGCGGAGCACCGCCGCGCAGACGCTGCCGGGGGTGCCCGCCAGTGCCACCACGTCCATCTCCACATCCGGGTCCACGACCACTTTCTGGCCCGCCGTCACTTTGGTGATGGCGTTGATCTGGTCGCGGATCAGGGCCGCTGTCTCAAATTCCAGTCGGTCGGAGGCTTCCATCATCCGCTCGTTGAGGGTTTTCAGGATGTCTTTTTTGCCGTACCGGATCAGGTGGACCGCGCTCCGGACCGCTTGATTGTAATTTTCACAGCTGATCTTGCCGCTGCACACGGCCATGCATTTGCCGATATGGGCGTTCAGGCAGGGGCGGCCCCTGCCGATCTCCTGCGGGAAGCGCTTGTTGCACCGGGGCAGCAGGAAGGCGTCCATGGCCGTTTCGGCCATCTGCCGGGCCGCAAAGCTGGAAGTATAGGGGCCCAGATACTCCGCGCCGTCGTCCTCTTTCTGGAGCACGAACGAGAGCCGGGGCCACTCCTCTTTGGTGATCTTGATATAGCTGTAACCCTTATCGTCCTTGAGCAGGATGTTGTATTTGGGGGTGTGGGCCTTGATCTGGCTGGCTTCCAGCACCAGCGCCTCAAACTCACTCTGGCAGACGATAACGTCGAACGCATCGGCGTGGGCGATCATCTGGCTGACTTTGTTGTCGTGGGGCACACCCTCCCGGAAATACTGGCTGACCCGGATGCGGAGCCGCTTGGCCTTGCCGATATAGATGATGGTATCGGTTTTATCCCGGATAATATAAACACCGGGTAAAAGCGGCAGCATACAGGCCTTTTTGTAAAGTTCCGCCTTGGTCATTCCGCATCGCTCTCCCGGTTTTTGCGGGCCTGGCGGATATTATCCAGAGAGCGGAAAATGCCAAACCAGGCGGGCACAGTGTACCACCAGCCGGGTTTCTTATCTTCATCGGCTGCAAACCAGAGGGCAAACTGGACAATGAGCAGCGTGACGAACATGCCCAGCGCAAAATACCACGGACGACCGGAATCACAGAACGCCACAAATTTCCGCATGGTTTCTTCACTCGGTTTTTTCATGGGGAATGTCCTCCTTTTTCAGATCTTTCATTTCCGGGTTCCCTCCCGATAGCAAAAAAGCGGCAGGAAAAGCTCCCGCCGCTTCAAAAATCAAAGGCTCGAATTACTCTGCAAAGCCAGACTCTACCAGCTTGATGAGGCCATCCACCGCGGCCTGCTCGTCAGCACCATCGGCAATGATGCGGATGGTAGTACCGCCAACGATGCCCAGAGACAGAACGCCCAGCAGGCTCTTAGCGTTCACGCGGCGCTCCTCTTTCTCGACCCAGATGGAAGACTTGAACTCGTTTGCTTTCTGGATGAAGAAAGTAGCGGGACGTGCATGCAGACCAACCTGATTTTCAACGGTAACTTCTTTGACGTACATAGTAAAACGCTCCTATCTATTATCGTTCTCGGGAATTCGATTTGTTTCTTGCCTGTTGCGTTGTACCTATTTTAGCGCAAGCCGAAACCAATGTACAGCCCCAGAACGCATTTTTGGCGGTTTTCCCAATGATGAGGGGGGTCTTTTTCACCTTTTATACAAAGATAACAAAATTATTCCCCCAGTGTTGGCCGGGTAATACAAAAGTTTTCAACATTTTTTTGACATTCGACGGTTTCCCGGCCCGTTCGACCCTGTTTTCAGCCCTGATAGCGCATTTCCAGCACCTGACTGGGGCGCACCACCAGCGGGTCTTTGGCCGGGTCGAATTTCTCCTTTGCGCCCACTACCTGCCAGCCCATGCGGCGGTAAAGAGCCAGTGCCCGGGTGTTGGTGTTCAGCACCGTAAGCACCGGGTGCTCATGCTCCGGCAGCTTCTTCCGGGCGAAATCCAGCATCTTCTGGCCGATGCCCCTGCCCCGGGCGCTCTCCGTCACAAAAAGGTGCTCCACCTGCCCGGTCTTGTGGTGTACGCTGACCGTGGCATCCGGCACATCCTTGGTATAGTGGAGGTAGCAGACCCAGCCTTCCTGCTTTTCCTGCTGCAGCTGCGGCAGGAACAGCTCCGGGGTCAGGGCATCCAGCGCTTCCTGCTCCCAGCCCCCGGCACAAATGCTCCGGCGGCCCTCCGCAAACAGCTTTGCGGCAGCCTCCATCTGCTCGGCGGTCTTGACCAGCCGGACATTCTCGCCCCGCTTCCACTTGGGGATCTCGGTCAGGGGATGGGTCTCACACCACTGCTCGTAGAGCTCCGGGCGGCGCAGACGGGTGCGCTCCCGGCTCTGCTGTCCCCGCCAGGCATCGATCTTCTGGTGGTTGCCCTCCAGCAGGACAGGCGGCACAGCACGGCCCTCCCAGACCTCGGGGCGGGTGTACTGGGGGTACTCCAGCAGACCGTCCCAGTAGCTCTCCTCCTCGTAGCCCTTCTGCTCGGCCAGAACGCCGGGTTTCAGGCGGAGGACGCTGTCTGCCACCACCAGGCTGGCCAGCTCGCCGCCGGTGAGGATATAATCGCCGATGGAGATCTCCTCGTCCGCAAAGGCATCGATCACGCGCTCATCAATGCCCTCGTAGTGGCCGCAGACCAGGGTCAGGTTGTCGTACTGGGCCAGCCGCCGGGCGTGCTCCTCGGTATAGCGCTGCCCACCTGCCGTCAGGAATACTATATGCGGCGCAGGCCGTCCCTGTTCCTGCACTTCCTTCTGGACTGCCCGCAGGCAGTCGGCAATGGGCTGGGCATAGAGCACCATGCCGCAGCCGCCGCCATAGGGATAGTCGTCGGTCTGCTTCTGTTTATTCAGGGTGTAGTCCCGGATCTGGTGGCAGTGGGTCTCAATATATCCCTTTTTGGCAGCGCGGCCGATGATGCTGGAATCCAGCACCTGCTGGCACATCTCCGGGAAAAGGGTCACGATGTCCACACGCATCCCCATGGCTCACTCCTCCTCCCGCTCACTGTCAAAATCGTCATCCAGCAGGCCCGGGATGGGGGTGACAAGGAGATAGCCCTCCGGCGGATTGCGCTCTTTCAAAAAGGCATCCACCCCGGGGAACATATATTCCTTGCCGCCGGGGGCCTTGACGGTGTAGATATCCTGTGCGCCGGGGTGGTCCACGCTGGTCACCACGCCGTACACCTTGCCGGTATCGGCATCCCGCACTTCACACCCGATGAGGTCGGCCACATACCACTTGCCCGCAGGCAGGGTGGCATCGTCACGGTCAAAGTAGAACACCTGCCCCCGCAGGGCACGGGCGGCATCCATATCGCTGACCCCTTCCAGCTGGAGCAGGGCCATCTGCCCCAGGGGGCGGATGGAGGTGATCTTGTAGCACCTGCCGCCCTGGGGGGTGGTGTACAGGCGGCCCACCTTTTTCAGAAAGGCCACGCCATCGCACCACAGCTCCAGCTTCATCTCGCCGCGCACACCGTGGGTGGTCACCACCTTGCCGGCTTCCAAGTATTTCTGCATTGCTTTTACTCCTTTAGCATCCTCACCCTCTCCGTCATTGCTACGCAATGCCACCTCTCCCGAGGGGAGAGGCCTTGGCAGTCACCACAAAGTTTCTGGTTTTGCCAAGGGCTCCCCCTTTGGGGGAGCTGGACGCGAAGCGGCCTGAGAGGGCGAGCTGCCTAATAATACAAAAAGGCCCCTTGCCTTGCGGCAAAGGGCCTGTAGGGTGCTCAGTCGATCTCAACAAGGACCTTTTCATCGACC
>ERZ772805.1336-NODE-1336-length-20540-cov-4.154406_pt1 | contig 20540 bp, 20 predicted proteins | sample MGYA00511344_ERZ772805 | MGnify/ENA primary metagenome ERZ772805 (study PRJEB29015, sample SAMEA2737730) | human gut metagenome | biome: human gut; feature: human-associated habitat; material: faeces | place: China | collected 2012 ...
AGGAGACCGGCATGTTCTGGCAGGTGATGGATCACCCCGGCGTGGAGGGCAACTATCTCGAGACCAGCGGCACGGCCCTGTTTGCCTACGCCGTGCTCAAGGGCGTGCGCCTGGGCTACCTGCCCAAGCGGATGGCTGCCTGGGCCGAGAAAGCATTCTACGGCACTTGCGACAAGTACCTCTCCCAAAACCCGGACGGCAGCTTACAGCTGGGCGGCATCTGCCTGGTGGCCGGCCTTGGCGGCAAGGACCACCGGGACGGCTCTCTGGCCTATTACTTCAGTGAGCCCGTCGTCTGCAACGACGCCAAGGGCGTGGGCCCGCTGGTGCTGGCTTACACCGAGATGATCGCAAAGAAATAAACCTCTCCCATAACAAGTAAAAAACCAACCGCCACGGTGACAGATGCCGTGGCGGTTGGTTTTTGCACTTTTTTCCTTGTCCGTCGTCCCTCTATAGAACGCATCTATATTGTACCGAGAGACAAGCCCTTTGTAAAAGGTCTGTTTGGTATTGCAGAAATACAAAATTTGTATGGCTGCATCCGATCAGGCTTCGGGAGCTTTGCCTCCCGCCAGTGAGGGAACGGGAGCAGTCACTGCTCATTCTCTTCCTCGAGCAGCGACTCCACATCGGTGGCCTTTGCCATTTCCTCGGCCGTCCAGTCCAGCTGGACGGTGCCGTTCAGATCCAGCTCATAGTTTTCTTTTTGCGCCAGACTGCCGGAGGACAGGTCCCTGTCCGCATCCGAAAATCCCCTGCAGAAAAAGCCGATCTGTTTGGGCTGCACTTCCATCTGTTGGACCACATTGGTCAGGCGGCGGCAGTCTTTTGCAAAGGCCTCTGCACTGTCATAGGGGCCCTGCAGCCAGACGTTCAGCTCCAGCGTTTCGGTGTTGTCCGGTGTCAGCTTTTCCGCATCGTTGTGATCGCTGTAAAGCTCCACCCAGCAGCCCATGTCCTTGAGGCGGATGTCCGATGCCTCCTGCTGGAACTTTTCGTACACGCTCTGCTGGTAGGCATCCCTCAGCCTCTGTTCCTGCTGCTGGGCCTCTGGATCCACCTGTTCCCACACCAGCGGCAGGAGGGTCAGGCCAAAGCAGCAGGCCATCAGGACCAGACAGACGAACACCGAGACGAAATCGTATTTGCCGCGCTGCGGCTTTTTGGCATAGTACAGCACCTCGCACCCCAGCAGAACGAGGCCTGCTGCCGGAACGATCTTCAGCACCAGCAGCGCGTCAAAATTCGGCAGGAAGTGATAAGCAAAGAAAAATATCCCCGCAGTAATCAGGCAAATGCCCAGCGTCACACTGCCCACCCGCCGGACCGGCTCTGCCTGTGCGGCGGCAGGAGGCGGATTTTTCGGGACCCAGCTCGTTTCCGGGGCGGTATCCGCTGTCGTTTCTTTTCCGTTTTGGACAATTTTTGTTGAAATATCCGGTTCGTTATTCGTCATGGCCATTTTCCTCCTTTGCGGAAGTGTCATCCGACAGGGTCATCTCCGGCGCATCCGGCTGGGCATGGTATTCCTGGAAGTCGGCATCCCCGGCAGCGTCTTCCTGTGCCTCGGCCTGTTTTTTGCCGGCCTTTTGGGGGCCGCGCACCAGCCAGACACCACAGAGGATGAGGGCCACGCAGAGCACCACATCCGGCAGCCGGTCCATCACCAGATAAAATGCCCGGAACACCACGCTGTCCCGGCCCCAGCGCCACAGAACATCGTTCAAAAGATTCATAACGATGTTCTCGTAGGCGATCAGTGCGCCAAAGGCGATGAGGGCCCAGCCCACCAGCTTGTGGCTGTCCAGCAGAAGCCGGGCAAGGCGCTTGTCCTTGGGGTCCAGGTGGACCAAATAGTCATCCGCCGGGGCATTGCCCAGGGCGATCTGCGCCCGGAGGTTGAGGGTATCAAAAAAGCTGTACATAAAAACGAGCAGCAGGAAAAACGCAATGGGGGAAAACAGCACCGCCAGCACACAGATGGCACAGCACATCAGCATCAGCGAAAGGCCCCGTTTCATATAGCCCTGGTACATCTGGCCCGCGCCGGGGATGAACGCGAACAGCAGGGTCAGCAATCCATTTTTCAGCATAACAAATCCTCACATTCTCAGGTTACACTTTGTTTGGGTGTGGTCGGGATCGCTCCGGCGTCGGGCGTTTTGCCCGGGAGCAGATTTTCCAGTACGCCGGAAAGTTTGTGGTAGAACTCCTGCCGGGTCTCCATGGGCTTGCCCGTCAGCTCCTGCGGCGGGGGGCTCATGGTCTGGGAGGGCAGAATGGTTTTCAGGTCGCAGCTGCGGCCCAGCATGGCCGTGATGGCCCCGGACCGCCAGAGGCTGAGCGCCAGCACGGCGGCAACGCCTGCCACGGCCACCCGGCCATAGGTGCTCTGCATCAGCCGCACCCAAATCGTCGTCATGATGGTGCCATGCACCCCGCGGGGCGGCGTTTCCAGCACGTCCGCCGTCAACAGGGCCGTGTAGCGGTCCATGCATTTGTCGCAGTAAGAGAGGTGTTCGGCCGCTTCCAGCCGTCCCAGCTCGTCCAGCTGCCCATCCCGCAGGGCCTGTAAACCCTCATCGGTCAGGCATCCGTCCTCCCGGAACAATTCCAGTTCTTTTTCATCCATTCTGGTTCCTCCTTTCCGGTTTCTGCGGGGCTTCCGCCCCACTGGCCCGCAGCTGGGCGGCCAGCATCTTTTTGGCCCGGTACACCTGGGCCTCCACGGTTTTCTGGGGCCTGCCGCAGAGGCGGGCCGCTTCCACGGCGGTATGCTGCTCCAGCAGCATCAGGCGGCAGGGCGTTTTGTAGGGCTCCCGCAGAGCCAGAATGCGGCGGGTGAGTTCTTCCTCGCCCAACGTCTCCAGCACCTGCTGCTCGGGGTCCGACTCCGGCGGAGCGCCCTCCAGCGCCAGCACTTCGTCGCCAGGGGTGTTCACCCGCCGGACCCAGGCGCTGCGTAAGTAATCTTTCGCCTTGTTGGAGGCGATGCGGGCCAGCCACTGCTTTTCAAACCCGGGCGGACAGCGGTCGATGCTCCGCCAGGCCGCCAGAAAGGTCTCCTGCGTCAGGTCCTGGGCTTCGCCCACATCCGGCACCAGCTGGTGACAGACGGTGTAGACGAGGCCCTGATACTGCCGCACGAGCCGGTCAAATTCCAATGTGGTCAATCGTCCGCGCCGCCTCCTTTCCCGTGGTGCGGGGGTGCTGTTTTTCGCGCCCCTCTGCTTTTGAATACGAGCCGGGAAAGCTTTTTCCTGCAGCTTCCTCAAAAAAATTTTCTGTGGTATACTTACTATATCACACAAGGAGGTCCACCGCCATGGCAATTCCCACAAAACAGGCCCTGTTGCAGGCACTTTCGGGTGCGGAGGGGCGCTACATCTCCGGCGAGCAGCTGGCCCAGACGCTGGGGGTGAGCCGGGCGGCCATCCACAAGGCGGCTGCCGCCCTCACAACGCAGGGGTACACGCTGGAAGCCGCCCCCCGCCGGGGCTACCGGCTGCTGGGCGGGGACCCGTTCTGCGCCGACGCCGTGGGCGAGTACCCCGCACCGGTTTATGTCCACGAGCGGCTGGACAGCAGCAACCAGACGGCCAAGCGGCTGGCACTGGCCGGGGCCCCGCATGGCACACTGGTGCTGGCGGGCCAGCAGAGCGCGGGCCGGGGCCGGATGGGCCGCCGATTCGAGAGCCCGGCGGGCAAGGGCATCTATCTTTCTCTGGTGCTGCGGGCACCCGTGCCTGCCTCCGAGGCGCTGGGCGTCACCGTCGGGGCCGCCGTGGCCGTGGCCCGGGCTGTGCAGAAGCTCTGCGGCATCGAGCTGGGCATCAAGTGGGTCAATGACCTCTACTATCAGGGCAAAAAGGTCTGCGGCATCCTGACGGAGGCCGGCACCAGCGTGGAGAGCGGCCTGCTGGAATGGCTGGTGGTGGGCATTGGGCTCAACCTGACCACCACCCCCGCCGACTGGCCGGAAGAGCTGGCCCGTACAGCGGGCAGTCTCTTCCCGGGCGGGCCAGCCCCTGTCGGCCGGGCGGCGCTGGCCGGGGCCATTGCCCGGGAGCTGCTGGCCCTCTGCCCGGCCTTCGACTGCCTGGACGAGTACCGCTCCCGCTGCTTTGTGCCGGGGCACTGGGTCACCGTCTGCACCGCTGCCGAGACCTACGCGGCCCGGGCCATCGCCATTGATGACAATGGTGCCCTCCTCGTGGAGCGGGAGGGTGGCCGCCGGGCCGCCCTGCAGCACGGCGAGGTGAGCATAAGACCAACGAAAACCGAGTAAAAAACACAGCGATACGAGTTCTGTTTGTCAGAAGCATCGTATCGCTGTGTTTGTATGTTGAATTTTAACGGGCTCGCCCTCTCAGGCGCTGACGCGCCAGCTCTCCCAAAGGGAGAGCTTTCATATTGTTTACGGTATGTAGGGGGACGTATAGGGCGAGGGGCCGAGCTCGGCGGCTTCCAGCACCTTGACGCCTGCGGACTCAAACGCGTGGCGGAGGGCGGCGGCATAGCCGGGCTTCTGGGCCTTGTTCTGGATGCAGATGGTGATAACGCCGTGGAGCGTCGTGCACTCCACGCCGATGGAAGCACCATCGGCGGGCACCCAGGTCTGGAAATCGGTAAGATACTTCTCCAAGTCCGGGTCGGCAGGGACGAACGGGTCGCCCTGATAGCTGACCCAGAAATCCGAGGGGAAGCCGCTGATGTACTCGCCCATCTGGAAGACGCGCTTCTTGATCTTGAGGGAAGCGCGCTGGCGGTACACCCGGTACACCCAGCCCATCTGCTCCGCCACCCGGAAGAGCTTGGGCTCTTTGGTCAGGTTGTGGCGGATGTCGGCCTCCACGCCAGGCACCAGCGTGGCCAGCGTATCGGCCTCCGTCACCGTGATCGGCCGCTGGAACGAGGCCACGCAGTTGAAGAGGGCCTTGGGCGTGCCCATGGCATCCCGGGCATCGGTGGAATAGTTGTACATCAGGTCATCCCGGCCAAAGTACTCCCGGCCCGCCTTGCAGAAGAGGGCGATCAGCGCGCTGAACGGTTTGACCCCCAGCGGCAGAGCGGCATCCAGCAGGCTCTGCTTGTCCAGCCGGACCCGGACGAGCCGAGGCTTTGCCTCGCTGGTCTGGGTGACCTCTTTCTGCATGTCGTTCTCCACCTGGCTCTCCGGGTACCGGGCCAGAATGTCTTCAATGTCATAGGGCGGGTCCGACACAAGGGGCTCACAGGCAAAGGCCGTGCCATACCGCAGGTTGCAGTAGAGCTTGAGCACCAGCGTCACGAGCTGGGAAACGCCCCGGCCATCGGCCAGGAAGTGGAACCAGTCGAAAAAGATCTGGTTTCCCTCACAGCTGAAAGCCATCTGATAGTCGTCGGTGTCCTCCGGGATGTGGGGCTGTACATGCCCGATGCGGACCCGGAACGGCGCGTCGTTGGGGGCCAGGTGGGCCTCCCGCTTCTCCCAGACCACTTTCTGGAAGAAATACCCCGCCAGGGGCCGGGCCTCGTCACAAGCCTGCTGGAGCAGTTCCGCATCCACCGGGTCTTTCATCGTCAGCTCATAGCGGCAGAGGACCGTATGCTCCCGGTAATAATACACGATGCCCTGAAAAACAGAGCGCTGTTCCGCATTCATGGGCGTTTACCCCACGTGGGCGGCCAGGTAATCGGCCAGGTCGCTGATGGTGACAAAGTTGCGCAGCTCCTTTTCCGGGATGCGCAGGCCAAACGTCTCCTCCAGGTCTGCCACCACGGTGAGGATCTCCATGGAGGACAGGTCCAGGTCGTCCATCAGGACGCTGTCTTCGGTGACATCTTCGGGCGAAATTTCAGCAACATCCTCCAGGATGGCGAGGATCTGGGATACGATTTCGGATCTTTCCATAGTGATTAGCTTCCTTTCCCGTTTACAAATCCGTGCGGGGACAGTGTGCCCCGCGGCGGGCTGGTTTATCCTGTTGTTTATTTGCGCAGCAGCTTGCCGGTGCCGGTACGGGGCAGCGGCTCGGTGCTGAACTCCACGGCGCTCATCCGCTTATACAGCGGCAGGGTGCGGTTGGTGGCGGTGATGTACTCCCGCACTTCCTCCTGCTTTGCTTCCTCGCAGTAGATGACGGCACAGATCTTCTTGCCCTTTTCCTTGACGACGCACTCTTTCACCGCCGGGCACTTGGCCAGCAGGCTTTCCAGCTCTTCCGGGCTGACATTCTCGCCGCTGTCCAGGATGATGAGGTTCTTCTTGCGGCCGGTGATGTAATAATAGCCCTCCTCGTCGGCACGGGCCAGGTCGCCGGTGTGGAGCCAGCCGTCGGCATCCACCACCTCCGCAGTGGCCGCGGGGTCCTTATAGTAGCCCAGCATGACGCAGCCGCCCCGGATGCAGAGCTCGCCGTCCTCGGCGATCTTATACTCGCAGTGGTCGTCGGGCTTGCCGGCCGAGCGGATGTGCTTTTCGTCCTGGGCATAATTGATGATGCCGTCGCCGCAGGTCTCGGTCATGCCATACACCTGGGTGATCATCATGCCCTCCCGGGCCAGCTCAGCCAGCATCTTGCCATCAAACATGGCGGAAGAACCGCAGGGGTTCCACAGGCCGTTGAGACGCTCCCGGCGGCCCCGCTTGACATCTTTGTAGATGGACTCCATCAGCATGGGAGCCACGGCCATGGCGTCGCTGTGCATCAGCCGGACATCGCGGTAGAAATCCCGCAGGTCGCTGGAGAGGTTGAGGGCCCAGCCCTTACAGGGCCAGACGAACAGGCAGATGAACGTGCCCAGATGGAACAGGGGCAGGATGCAGAAGTTGCTCAACACATCGTTCTTGTTCTCGGGCATGTGGGTATGTTTGTAATCCAGCATGGCACCGCCGAAGACCACCTGCGCCCCGGCGGTGGTAAAGAAGTTGCGCTCCGAGAGCATGACGGCCTTGCTGCGGCCAGTGGTGCCGGAGGTGAACATCAGCACCATCAGGTCATCGTGGCCGCGGGTGTTGGTGATGTCCATGGCGGGCTCGCTGTCCTTGAAGCTGTCCATGGGGCGGAGGATGGGGCCGTAAGCGGCCACCAGCTGATCCCGGCAGCCATAGTCGATGCCGTCGTTCAGGATGAGGCTGGGCTCCACCAGGCCGATCTCATATTCCAGCTCCGGCCAGGTCTTTTTCTGGTTCAGGGTCACGACCACGCCGCCCGCCAGGATGATGCCAAAGGCGTTGACGCCGTATTCATAGCAGTTTTTGCTCAGAAGGGCCACCCGCTTGCCTTTGATATCAGGGATGGCACCGCGCAGATAAGTCACCACACGGCGGATGTCCTGCACATACTGGGCATAGGTCTTTTCCACCACGGTCTCGCCGTCGGCGGCCACATAGCGAAACGCCACATGATCCGGGTACTGCCGCTCCATGGTCTGCGTTACAAGTTCAAACGCGTTATCGATCATTCTTTTTGCTCCTTGCCTTTTTCTTTTTTGCAACAACACGCCGGCAGCTGCAAGCACTGCCAATACCTTAATAATACCTGTTTTGGCAGGGAATTGCAACCGCGCGGCGCGGTCTTTTACAATTGTTTTATTTTTGCTGCATCCAGGTTCCGGCCTTCCTTGCGCAGCAGCTTGCCCAGAGCGTTGCGGGGCAGCGGCTCCGCCGTGAACTCCACGGCACTGATCCGCTTGTACAGCGGCAGGGTGCGGTTGCACTCGGTGATAAAGTCTTTCACCTCGGCCTGCCGCTCCTCCGCGCAGTAGACCACAGCGCAGATCTTCTGGCTCTTTTCTTTCACGATGCCCTCCTGCACCGCCGGGCAGACAGCCAGTTTATGCTCCAGCTCTTCAGGGCTGACGTTCTCGCCGTTGGCCAGGATCATGAGGTTCTTTTTGCGGCCCGTGATGTAATAGTAGCCATCCTCGTCGATGCGGCCCAGATCACCGGTATGGAACCAGCCGTCCTTGTCGATGACTTCAGCGGTGGCCTCGGGGTCTTTATAATAGCCCAGCATGACGCTGTTGCCCCGGATGCAGATCTCGCCGGTCTCATCCAGCTGATACTCGCAGTGGTCGTCCGGCTTGCCCACGGCGCTCATGTGGTCAGCCGTCTGGGTAAAGTTGAGGATGCCGTCGCCGAATGTCTCGGTCATGCCATAGCACTGGTTGACCACAAAGCCGTTGGCGGCCAGCTCTTCCAGCATCTTGGGGTCGAGGGCGGCGGAGGAGCAGCACAGGTCCCACAGACCGTTGAGACGCTCCACGCGGCCTCGTTTGTAATCGTTGTAAATGGTCTCCACCAGCATGGGGGCCGAAGCCATGACGTCGCTGTGCATCAGGCCAAGGTCGCGGTAGAAATCGCGGATATCGCCGCAGAGGTTCAGGGCCCAGCCTGCCGGCGGGTAGGACATGACGCAGACAAAGCAGGCCATGTGGAAGAGCGGCAGCAGGGTCATGTGGCTCAGAGGCAGCTTCTGGCCCGCGGGCAGGCGGTTGGTGATCCAGTTTTCGGCCACCTCGGAGTAAGTAACCAGCGTGGAGCACATGTTCCGCTCCGAGAGCATGACGCCCTTGCTGCGGCCGGTGGTGCCGGAAGTGAACATCAGCATCATGAGGCCGTCGTGGTCCACACAGTTGGTCAGCTCCCCGGGAGTGGAATCCTTGTAGCACTCCATGGGGCGGAGCAGCGGGCCGTAAGCGGCCTCCAGCCGGGCACGGCAGCCGTAATCAACGCCGTCGTTCAAAATCAGGGCAGGCTCCACCTGGCCCAGCTCATATTCCAGCTCGTCCCAGGTCTTCTTCTGGTTCAGCGTGACCAGCACGCCGCCGGCCAGAATGATGCCGTAGGACGCCACGCAGAACTCATAGCAGTTGCGGCTCAGCAGCACCACACTGCGGCCCTTGAGGTCCGGCACTTCGTTTTTCAGGTAGGAGACCATCTTGCGGATGTCCCGCGCATACTCGCGGTAGTGCTTTTCCACCACGGTCTTTCCGTCTTCGGCCACATAACGGATGGCCACGTTGTCCGGGAACTCCTGCTCCATGCAGCGGGTGACCATATCATACACACCAGCGGGAACTTTGATCTTCTCTGCCATTTGTATTCTTCTCCTTTGTGTCAGAATGTCTGATTTTGGGATATCACGGAAAACGCCGGAAAAAACTCCCCCGGCATCAGTATACCGCAAAGAGGCCGCAAGTGCAATATTTCATTGCACAAATATGCAAGTAAAAGTTACATTCCGGTTTGTGCAATTGCATGTAAATCCTTCCTTTTGTTGCGAGGGGGCGAAACCCTGTGGTACACTTTGTTCATCGCCCTGCCGCATTCAAATTGACAGCCACAGGAAAAAGCATTATACTATTTAACAACACTAGTCTCACAAAACAATCCAACTTTTATCATTTTGCGCCAAGTAGGCGGCTTTCTGCCATCCCGGGGCGATCCTGCGGCGCAAAGGAGGAGCCCTTTCATGGAAGGTACCAAACCTCGTACTGCAAGCTCGCTGGGCATGTTCGACCTGCTGAAAGGCGTCGGCATGCTGCTGATCGTCTTTGCCCACACCTCGGAGCTTTACCCCGTGGGTGATATTTCCACCATCACGCCCGTCACGTTTTTTCTGTTTGCCTACCGCGAATCGCTGATGGCGGCGTTCTACATCGCCAGCGGCTACGGTTTCCGCAAGCGGAGCATTGGCAAATGCATCAGCCAGCAGTTCAAGACCCTGTTCAAGCCTTACGCCTACACCGGGCTTGCCACTACCATAGCGCATTTCGTCATTCATTATAAGACATTCGGCAATTGGAACAACGCCGTTTACGAGACGTATAAAGTGCTGGGCGGTTTTGTGCTTGGCCTGCCCCACACCGCCACCTATTTCGGGCAGGAATTTTTCTCCTGCGGCCCCATGTGGTATCTGCTGGCGCTGATGATCGGATGGATCCTGCTGGACATCATCCTGAATATTTTCCCCGAGAGCTACATAAAATGGGCCGTACTGGGCACCATGCTGCTGGGCTGGGGCATCTCTCTTGTGTGGGAGGCCCCGTTCTGCATCGCGCAGGGCATGGTCACGGTGCCGTACCTGTACATCGGGTTCCTGGCCAAGAAAAAGCGCCTGTTTGAGAAAAAGTTCCGGCCTCTGGCCATCCTGGGCCTGCTGGCAGCGGCGCTGGGCGTCGCCCTGGGTGTGCTGCTGACTGGCAAAACGGACTGCGTCTCCCTGGGCGAGTGGACCATGGGCCCGGTCAGCATCCTGCTGGACGGCATTGTGGGCCTCGGTTTCATCGTCCTGTTTATGAAAGTACAACGGCTGCTGGACAACCCAGTCACCCACCTCATTGAGGCGGTGGGCCGCCGCTCGCTGTATATCTTCTGCATCCACACCGTGGAGCTCACGGCAGTGCCCTGGTACCTGATGGTACAGAAATACGCTGCCGCCCCCACCAAAGGCCTCTGGCTGCAGTATGCCGTCTCGCTGGGCAGCATTTTCCTCCTGTGTGAGATCCTGCTGCGCCGCCGGGACGTGATGCTCAAGTTCTTCCCTGCTCGCCGCAGACACTTTGCGGAACACCGGCGGTATGTGGCGAAACATTGAATTTTTGCGGCTCTGCCGCTGAATAATAAAAATTGAGGAGAATCCGGCTATGAACAACGAAACTCCTGAAGCGGCTCTGCGCAGCCGCATTGCGGACCTGGAACAGCAGCTCAAACTCTCGGACGAGGGGTGTTCCCGGCTGGCGGCACGCTGCCTGGACCTGGAAAAAGAGGTACAGTCTTATCTGGCGGCCCACCCCCAGCGCGAGATGCACACCGATTCCCCCACCCTTTTGCAGCCGCTGCTCTACTTTGATGCAGGCTTCGGCTTCTCCGAGCGGGACACCCTGACCGCCCCCGACTATGTCTGCGACGAGCTGACCGGTACCGTGACAGCGACCTTTGAGCTGCCCACCGCCGCGCAGGCTTTGCGGTTTGACCCGGGTGAGCTGCCCTGCTGCATCACCAACCTGAGCTTTTCGGACGACCGGCTGCTCTGCGTGCCCGCCAACGGCCTGACACTGCCAGGCGACAGCATCCTGTTTTTGGGCGATGACCCCAATTTCCGGCTGGAGGGGCTGACCCATTACCCCGCCGGGATGAAGCTGGTGGTCTCCTACTGCTATTTCCCGCTGGAGACGTTGACGGACGAACCCCTTTTTAACGCGGTGCTGGAGGGGGTGCAGCACTTCCAGAAGACCTGGAACAGTGAGGCCCGGCACATCCAGCAGCTGGAGCAGACCAACGCGGAGCAGCAGCAGACTGTGGACGCCCTGCACAAGAACATTGCCGAGCTGCACCAGGCCAACGCGGAGCTGACCGCCCGCTGCCAGGCCTATGAAAAATCGCTGGAGGGGGTGCTGTCCAGCAGCAGCTGGCGCATCACCTCACCGTTCCGCCGTCTGCTGGGCTGGTTCCACCGCAGCCGCTGAGCGCACCCATCACTGACAGAGGAGCGACAACATTCATGTACAGCAGTTACAGTCCCCTGCAGCGGACCCAGCTGTCCGGGCAGGTTTATACCGATACGCAGAGCCTCTATCTTCTTGTTTATGCCCCGGGCCGCCGGGTGGCGCTGGAAAACACCCTGCGCGACCAGCTCCACCAGAAATTCCGGCTGGTGGATTCGCTGGCTGACGCTCTCACCCCCGCCGTGGCCGGTGTGCTGCTGGTGCGGGAGGATGTGGAGCTGATGTCCACCGCCCTCAACTACTTTGCCGCCGCCCTGAAAGACGGGGCGGATCTCGTCCTCAGCGACGCCGTGTTCGGCTACAACGGTGCCACCGCCCTCTACCAGAGCGACGCCCACATCTCCTGCACCGGCTGCGCGCTGGTGTCCCGCGCTTTGCTGGACCGCTGCCGCGCCGCCGCAAAGGACCCGGAGAGCGTCAGCGAACTGCTGGACGCTGCCGCCCGCCTGAGCGAGCGGTGCACCCGCGTCCCGCAGGCTCTGCTCCATTTTGAGCGAGACATCTGCGCCGAGGACGCCTATTCTCTCCACGGCAAGCGGGCATTCCTCATCAGCCATGTGCTGGATATGACGGGTGCCCCCATCGTGATGGTGAGCGCCGTGCCCGTGCTCCGCAGCATGGGCTATGAAGTGACGGTGCTGGGCCCCAGTGACAACGGTTCTTTGCAGCTGTTCCGGGACGCCGGTGCCGCCGTCATCACCCGGGCAGGATGTGTTTCCTCCCCGGCTCTGTGGGGGCTGGCCCTCTGCGCCGATTTCGTCATTGTCAACACCGTGGTCAGCGGGCGGGTGCTCCGGGCCCTGAGCGATACCGGCGTGCCTGTGCTCTGGTGGCTCCACGATGCCTTTGCGGGCTACCCGCACATTGCCCACCAGATCCCCAAGACCATTGCCCCGAATGTGGAGGTCTATTCCGTGGGCAAGCACGCGGCGGCGGCCATGCACGCCGTCCGGCCCGAGTTCGAGATCAAACAGCTCATCTATGGCCTGCCCGACTACTCGAAAGAAGACTTCCCGGTCTACGACCTGGGCTACGCCAATGGCCGCCCGCTCTTCGTCACCGTGGGTTCGTTCGAGCGGCGCAAAGGTCAGGATATCTTCTGCAAGGCCATCCGGCTGCTGCCCCCCGAGGTACGGCAGAAAGCCTCGTTCCTCTTTGTGGGCAAGGCAGCCGACCGGGAGATGATGGACGCCGTGCGGAACCTGACGGCCGATTGCCCCGCCAACGTCTTCTACTGCAAGCGGCTGAGCCGGGACGAGATCAAATCCCTGATGCAGCAGTGCACCTGCCTGGTCTGCGCCTCCCGCGATGACCCCATGCCAACATTCGTCACCGAGGGCCTGATCTTCGGCAAGCCCTCTATCGTGTCGGAGCACACAGGCACGGCGGGCCTTGTCACCGAGGGTGTGGACGGCTTCGTCTACCGGGACGATGACCCCGCCCAGCTGGAAAAGCTGCTCTGCTGGGCCATTGAGCACCCCGCCGAGCTGGCCGCCATGCACGACGACTGCCGCGCCCTCTACGAGCGCTATTATTCCAAAGAAGCGTTCGCCCGGACGCTGACCACGGCGGTAAAAGAGCTGACCGAAAAAGTGGAACAGTTGAACAACAAATAACCCTCGAGGGACAGGCAGACGCCTGTCCCTTTTATCATATTGCTGTATTTGCCAAGAAAAATTTGTCTCATGTTCACAAAAAGCCTGCAGGGATATGCTATACTGTCCTCAAATCCCGTTGAGAAAGGAGCGTGTCCCATGCCCCGGCAAAGCCAAAACCAGAGCCCTGCCCCCTCCCGCAAAAAAGCCCTGCTCTCCGTAGCCATCCTGCTGGCCCTGACGGGCGTGCTCATCCTGCTGTTCAAAGATCACTGGGCCGAGATCTCCGCCGCGCTGGCCCAGCTTTCACTCGGACAGGTAGCACTGGTGCTGGCGCTGGGCATCACCTACCCGCTTTTGGAGGGTGTGGCCAGCTGGCTCATCGTACGCAGCCGCCTGCCCGGCTTTACCCTGCGGCACGGCATCGACAACGCATGGATGGGCACGTTTGGCAATGTCATCTGTCTGGGGGCCGGAGCGGTGCCCATGCAGACCTACTACCTGCACCGCTGCGGGCTGGGGCTTGGCCCCGGCGTGGGGCTGATGACCCTGCAATACGTCTTCCATAAGGCTGCCGTTCTGGTGTATGCCACGGTACTGCTGCTTTGGAACCGGCAGTGGTTCACGGCCCACGCCACTGGCGTTTTGAGCTACCTGCCCGCCGCCTACACGGTGGTGGCCGGGGTCATCCTGGGGCTGGTGCTCCTCTGCACCGCCCCGCTGGTGCAGAGCCTTGCCCGCAGGGCTCTGGGCCTGCTGCCCAAGACGGAGAAATGGCAGGCCCGCCGGGAGAGCTGGCAGACCCAGCTGGACACCCTGAGCGAAGAGAGCCGCCACCTGCTGACAGAAAAATCCCGCTGCCTGAAAATTTTCGCGGTCCATCTCTGCAAGCTTTTTTTGATGTACACCATCCCATCCTTCTGCCTGCGGTTCATGGGGCTTTCCAGCGCTCTGAGTTTCGGGCAGGTGCAGCTGCTCACCGCGCTGATGCTCTTCCTCTCCAACGCTCTGCCCAATGTGGCCGGCATGGGCTCCATTGAGACGGCATTCCTGCTGGTATTCGGTGCGTTCCTCACCCGGGGCGAGACGATGAGCGTCCTGATGCTCTTCCGGATCGCGACCTATTATGTCGTGGTGGCCGTGAGCGCCGTGGGCTTCTTCTTTGCACAAAAGAATGCCAAAAAATTGGGATAAGACGCACAAAAAGCCAGCCTCCGGCCGGAACGTTCCGGTCAGAGGCTGGCTTTGGTTTTGGGGGACGAAAGGACAAAAGAAAAGCGTCCCGGATCATTCCGAGACGCTTGGTGGTTGCGGGGGCCGGATTTGAACCAACGACCTTCGGGTTATGAGCCCGACGAGCTACCAGACTGCTCCACCCCGCGATATTTACTTGTCCGCGTCAGCCGCTCGCTGACTGCTCAAGTATAATACCACAACACCGGGTGGATGTCAAGCATTTTTGAAAAGAAAAATCTTACTTTTGCTTTTTGTGCTTCGGGTGGCGCGCTTTATAGAAGATCACGCCGCAGACAGCGCCCACTACGATGAACGGCCAGTGGCCCACCAGGAAGACCGCCGCGCTCTGCACCGTCTCCACAAAGCCGGACCAGCCCTCCCGCAGGGCGTTCTGGATGCGGGAGCCAAAGCCCTCCTCCACGGGGGTATAGGTCTGCACCTCTTCCAGCGAGAGGTAGACGGTGCAGCACTCCACCTGGCGGCTGTACCAGTCCAGCTGGCTCTGATAGCTTTCCAGCTGGTACTGCACATCGCTCAGGGAGGACTCGATCTGAAGCAGGTCGGAGAGGTTATCCGCGCTGGCTTTCAGCTCCTGCAGACGGGCGCGCTGTTCTTTCAGGCTGTCCAGCCGGGCCTCGATGTCCATATACTGGGTGGTAACATCCTCGGCCTGCTGGCTCTTGTAGGTCACATTGCCCGTTGCGGCCACGGCAGCGAGGAAACTCTCATAATTTTCCTGCGGGACCCGGAGGGTCAGGCTGAGGCTCCGGCGGCTGCCGCTGTTGGCGTACTCATCGCTGGACTCCATATAGCCGCCGGCTTCCGCCAGTGCGGCATCCAGCGCGGCGCGGGCTGCGTCGTAATCCTTGCTTTCCAGCGTCAGGTTGGCCGTGTAGATGATCTTGCTGTTCTCCGCGGCGTGAGCACTCTCCCCGGCGCTCTCCAGCTCCCCGCTGGTCAGCACCGCCGTGCCGGTATCCGCGCCGCCTGCGGCGGCGCTGCTTTCGTTCATGGTATCGTCGGCCACGGCCGGGGCGCTGGCCATGGCATAAGAAGAAACAGAGTTTTCCATGCTGAAACCGGTGGCCTCCCGGGAAGAAAATGTGGCCGGGCCGGACGATTTGGCCCCTCCCACCCCGATGACTCCCAGATGGAGCACGGAAGCCGCGCCACCTGCCACCACGCAGAACGCCGCGCAGGCAGCCAGCCCTTTCCACACACGACTGCTGGGGAAGTGGAGCGCCTTTTTGTGGGCAGGCACTTCCGGCTGTTTCCGCGTGACGGTTTTTGCAGCAGGAGCCAAGACGGCCTGCTGGCTCTGCATGGCCAGCAGCTTTGCCTTTAAATCATCCGAGGCATGGAGGTCATCGACCTCCATCTTATATTCAAACCACCTCATCTTCGATCTCCTCCTTCAGCATCGTATGTAACTGTGCCCGCGCCCGCCGCAGCCAGCTCAGCACCGTGTTGGTGGGGGCGCCCAGCATCCGCCCCACCTCCGCCGCCGTGTAGCCCTCATAATAATGGAGGTAAATGGCGTTGCGGTAATTTTCGGGCAGAGAGCGCACGGCGTCCAGCACGCTGCCATCCTCAAAGGCATCCGGGGCAGGCAGGTTCTCGTCCAGCTCGGTGTCTTTCTGGTGGGCAGCGCGGGTCAGGTCGTGGCAGCGGTTGATGGCCACCCGCAGCAGCCAGGCCTTGAGATGCTCCTCACTCTCAAAGCGGCCGCTGTAATTCAGCAGCTTTTCAAATACATCCTGCACCACATCCTCCGCATCGGCGGTGCAGCTGCAATTGTGCATGGCGGCACGGAACACCGTGTCGCTGTATCGCTGCACGGCCAGCGCAAAAACTTCATCTTTGGATAGCTGTCCCATAATTCGCATACTCCTTTGACACCCCGGCACCCGGGGCTCGATGGATCCTGATTCGGTACTTGGGGGACATTTCGCTCATTACACGGTTGAGCGGCCCCGATTATTGCAGGAAACGCACAAAATTTTTCCAGTGCGCCCCGGCCCGCCCGTATTCTTCGGCAGGCCCGGTACGCAAAGTATAACATGAACACGCGCAAAACAAAAGAGCCCTTTGTCCGAATTCCGAACAAATGGCTCTGGTAGATTTTAGGGTACGCTCTCCTCAGCGGCGGTAGACCCGCTGGAACAAGGCCACCCGCTCCGCCAGGAATGTTTCCACTCTCGGGTGGTGCAGCCAGCGCTTGCCCTCCGTCCGTTCCACCAGCCGCCGCCCCAGCGCGGCGGGGTCCGTGTCGATGGCCTCCACGTCCTGCATGGTCAGGGTGAGCGTCAGTGCCGCCGGGGTGTCCGGCAACGGCGGGAGCGGGTCTTCCCACACAAAGGGCGGCAGCAGCTGTACCGCAAACACGGTGCGGGTGCACTCCTCCGTCAGCAGCAGGGCCACCGGGGCCCCGTCCGGCATCACATGCAGGCTGCTGTAAAGCAGCTGCAAATGCCCCGGGGCCAGCAGCCGGGTCATGTCATGCTCTCCCCTGCCGTGGAAGAAAGGGTCAGGTACTCCGCCGCCTCATCCGCATAAACGCGCCGGGCCGGGGCCTGAAAGCCCGCGTACAGGGCAGGCAGCGCAAAGCTGCCCTCTTTGTCCAGCGCGTGCTGCAACGCAAGGTAAAACTCGGTCAGCGGGTGGTTCGGGTCCGGCTGCGGCATCCCGAAATCCGGCCGCGATACATGTCCGCCGCCCATCAGGCCTCGTAGCCCAGCGTCGCCGCCATAACGGCCTTGATGGTGTGCATCCGGTTCTCCGCCTCGTCAAAGACGATGCTCTGGGGACCCTCAAAGACCTCGTCCGTCACCTCCATGGCGTCGCGGCCAAAACGCTCGCCCATCTCCTTGCCCACGGCGGTCTTGTGGTCGTGGTAAGCGGGCAGGCAGTGCATGAACACGGCCTTGGGGCCTGCAATCTTCATGAGCTCCTGGTTGATCTGGTAAGCGGCCAGGTCGTTGATCCGCTCGGCCCAGACCTCCACCGGCTCGCCCATGGAGACCCACACGTCCGTGTAGAGTACGTGGGCGCCCTTGGTGGCTTCCATGGGGTCCTCGATGAACTCCAGCACGGCGCCGGTCTCGGCGGCGACGGCCTGGCAGGTCTTGATGAGCTCGGCGTTGGGCATGTACGCCTTGGGGGCGCAGGCCACAAAGTGCATGCCCATCTTGGCGCAGCCCACCATGAGGCTGTTGCCCATGTTGAACCGGGCGTCGCCCAGGTACACCAGCTTGATGCCCTTAAGGGAGCCGAAGTGCTCCTGGATGGTCAAAAAGTCCGCCAGGATCTGGGTGGGGTGGAACTCGTCGGTGAGGCCGTTGAACACGGGCACGCCGGCGTAGTGGGCCAGCTCCTCCACGATGCTCTGGCCGAAGCCCCGGTACTCGATGCCGTCATACATGCGGCCCAGCACCCGGGCGGTGTCGGCGATGGATTCCTTCACGCCGATCTGGGAGCCGGTGGGGCCCAGGTAGGTGGAGCCCATGCCCAGATCCTGGGCGGCCACCTCAAAGGCGCAGCGGGTGCGGGTGGAGGTCTTTTCAAAGATCAGCGCCACGTTCTTGCCCTCCAGGTAGCGGTGGGGCACGCCGGCCTTCTTCTTGGCCTTCAGGTCCGCGGCGGTATCCAAAAACTGCTGGATCTGGGCGGGTGTAAAGTCCAGCAGCTTCAAAAAGTGCATCTGGTTTTCCATGGGTGGTTCCTCTCTTTCTTTCGGTGCTGGCTCAGCCCAGCGTCTTTTTCATGATGGCGATGCCCTGGTCCATCTCCTCTTTGGTGATGGTCAGGGGCGGCAGCAGCCGCATGCCCGGGCCTGCGGTGAGCACCAGCAGTCCGTTTGCAATGAGCTTCTGGGCGATGTCCTTGTTGGTGTAGCCGTCGGCCACAGCGATGCCGATCATAAGTCCCAGGCCCCGGGTCTTGCCGAAGCAGGGCAGGTGCAGATCCTCGATGGCGGTGCGCAGGTAGTCGCCCTTTTCCTTGACCTGCTGCAAAAATTCGTCGGTGAGCACATCCTGCACCGCCAGGGCCGCTGCCGCACAGACGGGGTTGGCGCCAAAAGTCGTGGCGTGCATGCCGGGGCCCAGCACGTCCCGGCACTTTTCGTTGGCCAGGATGCCGCTCATGGGGAGACCTCCGGCAATGCCCTTGGCAAAGGACACCACGTCCGGCAGGATGCCGTACTGCTGGAAGGCGAAGAGGCTGCCCGTCCGGCCCACGCCGGTCTGGACCTCGTCCACCAGCAGCAGCCAGTCCTTCTCGCGGCACAGCGCCGCCACCGCCTGGACATAGTCCTGCTCCAGGGGCAGCACGCCGCCCTCGCCCTGGACCAGCTCCACCATAACGGCGCACACGTCGTCTCCGGCGGCAGCCTCCAAAGAGGCAAGGTCGTTGGCTGCGGCGTAGCGGAACCCCTCGGTGAAGGGGAAGAAATAGTTGTGGAACACATCCTGGCCCGTGGCGGTCAGGGTAGTGATGGTACGGCCGTGGAAGGAGTTTTGCAGGGTGATGATGGTGGCGCGGCCGTGGCCGTACTTGTCGAAGCTGTACTTTCTCGCCAGCTTGATCATGCCCTCGTTGGCCTCGCCGCCGCCGTTGGCGAAGAACACGCAGCTCTCCCCCGTGCGCTCACAGAGCTTTTGGGCCAGCAGGGCCGGCGGCTCCGTGTAGAAGAGGTTGGACACGTGCCCCAGCTTCTTGGCCTGGGCCGTGATGGCCTCCACCCAGGGCTCGTTGCCGTAGCCCAGGGACGTGACGCCGATGCCGCTTGTAAAGTCGATGTAGGCGTTGCCCTCCGGGTCGTAGAGGGTGGCTCCCTGCCCGTGGTCGATGGCCACCGGGAAGCGGCCGTAGGTATGCATGATGTACTGGCCGGTCAGGGCCTGAATTTCCTTGGATGTCATGGGTTTATTCCTCCCTTTTCAGCATGGTGCCGATGCCCCGGTCGCTCAGAAGCTCAATGAGGATGGAGTGGGGGATGCGGCCGTCCAGGATGTGCACCCGCTCCACGCCGCCGGCGATGGCGTCCACGCAGCACTGCATTTTGGGGATCATGCCCCCGGAGATGACGCCCCGCTCCACCAGCTGCGGCACCTCGTAGGTGTGCAGCTCATGGATGAGGGTCTCCTCATCGTGGGGGTCCTCCAGAAGGCCCCGGACGTCGGTGAGCAAAATGAGCTTCTCCGCGCCCAGCGCCTTGGCAAGCTCGGCGGCGGCGGTGTCGGCGTTGATATTATAGGCGGTGTCGGCATCCACGCCCTGGGCCACGGTGGACACCACCGGAATGTAGCCGCTCATGAGGGCATTTTCCACCGGCTCCGGGTTCACGCCGGTGATCTTGCCCACCAGGCCGTACTTTTCGTCCAGGCACTCCGCCTGGAACAGCTGCCCGTCCATGCCGCAAAGGCCGATGGCCTGGCCCCCCAGACGGCCCAGCTGGGCCACCAGATTCTTGTTGACCTTGCCGCACAGCACCGACTGCACCACGTCCATGGTGACCTCGTCCGTATAGCGCAGACCATCCACGAACCGGGACTCGTGGCCCAGACGGCGGAGCATGTCGGAGATCTCCGGCCCGCCGCCGTGGACCACCACCACCCGGATGCCCACCAGACTCAAAAGCACGATATCGCTCATGACGGCTTTCCGAAGTTCCTCGGAGATCATGGCGTTGCCGCCGTACTTGATGACGATGGTCTTTCCGGTGAATTTTTGAATATAGGGCAGGGCCTCCACCAGCGTCTGGGCCTGCTGTGCATGTGAGGTCATGGTGTTCTCTCCTTCCGCTCTTTTGGGTATCACGTCCGGTAGTCCCCGTTGATCTTGATGTAATCATAGGTGATGTCGCAGCCCCAGCAGGTGCAGCTGCCCTGGCCCTCGCCCATGGCCACGCGGATCTCCACGTCGTGCTCGGTGAGGATCTTCTTGGCCTGGTCCTCGTCAAAGGGAAGGCCCCGGCCCGCCGCGCACACGGCGATCTCACCGGCCGCGCTGGCAAAGGACACGTCCACCTTGTCCGGGTCGAAGACCTCGCCGGAGTAGCCCATGGCGCACAGGACTCTGCCCCAGTTGGCGTCGGCGCCGAAGATGGCCGCCTTGGTGAGGGTGGAGGAGATGACGGACTTGGCGATGGTCTCGGCGCTCTCCTCACTCTTGGCGCCGGTGACCGTGCAGGTGATGAGGTGCTTGGCGCCC